>Ga0307986_10001023_pt1 | contig 20732 bp, 23 predicted proteins | sample EllFjometageno82_FD_203170 | JGI IMG/M metagenome (GOLD analysis project Ga0307986, IMG submission 203170) | Marine microbial communities from Ellis Fjord, Antarctic Ocean - #82 | ecosystem: Environmental > Aquatic > Marine > Unclassified | place: Southern Ocean | collected 2014-10-09
AATAATTGGTATTACTGCACCCAATAGAGTTGGTGATGCCCCAGAAGTTCCTACACTTAAAGAACAAGGATACGATGTTCAGTTTGTTAACTGGAGAGGATTCTTCGCTCCTAAAAGTATGAGTAGTGGTGATGTTAAGAAAATCGCAAAAATGTTAGGCGATGTTCAAAAAACACCAGAGTGGGAAACGGTTAGAAAAAGAAATGCTTGGGTTAATATTTATAATCCAGGAAGAAAATTTGATAGTTTCTTAAAAAAACAAACAAAAGAAATGACAAATTTAATGAAAGAACTAGGAGTTATTTAGTTAAACTAAATACTTTTAAATACAAAGGAAGAGCAGTGAAAATAAATTCAGTTAAAATTATATCACTGCTCTTTTTTATTTTATCAGTTTTTTATCTTTACACAGCATATCAAATACAAGTTTTCTCCTTCGACGAAGATTCACCGTTTAATGCCAAAACATTTCCAATTTATTTAGGTTATGCTGGAATTTTTTTTGCTGGATTAAAAATAGTTTTACCTGATCGCAGTCCAATAGAAGTTGACCCACAACATTTAGATTTTAAAAAAACCATTTTATTGATCCTAGCTATGATTTTTTATGGTGCGACTATTCTTAGAATTGGTTTCTTTTTATCTACATCTTTATTTTTAGTGTTTGCTTATTACTTTTTAGGAGAAAGAAGGTGGAAGTTAATTTTAATATTTTCTTTTCCTTTTGTTGCAATATTTATGTATCTACTTCATGGTTTATTAGCAGTTTATCTTAGAGATCCGTTACTAAAATACATAGGAATAATGGGATGATTGAAGGAATTCTAATCGGTTTAAAAACAGCCTTATCTTTTCAAAATCTATTAATGGTTGTAATAGGCTGTTTTGCTGGAACTATTATTGGAATGCTACCAGGCTTGGGCCCGATGACAGCTATCGCTTTAATGATACCAATTACTTATGGCTTTGAGCCATCAACAGGTTTAATTTTAATGGCTGGAGTTTATTATGGAGCTGTCTTTGGTGGTTCTACATCTTCAATTTTAATTAATGCTCCCGGTGTTCCAGGGACAGTTGCAACTTCTTTTGATGGCTATCCTATGGCTCAACAAGGAAAAGCAGGAAAGGCTCTAGCAATAGCTGCTTACAGCTCTTTTGCAGGCGGAACAATTGCAGCAATTTTTTTATTATTTGCAGCACCAAGTTTATCTAAAGTAAGTTTATCTTTTAGATCGCCTGATTATTTTGGATTAATGATTTTAGGATTAACAGCGGTAGCTGCTTTTTCGTCTAAAGGTCAATTTTTAAAAGCAATGATGATGTGTGTTTTAGGTTTAATGTTGGCTTCTGTTGGCCAAGATAGTTTATCAGACATAACTCGATTTACATTTAATAATATGAATTTATCTGATGGAATTAGCTTTGTATTAGTTGTTATGGCAACATTTGCAATGAGTGAGGCCTTAACAATTATAATCAAAGGTAGTGATCCTACTAAAGCAGCTAAACAAATTTCACTCACCGATCTAGGCTCTACAAAGATCGAGAAAGAAGAAAAGAAAAAAATGATTAAAACTATTCCAAGAGCTTCCGTTCTAGGTTTTATTGTTGGCGTATTACCAGGTGCTGGTGCAACAATAGCTTCATTTTTAGCTTATGGCATGGAGAGAAATTTTGTTAATGATGAAGAAAAAAAACAATTTGGAAAAGGAAGCGTGCAAGGACTTACAGCACCAGAAACTGCAAATAATGCAGCGTGCTCGGGAGCTTTCGTTCCATTATTAACTCTAGGAATACCGGGAAGTGGAACAACAGCCGTTATGTTGGGTGCACTTTTAGGCTTCGGTATTCAACCAGGACCTAGACTTTATGAGACTAATCCTGAAATATTTTGGTCAGTTATCATGTCCATGTACATAGGAATGGTAGTTCTTCTTATACTTAATCTACCTCTAATTCCTTATATCGCAAGAATACTTGCTATCCCTAGAACCTTTTTAATACCAATGATTTTGTTTTTTTCGGTTACAGGAATTTACTTAATGTCTTTTAACAACTTTGATATTTTCTTAATGATTGGAATAGCTGTGATCGCTACAATTTTGAGGTTATATGACTTTCCAATGCCTCCACTAATTTTAGCCTTTGTGTTAGGAGGCTTAATGGAAGAAAATTTAAGAAGATCGCTTTTAATAAGTGATGGCTCATGGTCTTTTTTATGGAATAGGCCTTTAACACTGGGAATAATGTTAGTTATTATCATGATAGTGGGGTGGCAAATTAAAAATAGTTTTTTTAAAAATAAGTAATTTTTTTTAGTAAATCTTTTTACAAAGGTCTACGCTACTTTCCCATGCATTTTCAGCTTTAGGTCCCAAAAACCAATCTCCACATAATCCTAATTTATATTTTTTTGACCAAAAACTTTTTATATTTGTTGGTTTTTCATTATAAGAGTATTTCCAGCCATGAATATCTTGAAAAATAATATTTTTATTTTTATAATCTGAAAGTTTAGAAAAGCGATCAATCATTTTGTTAATTACTAATTTCTTTTTTTTTTTATATTTATTTATAAATACACTAGACCATTGACTATTAGATTGAATTGTCCACAATTGCAGCTTAGATTTAAATCTGAGTTTGCTATTTTCGTTTGAAGCCCATGAAATTATTTTATCATTAAACTTGATACTACTTATTGAATTTTTTTTACAATTTTTATAAATTAACATTAGAGTTAAATTAGGTTTCATTTTAACATTCAAATTTAAAATTTTTTTATCTAAGTATTTTTTTACAATTTTTTTTATTTGAGGATAAGGAATAGAAAATATTAAATTTTTAAAATAAATTTTTTTATTATCACTTGTGACTATTTCCCAATATTTATTTTTAAAATTTGCTCTTTTTATAGTTGTTGAAAAATTAATTTTTATTTTTTTTGTAAGATATTTGCTAATTGAGTTATTTCCTTTATTGCCAATAAATTTTTTTTTTTTTATTTTTAAATCTGAATTAAACAAATCAGTGTGAACACCCTTCCATTCTTTAACAATTTTTTTCTTTTCAAGTAAATTTATGAATTTTTTAAAATTTTTACTTTTAGGAGAAATATATTGTAATCCGTGGTCAAAACTTAAATTATTTTTAAACCTTCTATTTGAAGATCTTCCGCCAACTCCACGTGATTTTTCAAAAATTTCAATAGAGTATTTTTTAGAAAGTGTATTAGACACAATAGACCCGGAGATACCAGAACCCACAACACAAAAATCTTTCATATACTAAATAATGATTCAAACTTTTTATTTATAGTAAGTACCTCAAGGTTTACCAAACCCCCAATTATTAGTTGAATTGCTACAACCATTATTGTGATTAAACCAACGTAACCTAACCATTTGTGAGACTTTATATAATTTGCAAAATAAGTTGCCCCAGCACCAACCAATAGTACCGACAGTAATAATCCTACTATCATCATATAATAGTAATCTTTTGCAGCTCCCACTACTCCTAAAACGTTATCTAAACTTAAAGTAAGATCTGCAATAATTACTCTATAAAGACCTTGTCCAAAAGAGATGTGTTCTTCTGATTTATAGTTAGGCATCTTTGATTTTTTTGGATCAAAAAAATCTCTTCTTAAATTATACACGATCCATAAAAGTAAAATACCACCTAGTATTTTAATAAAAGGAAACTCTAAAATGTAAACAGCTCCAAAGGCAAAGAGTATTCTAAATGAAAATGCTGCTGCAATACCCCATGCGATAATTCTTTTACGATTATTTTGAGCAAAACCAGATGCTATCATTCCGATTATAATTGCATTATCGGCTGCCATAACTATATCAATTAATATTATTTGGATAGAAATTATAAATTGCTCAAACATTATACTGATTCTATATAATTTTATTGTATTGGAAGAAAGAATAAAATAGGCATTCTTTGAATGTATAACCCAGTCAAATTTGGCAAAATTTATTTATTTAAACTATCTTTACCCATTTTTTTTTCCAATATTGCACTACCCTTAGTTGGTTTAATAGACACAGGATTGATGGGGCACCTAGGTGATTCTAAATTTCTGGCTGCTACTAGTGTGGGCGCAACAGTAACCACAATGATTTTATGGAGTTTTGGCTTCTTTAGAATGGGAACTGTAGGATTAGTTTCTCAAGCTTTTGGTCGAGGTGACGAAAAAGAAATAATATATATCTTATTGAGAAACTTAGTTTTAGTAGCCTTTATTAGTTTTGCTATTATTTTATTAAAACATCCAATTTTATACTTAATTAAATTATTTTTTATAACGTCTAATGAAACATCTATTCTAATAGAAAAATATGTTTTAATAAGATTATATGCGGCACCTGCAGAACTTAGTTTGTACGTTTTAACAGGCTTATACTTAGGGTTACAAAAAACTAAAATATCCAGTCTTATGATATTTTTATTTTGTTTTTTAAATATTTTATTAAGTATTTTCTTTGTAACAATATTTAAATTAAATGTTTCTGGTGTTGCGCTAGGAACTTTAGTTTCAGCCTATATAACATCAATAATTTTTTTTATATTTACGTATTATTTTTTTAACAAATTTAAAATAAAAATTAACTTTAAAAAATTATTGAATAAAAATAAATTTATTAATCTATTTAAAATAAATTTTGATATATTCATTAGAACTTTTTTATTGACTTTTTCATTTCTATTTTTTATTCACCAAAGCTCAAAATTAGGTGAAGATTTTATAGCTATCAATAATATTCTTTTGCAATTTATATTACTTGCTTCATTTTTTTTAGACTCATATGCATATTCGACAGAGGGTGTTATTGGTTACACTATTGGAAAGAGATCAGTGAAGTCTTTTATGAAATGTGTAAAAAATTCTTTTCAATTAAGTATTTCGACTGGTATTTTAATATCTATTCTGTATATCTTTTTATTTAAAAATATTGTTAATGTATTGACAGACATAGAATACTTAAGATTTCTTGCTTACACTTTTGTTTTTTGGGTTATAATTATCCCTCCAGTAGCGTCAATATGCTATCAGTTTGATGGAATTTTTATAGGTGCATCGCAAACTAGAGAGATTAGAAATGCCATGATTATTTCAGTTTTTTTATTTATTTTAACTTCTTACTTTTTAGTTGATAAATTTGCTAATCATGGTTTATGGTTATCTTTATTATTTTTTATGATTTTTAGATCAATTTCCCTAAATTTTTATTTTAATAAAATCCTAAGAAAGTTTTAATGCAATTCATTTATAAAATACCAGGTTATATTTTGTTACTGTTCGGAGGTTTTTGTTTAAGTTGGGGTGGATTAATTATTCGACAATTTGAAGAAGCAGGTGTGTGGGAAATCTTATTTTTAAGGTCTTTATTTTTCTTAATAGCTTTAATTATTTTTTTATTTCTAATTTATAAAAAAAAAACTTTTAAAATTATTAGAGTTTCTGGTTTACCTGGATTAGTTGGTGGTTTTTTCTTATCTTTAAGTTTTGTGGCTTATACTTTTGCAATTACATCCACAACAGTTGCCAATGTAGTATTTATAATAAGCACACAAACAGTTTTTTTAGCTATTTTTGGTTATTTTTTTTTAAAAGAAAAAATTTCAATAATAAGTTTTATTTCAATAATTTTAGCAATTGTAGGTATTACCGTAATGGTAGGAGACTCAATTTCTAGTGGCTCTTTATTCGGTAATATTGTTGCTTTAGCAATTCCAATAAATTTTTCAATATTAGTAGTATTAATTAGGAAATTTCCAAATTTAGACATGGTGCCTGCAATATTCTATTCAGGTATTTTTGCTTGTATCTATGGGCTAGTACTATCAGATACTTTAAATTTTACTTCACACGATGTTATAATGGGTTTTTTACTAGGAGTTCCTCAGCTTGCATTCGGGTTTATTTGCATCACCATAGGCACAAAAACAACCAAAGCTCTAACAGTTGGCATCTTAATGCTATCAGAAACACTGTGTGCTCCTCTCTGGGTTTGGATATTTTTAAATGAGATTCCCCCATTAAGTGTGTTCATTGGCGGTTTCATTATAATTTTTGCAGTAATTATCAAGAGCTTTGATAAAAATAAATTAGCCACGAGCTAATTACAATTGACATCTTGAGCACACCACCTCATTAGATGCGGTTTATTTTCACTTGAATACAACCTTTTACTTGGGTAACTTAATTATGATTAGCGATAGTTAATTAAACGGGAGAGACTATTTAAATGTAGCGCCGAAGGAGCAACCACCCCGGAAACTCTCAGGCAAAAGGACCGTTGTAGTAATAACTCTGGAAAGCAGGCTTGGCCTCACCGAAGGATTAAATCTCTCAGGTACACAGACAGATGGGGTTTAAAAGAGTTATTATGGAAGTACAAAAAACAGCTTTATACAATTATCATAAAAATCTTGGGGCAAAGTTTGTTCCGTTCGCTGGCTATGAAATGCCAATACAATATTCTGATGGTATAGTAAAAGAACATATTTCCACTAGAACTTTTGCAGGTTTTTTTGATGTTTCACATATGGGTCAATTTTTTTTAGAAGGAGATAAAACTTTAGATAAGGCACTAGAAAAAATTATTCCCGCAGATTTAAGTTCACTTAAATTAAATCAATCTAAGTATTCTTTTTTATTAAATGACACAGGAGGAATTATTGATGATTTAATTATAACTAAAACCGAAAAAGGATTTTGTATAATTCTTAACGCAGCTTGCAAGGGTAACGATATAAAACAAATCTCTAAATATTTGAATTCAAATCATAAATATCATTTAAATTCTGATTTATCTTTGATAGCTTTACAGGGACCTAAATCAGTAGAGATTTTAGAAAGATTAATTTCAGGAGTTTCAAAATTAAAATTCATGAATGGTAATAATTTTGTTTTTAATGGCTCAAGATTATATATTACTAGATCTGGTTATACTGGAGAAGACGGTTTTGAAATATCTATACCTAATAGTAAAGTTGAAATATTAGCAAAATTTTTAATTGAAAAAAAAGTAAAGCCTATTGGATTGGGAGCAAGAGATACATTGAGACTAGAAGCTGGATTATGTTTATACGGGCATGATTTAAATGAAGAAATAAACCCAATCGAAGCCAATTTAAAATGGGCCATAGCAAAAAAGAGAAGAGAAAATGGTGGCTTTAATGGATGGAAAGAGATTAAAAAAAACTTAGATAACGGAAGTTCTAAAATAAGAATAGGAATTTTACCAGAAGGAAGAATTATAGCCAGAGAAGGAACTAAAATATTTTCAGGCGACGGAAAAGAAATCGGGAAAATAACAAGTGGAACTTTCGGACCTAGTGTTAATGTCCCAGTTGCTATGGGTTATATAAATTCAGAATTTTCAAAAATTGGAACAAAAATAAAATTAGAAGTTAGAGAAAAAAAATACGATGCAAAAGTTTCTCAACTTCCTTTTTATAAAAAAAGTTACGTAAAATAGAAAAGAAAATATTATGAGTGAAAAAAAATTTTCAAAAAAACATGAGTGGGTAGAATTAAACGGCGATGTTGCTACCGTTGGTATAACTAAACATGCCACTGACATGCTAGGAGATATTGTGTTTGTAGAAGTGCCTGAAAATGGGAAATCAGTAGATAAAGATGGCCAGGCAGCAGTTGTAGAATCTACTAAAGCTGCAAGCGATGTTTATTCCCCTATTTCAGGTGAAGTTACTGAAGGGAATAAATTAATAGTTGATAAGCCTGAGAATGTAAGCTCAGATCCAGAAGGCACAAGCTGGTTTTTTAAAATAAAAATTAAAGATAAATCGGAACTAGACTCACTAATGTCTAAAGCAGAATATGATAAATTTGTAGCGGAGAACCCAAGTTAAATGATAGACGATAATTCAAAAGAATTTATATATCGCCATATTGGTCCCACCGAAGACGAACAAGCAAAAATGCTTAGAGTTGTTGGATATAAGACTTTAGCTGATCTGATGAAAAATACAGTACCGGAAAAAATTTTACTTAAAGATGAATTAAGAATTGATGCTCCACTATCTGAAAATGATGCTCTAAAAAAATTAAAATCTATTTCAAAAAAAAATAAGATATTTAGAAACTTTATTGGAATGGGCTATTACAATTCATTTACACCAAATGTTATATTACGAAATATTTTAGAGAATCCAGGTTGGTACACTTCATATACACCATATCAGCCAGAAGTCGCCCAAGGTCGCCTAGAAATGCTTTTAAATTTTCAACAACTAATTATTGATTTAACAGGAATGGATATTGCAAATGCGTCATTATTAGATGAAGCGACAGCCGCCGCAGAAGCTGTGGGACTTTGTCAAAGATTAGACAAAAGCAATTCTAATAAAATTTTTATTTCAGATTCTTGCAACCCTCAATCAATTGATCTTATTAAAACACGTACTGAGCCTTTCGGTTTAGAATTACTTATTGGAAATGAAAATGAATATTTATCAAAGATTGAAGACAGTTTAATTTGTGGAGTTCTAGCTTATCCTGGAACTTTGGGAGAAATAAAAGATCCAAGTGAAACTATAAGTCAAATTCATAAAAAAAATGGAAAAGTAATTTTAATAAGTGACTTATTATCATTAGCGAAATTAAAAACGCCAGCAGAGCTGGGAGCCGATATAGCGGTAGGCAGCGCACAAAGATTTGGAATACCAATGGGATATGGCGGACCACATGCAGCTTTTTTTGCTACTAAAGAAGAATTTAAAAGATCTATGCCAGGAAGAATTATTGGAGTTTCCGTTGATAGACATGGTAAAAAAGCTTACCGATTATCACTTCAAACTAGAGAGCAGCACATAAGAAGAGATAAAGCGACTAGTAACATTTGTACTGCGCAAGCATTGCTAGCAATCATATCTGCAGCATATGCAATTTACCATGGACCAGAAGGGATACTTAAAATTGCCAACAGAACCTCTAAATTAGCTAAACTATTTGCTGATGGAATTAAAAAAAGCGGTTATGAAATTCACTCAAATCATTTCTTCGATACAGTAACTATAAAGACGAAAGATAAAACAAATAAAATTTTTGAGTCTGCTATTGAAGAAAAGATTAATTTAAGAAAGGTTGATAACGAAACTCTTTCGGTTGCTTTTGATGAAGCTAAAAAGATAGAAGATGTTAATGTTTTATTTAAAATTTTTGAAATATCTAGTACAGTTGATCAAAATTCTAAAGTAGAATTAGACAATTTACCTAATAAACTCTTGAGAAGTTCAAAATTTTTAACTCATCCTGTTTTTAACAAATATCATTCAGAAACAGAAATGTTACGATATTTAAAAAAATTAGAAGATTGTGATATTGCATTAAACAGATCTATGACTGCTTTAGGCTCATGTACTATGAAACTTAACGCGACCTCCGAGTTAATTCCTATAACTTGGAAAGAATTTTCTTTGCCACATCCATTCGTTCCCACGGAACAAATGGAGGGATATAAAATTCTGTTTAACGATTTAATAAATGATTTAAAAGAAATTACGGGTTTCGATGCAGTATCTTTACAACCTAACTCAGGAGCACAAGGAGAATATGCTGGATTAATGACCATTAGAAAATTTCATCAAAACAATAAACAAAGCAATAGAAACGTATGTTTAATTCCAGATTCAGCGCATGGAACTAATCCTGCTAGCGCTCAAATGTGCGGGATGAAGGTGGTTGTTGTAAGTTGTGACGAAGATGGAAATGTAGACATCGAAGATTTAAGAAATAAAGCACAAAAATACTCAAAAGACCTTGCGGCTCTAATGGTTACGTATCCATCAACACATGGCGTTTTTGAGGAAAAAATAATTGATATTTGTGAAACTATACATAAAGAAGGTGGTCAAGTTTACATGGATGGAGCTAATTTAAATGCTTTAGTTGGAGTAGCAAAACCAGGAAAATTTGGTCCAGACGTTTGTCATATTAACTTACACAAAACATTTTGCATTCCACATGGAGGTGGCGGTCCAGGAATGGGTCCCATAGCTTGCTCTAAACATTTAGCAGAATTTCTACCAACTCATAAAGTTATTAAAGAGTCAGGTCCACCAAATGGTATGGGTGCAGTTTCTGCAGCGCCATGGGGTAGCTCAAGTATTCTTCCTATATCTTGGATGTATATTAAAATGATGGGTGCAGAGGGATTAAAAAAAGCTTCACAAATTTCAATATTAAATGCAAATTATATTTCTAAAAAACTTTCGAAAGATTATAAAGTTTTATACACAGGAAAAAATGGAAATGTAGCTCATGAATGTATTATTGATATTAGACCTATCAAAGCTAGCTCAGGAATATCTGAAGAAGATATTGCAAAAAGATTAATTGATTTTGGTTACCACGCTCCAACAATGTCCTGGCCTGTTGCAGGAACAATTATGATCGAACCAACCGAAAGTGAGAATCTAGAGGAAATTGATAAATTTTGCAATGCATTAATTAAGATCAAAAAAGAAATTAATTTAGTTGAAAATAAAAAATTTGATCAATTAGACAACCCACTTAAAAATGCACCGCACACTTATCTTGAGTTAGCATCAAATGATTGGAATCATAAGTACACTAGAGAAGAAGCTGCCTTTCCAAGTGAATATTTAAGACACAATAAATATTGGGCTCCTGTTGCTAGGGTTGATAACGTATATGGAGATCGTAATCTTGTATGTTCATGTCCATCTATGGACGAGTATAAAGATGAAGCTGCATAGAATTTTCAAATGAAAATTGCAGTAATCGGTTCAGGAATTTCTGGTTTATCAGCAGCATACTTTCTTTCAAAAAAACATAAAGTTGATTTATTTGAGCAGGATGATCATTTTGGAGGTCACTCTTATACCTATGAAATTAATAAAAATGATAAAATAATATCAGTTGATTTAGGTTTTATTGTATTTAACGAATTGACATATCCAAATTTATTAAATTTTTTTAAAGAACTAAATGTAGGTTATGAAAAAAGTGACATGTCTTTTGCAGTTTCTGTTTTAAATACCAAAATTGAATATGGTGGAAGGGGTTTCAAAGCTTTATTTGCTAATAAATTAAATATTTTTAATTATAATTTTATAAAAATGATAAGTGAGATTATTTCTTTTTATAAAACTGCACCAGCATTATTAGACAAGAATATTGAAAATGAAACTTTAGGTAGTTTTTTGAAAAAAATAAACTCATCAAAATATTTTATAAACTTTCATATTCTTCCTATGGTAGCAGCTATATGGTCTATGCCTTTTTCTAAAGCAAAAGATATGCCTTTAAAATTATTCTTAAACTTTTTTATCAATCATGGTCTTTTTAAGTTGAAGAATAGACCACAATGGTACACTGTTTCAAATCGAAGCAAAACGTATGTAAACAAAGTCCTTAAAAAAATAAGTGGCGAACATTTCAAAAATTATAAAGTTGATAAAATCTCTAGAAGTGAAGACAATGTGAGAATTATTATTGGTAATGAATATTTAGATTACGACCATGTAGTTTTATCCTCACATGCCGATCAAAGTTTAAAAATATTAAATAACACAACCCCTGAAGAAAAAAGAATTTTAGGTGAATTCAAATATGTTTCCAACAAAGCTATTTTACACACAGATGAAAAACTTATGCCAAAAAATAAATTAGCATGGTCTAGTTGGAACTCCATATCTAAAGAAGATTTAAGTGAAACTTGTGTTACTTATTGGCTAAATAATTTGCAAAATTTAAAATGTGAAGAAAATTATTTTCTTACATTAAATCCAGTACAAAAAATAGAAGCAGAAAAAATCATTACTAAGGTTAATTTTTCTCACCCTTGCTTTAATTCACAGACGTCAAAGCTCCAGAAAGAGTTATTTTCTTTACAAGGTAAAAAAAGAACATGGTTTTGTGGTAGTTATTTTGGCTATGGATTTCACGAAGATGGGTTAAAGTCTTCTATTGAAATGATGAAATGTTTTGATCAATAAATGGAAAGTTGTATTTATAAAGGATTTGTAACACACAGAAGATTTACACCACTAAAACATTTTTTTTCTTATAAAACTTTTTCAATTTTATTTGATCTAGATGAATTAGAGGAAATAGACAATAAAATAATTTTTTTTTCATTAAATGCTTTTAACTTATTTAGTTTTTATAACAAAGATCACGGCGAGAGAGATGGTAGTAATTTAAAAAAATGGGTTAAAAATAATTTTAAAAAATATAATTTATCTTTAAACATTTCAAAAATAAAATTATTATGTTTTCCAAGAGTTTTTGGCTATGTATTTAATCCACTTAGTGTTTTTTACTGTTATGAAGGTGAAAATCTTAAGGCCATTTTATACGAGGTAAAAAATACTTTTAACGAACAACATACTTATATTTTTTTAATAGATGATAATTCTAAAATTATTTCACAAAATTGTAATAAAAAATTTTATGTATCTCCATTTATTGAAATGGAAACGTTTTATAATTTTAGATTAAGCAAACCAGATGAAAATATAAAAATTTTGATTAAACAAACTAATATTTTACAAGAAAAAGTTCTTGTTGCTTGTCAGTTTGGAAAAAAACAAGCTTTATCCACGAAAGAACTTTTAATAAATTTTTTTACGCATCCCTTAATGACATTTAAAATAATTACAGCTATCCACTTTGAAGCATTACGTCTTTGGAAAAAAGGTGCTATATTTCAAAAAAGAAAAAAAAATATTAAAAATAATATGTCGTTAGAAAAATGAACTTAAGTCCATACATACTCTCAGAAAATTTTATAAAAAAAAAATTGACCTCAATAAAAGAAGGTAGTCTAAATTTAAAAAATTACGATGGTTTAAATCAATTTTATGGAAAAATTAATTCTACATTAAAAGCAGATATTGAAGTTTACAATTCAAAATTTTATTTTAACATCCTTAAAGGCGGCAGTACTGGACTTGCGGAGTCCTATATAAGAGGTGATTTTAAAACATTAGATCTAACATCTTTAATAGAATTAACTGCGAAAAATATAAATTTAACACATAGATTCTCAGGAATTTTACAAATTAAATTATTAAAAAATTTATTTAAAAATATTTTATTTTCAAATACAAGATCAAAAAGTAAAAAATATATTTCCAAACACTACGATCTAGGAAATGAGTTTTTTTCTATTTGGTTGGATAAGACCTTAACTTATTCTAGTGCTATATTTGAAAATCCTAAAGACGACTTAGCTAATGCACAAAAAAATAAGTATAATAAACTTATTGATTTTATTAAACCTAAGCCAGGAGACAAGATGCTAGAAATTGGTTGTGGCTGGGGAGGTTTTGCTGAACATTTAGGAAAAAATTATGACATTAAATTAGATTGTATTACAATCTCTAAAAAACAATTAGATTTTGCAAAAAAGAGAATTTTTAACGCTGGTTTAAATGAGAAAGTTGATATTAAATTTTTAGATTATAGGGACGTTCAAGGAAAATATGATTCAATAGCATCTATAGAGATGATCGAGGCGGTAGGCGAGAAATATCTAAAAAAATATTTCTTAGCTATTAAAAACAACTTAAAGCCAAATGGTGTTGGAGCTATACAAGCTATAGTTATTAAAGATGAACTATATGATCGTTACAGAAAAAATGAAGATTTTATTCAAAAATATATTTTTCCTGGAGGATTTTTGCCCTCCTTACAATCAATTAGGAGCTACTGCAAAGATACAGGGTTAGAATTAACCGATTGTAATTCTTATGGAAAGCATTACTCAAGTACATTGAAGCTTTGGAGAAAAAATTTTACAGGTTCTTGGAGCGATATTTCAAAACAAGGGTTTGATCAATCATTTAAAAAAATATGGGATTTTTATTTCTCATATTGTGAGGCAGGTTTTAAAGCTAAAAATATTGATTTGATACAGTTCTCAATATGTAATAAGTAACCTTATGAGAATAATATTAATAATAATTTTTTCAATTTTAATAACTAGTTGTTCAGGAAATAATATGAAACCAAAAGATTTTAAGGACCAAAAACCAAGACTAATCATTGAAGATTATTTATCCGGCAATGTTAAAGCTTGGGGTATTTTACAAGACAGATCTGGTAAAGTGACTAGACAATTTTCAGCAGATTTAGACGGTAAATGGGATGGAAAACAATTAATCCTAGATGAAAAATTTAATTGGTCGGATGGAGAAGTTCAAAAGAGACAATGGACAATAAACAAAATAGATGAACATAATTACGAAGGAACTGCAGGAGATGTTGTTGGAACAGCCAAAGGATACTCATACGGTCCAGCATTTAAATTTGAGTATGTTTTATTAGTTCCTATAAAAGGAAAAGAAATTAAAATTACTTTTGATGACTGGATTTTTAAACAAGATGATAGAGTTGCAATAAATAGAGCAACAATGACGAAGTTTGGAATTAAAGTTGCGGAACTTACTGTAATGTTTGTTAAAGAATAATTTATCTCTTAACTAATTTATCTACCAAAAACAAATATATTCTATAAGGCAAAACTCTTAGAAATTTTAAAAGAAATGTTAGCGCTATTGGAAAGTGAATTTCAAATGCTTGACTTTTAGTAAGTCCATTAAATATTTTTTCTGCAGCAAATTCTGGTGATTTAATAAATGGCATTGGAAATTCGTTTTTATCAGTTAATGGTGTTTTTATAAATCCCGGTGAAATAAGTGAAATTCTTACATTATATTTTTTAAAATCAAAGTATAGGCTCTCTGCTAAATTGGTTAAAGCTGCTTTTGAAGGTCCGTATCCGCTTGAATTAGGTAACCCTCTATAAGCTGCTATAGAAGAAACTATTGAAATATGACCATCATTTTTATTTTTGAAATACTTTTCCACAGACTTAATACAATTTAATACTCCAAAAAAGTTAGTCTCCATTACAAATTTATTTTGTTTAATATTAATTTCTTGTTCCAGTTTTGGATCATAAGTTCCACTTGAAAAAACACACAAATCAAGGCTGCCAAAATCATTGATAATTTTTGTGAAAACATTACTTATTTGATCTTGATCAGTCACATCAAGGGGGTGTGAAAATATATTTTCATCATTGGCCATTTCCTCTAAAATAACTTTTCTTCTTGCCGATATAGCAACCTTCCATCCTTCAGAGGAAAACTTTTCAGCAACCGCCTTACCTATTCCGCTACTCGCTCCAGTTATCCAAATTTTTTTCTGATTTTTCGACATAAATTAGTTATATATTAATATATGTCTAAAAATAAATATTTTTCTCTATTTTTAATACTTTTGATTACCTCTTTTGCATCGGCAATCGGAGGCTTAACCACGGCTTCATTTAAAGAACCTTGGTATTCTCAAATTATACTGCCAAGTTTTAACCCACCTAGCTGGGTATTTGCTCCTATTTGGACATTATTATATATCATGATGTCCATAGCAATTTGGAAAATTTGGATCAATTCTTTCAATTTAAAAATATTAAAACTTTATTTCTTACATTTATTTTTTAACGGCACTTGGAGTATTGTTTTTTTCGGCTTTCATCAGATTGGCTTAGCCTTAATCAATTTAAGTATAATTTTAATTTTTATTGTTTTACTTATGAAAAATTATTTCAGGATGGATAAAATTAGTTTCTATTTAATGGCACCATATTTCTTGTGGTCAAGCTATGCATTTGTGCTTAACAGCTCAATTTTTATATTAAATTAAAACCATTTTTTCGGATAATTTCTTTTTAAAGTGTACTTATTTATAATTATAGAAAAAATAATAATTGTTAAAGACCCAACTATTACTGGAAAAACAATATATTCAATAGATACGTCAGCAAATAAAGCAATTAATGGATTTGCTGCTGCAGGTGGGTGGATTACTTTAAGGTACATCATTAGGGAAATAGTTAATCCAACTGCTAATCCCAATGAAATATAAGATATGCCTACAAATTCATTAAAAAGTATACCCACAACAATACCTAACAAATGTCCAAAAAAAATATTTCCTGGTTGAGCAAATTCACTTTCATAAAAAATTAATACAATTAATGTTGTTGAGCCAAAAGAAAACATAAGCCAAAAACCTGCAGATGTTTCAAAGCTTAAAAAGGCAAGAAACCCTATAATTATTGATGCTGATAGACCTGCCACGACTGGTTCTAACTTTTTTTTTATTTTCATATATATTTTTTTCTAATTTAAGTTATATACATATATGGATTATAAAAAACCATATAACCTTCTTAAAAAATTACCCCCTAAATTAAATGCTTTTTATAAGAAAAAATCAACTTCTAGTTTGATAATTAATAATAAATCAAAATCAAAAAAAGATTTCGATCCTGTAACCAACTTTGATAAATTATTCGAAAAATATATTAGATCAATAATTCATAAGGCCTTTCCTGACGACTCAATCATTGGAGAGGAGTTTAAAGACAAACATTCTACAAATAATTATAAATGGTCGATAGATCCAATTGATGGCACTAGAGCATTTGTGATTGGAGCCCCTACATGGTCAAACTTAGTAAGTCTATCTTATGAAGAAAGATCTATTCTTGGCTTAGCTAATTTTCCTGAACTAAGTAAATATTATATAAGTGATAAAAAAAAATCTTATGTTTATAAAGAAGGTAAAAAATTTACTTTAAAATCATCCAACAATAACAATTTAAAAACTATAAAGATTATAGGAAATTTTCACGGTACTTTAAGCTATGAAAAACAGCGTAGAGTTATTAAAAAATTTGGTTGGTCTTTTCGGTTGGCAGGTTTTGATGCTTTAAATTATTGTTTATTAGCAGAAGGTAGAGTTGACGCTGTTATAGAGGCTAATTTAAAACCTTATGATATTTTGCCTTTAATACCTATAGTCAAAAATTCGGGAGCAATTGTTACTAACTGGAAAAATCAACCAGCCGAAAATGGCGGAAATATACTGGCAACTTCTAATAGAAAACTTCACAATAAAATATTAAGATTGCTAAAACCGTTTACAAAATAATTATGTTTAATTTATTTTTCAATAGAATCTTTAGAGCAATTAAAATTGATATCGATCTTTATGAAGAGGTTGAAAAAGATAAAAGCGCCACAATCCAAGCTGGTGCAGTTGTAATTTTGTCCAGTTTGGCCGCAGGAATAGGTGCGCTTCAATTGGGTATGTCAAATTTTTTATTAGCTCCAGCGATGTCATTACTCAGCTGGTACGTGTGGGCTTATGTCATATATTTTGTTGGTGTAAAACTTTTTGGTGGACCAAAAACAAAAAGTAATCATGGGGAACTTTTGAGAACTATTGGTTTCTCTAGTGCTCCGGGCTTAATAAGAATATTTGGAGTAACGCCAGAATTGATGACAGTAACATTTGTAGGTTCCGCATTTTGGATGTTGGCTTGTATGGTGGTAGCAGTCAAATCGGCTTTAGATTATGAAAGTATGTGGAAAGCATTTGGTGTTGTGGTTGTTGCCTGGTTGTTTCAAGCATTTTTCTTATTTGTAATATTAGTTCTTTTCAAAGGAATCTAAACAGGAAAAATAGTTTTAGATGTATTGCAACTATTACATATCTTATAGCCATAAATCATTAAATTCTGTTTTACACTTGGGTCTTTTTTTTTGCAGTCTTCGCATATATTGTTAATTTCAATATATTCTTTCACAACCCAAGCTCGATGGTAAAAATTATCTACATTTTTTTGAATTAAACTCTTTGCTAAAGTATTCGCTTTATCAAAGTTGTTAAAAGGACCGTGAATTTTTTTTGTTTTGCCCTCAATTGAGTCAATATTATTGGGATCTTTGTGGATTCCCTCTATGACAATAAAGCTATTATCTTCCATAATTTTTTATTATACCATAACTATATGAGAAAATTTTTTCTTTTAACTCCATTTTGTTTCTTCGTCATCAACATGTTTTCAGTTGTATATGCAGAAAAGCTTTCCGTGACATTAGAAGGGCAAGAAATAAAAAAAGAGAAAAAATATAAAAAAGCTTATTTTGCCGGGGGATGCTTTTGGTGCATGGAGGAATCTTTTGATAAAGTTCAAGGCGTTATTAAATCTACTTCTGGATATTCTGGCGGAAATTTAAAAAACCCCACTTATAGAGATGTTATCTATAAAGACACAGGACATGTAGAAGCGATTGAAATTATTTACGATATTAAAAAAATTAGCTATGATGAATTATTAGATATTTATTGGAAAAATATAGACCCATTTGATAAATTTGGCCAATTTTGCGACAAAGGAAAAAGTTATAGGTCAGTAGTTTTTTTTCAAAATAAAACAGAAAATCAAGTTATTAAAAAATCTTTAAAATCCATAGAAAAAAAATTTAATTCAGAAGTTGTTACTTTAGTATGGAAATTTGAAAAATTTTACCCCGCAGAAGATTATCATCAAGATTATTATCAAAAAAATTTTTTAAAATATTTAGCATATAAAAAATCTTGTCAAAGAGAGGAGACTTTAGAAAAAATATGGAATTAAAAAAACTATTTGTATTTTTAATATTTACAAATTTTACCAATTTTGCATATGCAGAAATCATCGAGCCTAAAAATTTTTTAATGCCTTATGAAGTTGTTGAAATACAATTAAACGCATTAAAAAATAATGATTCATTAGGTGAAGATCGTGGAATAAAACAAGTATGGTTGTTTGCCCATCCTGAAAATAAAAAAATAACAGGCCCGTATGAAAGATTTAAAAATATGATTTATGGTAAGCAGTATAAGATTTTATTAAATCATTCCTCACACAAAATTAATTTAATTATGAATACTGTAGAAAAAAATATTTACCGAGTTGAGATTTTAACAAAAGAAAAAAAACTTTTTTATTATGAATGGCACGTAAAAAATGGAAGTGACAATAAATGCAAAGACTGCTGGTTTACTTCGTCAGTATCCATTCCTATTGATCAAGGAAATACTATTTAATGAAAAAACCCCCATATATTATGAGATTAATTATAATAGCTTTAGTGCTTTGTGTAATTCCAATATTAGCGACACATTATGGCGCAATTTATCTTGGTAGAGAAAATGGAATATTATTAGGTTTTTGTGTCGGTATTCCTTGTGTGACTTTTGCTTGTTGGAAATTATTTATGGATGGATGGAGAGATGAGGACGTAGAGTGAACTTTATAACGTCAAGAAAAGAAGCATTAGATATTTTAGAAAATTATATAGAAATAGATATTTCAACCTATGCAGCTCAACGAAATTTTGATTTTGGACCTCAAAGTAGAAAAAATATTTCCTGTTTGTCGCCCTATATAACTCACAGGCTAATATCTGAATATGAAGTGGCAAATAAAGTGTTAAGTAAATACCCGTATCATAAGGTAGAAAAATTTATTCAAGAAATTTTTTGGCGAGTTTATTGGAAAGGGTGGCTAGAACTACGACCTAAGGTTTGGACAGATTTTGTAGAAGATTTAAAAAATATTGAAAACTCAAATGAATATGAGAAAGCAATAAATGGCGAGACAAATATAGAATGTTTTAACGATTGGATTAAAGAACTTAAAGAAAATAATTATTTACACAATCACACAAGAATGTGGTTTGCGAGTATTTGGATATTTACTTTGAAGTTGCCCTGGCAAAAAGGAGCAGAATTTTTTTTAAGAGAATTATATGACGGTGATGCCGCTTCAAATACTTTAAGTTGGAGATGGGTGGCTGGAATTCAAACTAAAGGAAAAAATTATATTGCTGAAAATTGGAACATAAACAAATTTACTAACAACAAGTATAAAGATTTAAAACTTAACGAAAATCCACAACCTATTATAGATCAGAGAGAGTATAAAATTTTACCTGTAAGAATTGGTGATAATGAAAAAAAATCAGATAAATTGGTTTTTTTTGAAAACGAATTAGATTTTAGAATGCTCAACATAGACAGCTATAAAACAATTTATTGCATTTTATTATCTAACGAGGAGCGACAAGTTGAATTAGGCGATGAAGTATTAATGTATAAAAAAAATCTAATCAAAAATCAAATACAAAACTCAGACTTAAAAATTGAATTTATTGAGGGAAATAAATTTATTGAACTCTCAAGTAGCGAAAAAGACTTTGATGTTATTTACCCTTCTGTTGGAGAAAATATGTCTTTTTTAAAAAGAATAATGAAGAAAAATAATTTAATGATCAACTATTTGATTAGAGACGAAGATAAATATTGTTGGCAGTTTTCGAATAAAGGATATTTTAATTTCAAGTCAAATATTCCAAAAATTTTAGGTCAATTTAAACTTAATTAATTTTATTACTAGAACATTTTTTAGAGCAATACTTAACATTCTCCCAATTTAGTTTCCATTTTTTTCTCCACATAAAAAGTCGTTTACAAGATGAGCAAATTTTAGTTGGTAAATCTTTTTTCTTCATTCCTTGAGAAGATGTTTATTCTTTAAGAATAAGAAATATGCTGCTATTTCATAAAAAATTTTTAATAAAAAAAACATGGGTTTGTTATTAAACAATCTATATAAAAAATTGTATTTAGGAATATTTTTCCAAATAATAAGAAATACTTCCGCTCCTTCGATTAATCTACCATCTTGAATAATATGCATTCTTCTTAAAAGCTGTTTGTACGATTTTGAGGTTATTTGTTGAGCTTCCTTATTATTTGTAACGTCAACCCATTCAATATTTTCATTGGAATGTTTTTTGTAATGATTAATCTCAGC
>Ga0307986_10001024_pt1 | contig 20719 bp, 13 predicted proteins | sample EllFjometageno82_FD_203170 | JGI IMG/M metagenome (GOLD analysis project Ga0307986, IMG submission 203170) | Marine microbial communities from Ellis Fjord, Antarctic Ocean - #82 | ecosystem: Environmental > Aquatic > Marine > Unclassified | place: Southern Ocean | collected 2014-10-09
GACTTTGACTCCAGAGGAAACAGCAGCTGCACTGAAGCAATTGCAGGAAGTTGCAAGATTAGGTGGTAATGTCTTTGAAGAATTAATGGAGACTGTTAAAGTAGCGAGCCTGGGACAAATTACTGATGCGCTGTTCAATGTTGGTGGGCAGTACAGGCGTAACATGTGAGCGGACATAGTGTACTCATTGTAGTGAATGGATTTATTTGGTGGAGACCATTACTCCGTAATATGGGGACTTTAAAAGAGTGGAATGAGGTACTTGTTTCACACTTCCTTAATCGTCCTGCTAAGCAAATTTTGTTTAATGTAACACAGGATGTAATCGCCGAGATTCACAGTAGTGAGGGATTCAATAAATCATGCAATGATTCAATAGAAGATTTCCTCATGGCTTTGTGTAATGAAAAGACTGGTTACGGCAAGAAAATAGATGATATTTTTGATTGTAAAACTACTGAAAAAAGAAAGAATGGCTGGCCAATAAAGCCGGAGAATGTTTTCTGGAATGCATATCAATTAAGAACGATATTTCAGTCTGGAAATCGCAAGTCTGTAGACCCTGAGGAGCAATACTTCAAGCTCCCAAATTACGTTCCTCCTTGGACTTCCCACCTAGCATTAACAATTCTAGCAGCCAGTATGAATGTGGGGTATCAACCAGGAAACGCTCGTTATCCGATGATTGCTGACCTGTTTAAACAAAAAATGAATATTAGTAGTGAGGATGCAAAACAATTGAATCGGCGCATTCAAGATGAGTATGTAAGGAAATTTTTTGGTAAAGTCTCTACATATAGTTACGGATATTATTGGAGAGCCCCAAGAATAGTAAATTATTTTTATCAAGGGACGGAGGAGTGGCGCTCTCCATGGACCACTCTTTACCATTGGGTTGAACTACAGTCCATTTATCCAGGTAGTTTTCGCAAAGTCAGTGGGTGGATAATGGACCCTGTTACAGTTCACTCTAGATTTAGAAATGAGGATAGAAACGCAATGTTAGGTGCTCTAAACTCACTAAGTCCTGGGATTTTACCTAGCAACCATGCATTAGATCAGGTAATTATCCAGAACAAATCTAATTTCCGAACAGCTAATACGAAAAGTATCTCAGATGCCAAACTTGTAGCATTGAGGGAATATGCTCTTGCACTTTGGGAGAACAATCAGAACGAGATACGTTCATATTCTCCACCATGGCTCACTAATCCGCCTTCACCAACTTCTGATGTACCAGGGGTCAGTGAATTCCAAGTTATGCCGTATCTTTACATTAATCTTGGTGAGGGAGATAAAACCAAGCGTGTTCAGAACTTTTTCCCACGTTTGCACTACATAAGCGGCCCCCTTCCTAAAGAGGGACAAATAATTACTATTGGAGAGCATAAATTTCAATTCTATAACTCAAAATCAGCGACAAGTGGCATTCCGCTTACATTGGATGGCGATCTCCAATTGATTCGTTCTGATGAAGTCATAGTGAATTCAGAAAATGAATATGTCTCTCGAATTTACAGTTTCAAGGCCTCTATCGATGTCTATACAGCAAGTGGTTCTGAAGTAGTCTTAACCCAAGACCAACACGGTATGTATGAATGGTTGCCTGATGATGAAGTTTCTCAAGGGTTTAAAATTATAAAAGGCATGAGTTATGGTTACAATGATGAACTCTTGTCAGGGATTTGTGGATTTAATATTGGCTTACAATATGATTACTATAGGCCACAGAAGAGCAGAGTTAAAGAGATTGGCAGAACGAAAATAAAACTTGATGGCGGGTCAAAGATAAGTGGAGGAACCGACCGGCGTTATCATTTCGAAAACCCACCACATTTTGTTCTAACAAGAGGACATCCCACTGACGTGGAATTTCTGGAAATCGATCCAAAAGAGGGAAAAGAAGGAAACCATTTCCTTAAAGAAGAGCCAAAACAAATACAAGAAAAGGGTAAAACAATATGGAAATTATCTCTAAAAGACGACGTTTTCTCTGACGGCAGTGACTCCTCAATTGTCAAAATACTCTATAAATTAAAAACTGAAGAAGCGCTGTCTGAGGCATCATTTACTGTTGTTAAAGGCGTAGATCACTGGCAACTACATCCAATTGCTGAAATTAATTCAAACTTTGAAGATAGTGAGTCTGTATTTGATGAATCTGTATTTACTTCCCCTGATTTATGTATGCCCATTACTGAGGAAGAAAAAGTCGAAAGGGAAGAGGCTGCTGCTGAACAAGAAGCAGAGCGACTTCGTCTTGAACAAGAAGAGGAAGAAAGACTTCGCTTGGAGCTGGAAGGGAAAGAAATACTTGCACGTGAGCAAGAAGAGGCTCGTTTGGCAGAAGAAAGAGAAACTTTGCGTCAACAGGAAGCGGCTCGTTTGGCAGAAGAAGAGCCACTTGCCCAAAAACAAGCAGATTTTGCTAGGACACAGGGATTAAATCCTTCAGTAGAAACCAATAACCAGATTCAGCCTGAAGAAAAACAAAACAAATCAGTGCCTGTTAATGAAGTACATAGTCCACCCATCGCAAATTCTAAGGTTAATGTACGTCCAGGCTACGGTGCCTCAAAATGTAACTCCTGTGGAATACCATTAGTCAACAGAGGAAGCACAGCATTTCCTTGTCCAAATTGTGATTCATCACTTGGCAGATGTCCACGGTGTAGAAGTAATGGTGTTCTTTACCACTGTTCAGGATGTGATTATATTGGTCCTTGAGGTGATAAAATGAACTTAACAGAAACTCTCTATCAACTGACCGCGAGAGTAATGCCATCAAAGTTTGACTTAGGAGTACCTTATGATACTCTGGCAAATGAAATAGCAGAGCTTGAGGGTGTTACAAAAACTAAGGCAAAGGCTGGTTTATCCTTGCTTTCAGAATTAAACAATATAGATATTGATGACGGAAGAGTGAAAGTTAAGCCAAGATGTTTGGTTAGGACCACGGATAACCGTCTCGTATTGTGTGGAGCAAGAGGTCCTTCCTTGGTAGAACATTTGGAACAAAACAATCTGATAACAAAAGAGGTGTTGACTTTTGACGGATTTAACTTCGAGATTTTAACGCTTAAAAATGATGATGACGTATTGGATGATAAGGCGATTGAATATACCGGCCCCGCTACGGATTTACCGACTTGCTACCACATAATCAATGAAGAAAAAAATCTTGATGACTGGGTCAATTCACTTCCATGGGGCACCATAACTAGTAACCCATATTCAAGCCAGCACGGAATTACTAAGCAATTCAATACAAAAGATCAAGCAATGAGGGAAGTTTCAGAACAGCGACTTACTATTGAACTGATAGAACAAGGAACGGGCTGGCATCGAAATTGGCGTTTAATAAAACACGAAGAAAATCAATTAAGAGGAGTAAATTTGCTGACACTTAACGATAGCAGAAATGCCAAATTATACGTAAACAAATCTAATAATACAGTCCCATTTCATTGGGATGGGGAATGTTTGCACATACCGAAATATCTTAAGTTACCATTTGGAGTGATGAGAACGCTTCAGACAGCAAGTATGAGGCCCGCTGATGAAGGATGGATTAGTGTTTCAAATCAGAAACCTATCAGATCACTGGTTTATTCTGGAATTGATGATAAATTAATCAAGTTAATTGGCGATATAATCGTAGGAGAGGATTAATTTTGGGGGACCCATTAGGGGAATTTGAGCGTTCTGTTGAAGATATTCTTGTATATCTTGATACAGCCTTTGCCACAAGGTGGAGGGAAGTAAACGAGGAGAGAAATGATTTATTGAGTTCAACTGAAGAATTATTTCAAGTACCATTTATTGAGGTACTTCCTAATTTTCGTTCATCTGAACAATTGCCTTCAGATTTGTCTATTCTTTTACAGGAGAATGGAGTTGATGTCGAGGTTGCAGATTTATTCACTCAGATGATGCAGATTGGATTATTATATCCCTTGCACCAAAATGACGTATGCTTGTACCAGCATCAAACGAGACTGCTTACTGAGGCTGTATCTGGAAGACACTGTGTAATCACATCTCCAACAGGCTCAGGAAAGACTGAGGCTTTCCTAATGCCGCTGTTTGTTCATTTGGCAAGGGAACTTCGAGATGCATCACAAATGGGTCCTGCACCTCAACATGGGCCGCACAGAAACGATTGGTGGCGGGGTGGAACTATTCGATCTGTTTCTCAAAATAACAGAGCTGAAGGATTGCATAATCCAGAGACTGATTTACCAATTAGTGATTGGTGGGTTGGAAAAATAAACGATGGTGAAAGCCCATATGTGGCTAGTCATCCCATTTGCCAACAGAATGTTAGACAACCTGGCTTGAGAGCATTAATGATTTATCCTCTGAATGCTTTGATCGATGATCAGATGAGACGGTTACGTTTTGCTCTCGATTCACAAGAAATGCATGATTTTTATCAAGCACATCTTAATGGCCATACTCCAAGATTTGCTCGCTATAACAGCTCAACTATTGGTGGAGCATCACGGATAGATGATGTTACCAAATTAGACTCCCACTACAACGGTCCAGGTTTTGCAGCACAAATCAGGAATAAAATAGAAACTCCATTTACTCAAATGTACTATGCAATGACTGGAAACCAGCCAGAGGTGGGTGCACTCATGAGTGCTCATGAGGCTGTTGAAGGCAAGAATCCAGAAGACGGATTTGTAGTTCAGAACCCTTGGGGTTGCGAGCAAAGATTTCGCTGGGACATTCAAACTGCAGTACCAGATTTGATGGTTACTAACTTGTCGCAATTACAAGTTTTAGCAGCAAGAACAACTAGTAATGATGAAAACATATTCCAGCAGACTTTGGAGTACCTTCAGGATGAAAATGCCAGATTCCATTTGGTATTAGACGAGTTGCACCTTTATCGAGGTTCTAGTGGTTCTGAGACTGCATTTTCTCTGAGAATTATATTGAATAGACTCCAATTATTACCCGGACAACAATTCCACAATCGTCTGAAGATTTTGGCTTCAAGTGCATCTCTTGATAGTGGAGATGAGGGGACATTTTTAACTGAGTTTTTCGGTGTTCCCTTTGAAGCAATTCCGGAAGAGGATGAACCAGGATTTCACGTCGAATCTGGAGAATTAGCAGAAGTATCTGACATTAATCCGCTTATGGAGCAAATTCCGACAGTCAACATTCCAGTTGAATACCAGCCGTTTGTGGATTTCGCTCAATCAAGTGGAGATGATGCGTCAATTGGAGAACTAACAGCGGCTTTCAATTGTTCTAATGGTACTACTGTAGAACGGCTTTATCAATTATTGGAAAGCACAATCTCATACACTCAAAATCTACTTTCCATATCGCAAGAGTCTACTGATGAGGGCTACAGATTACGCCCGAGTTCCGTTTGGAATATTGCTGAAGAATTCTTTGGTTTGCCAAGTCCAGATGAGTTCCAAAACCGTATGGAATCTGATGCATGGTTTGCTGTCCGTGGATTATTGAAGGCTAGAAGCATTTTGCAAGAATTGGGTTATGCCGGAGATTCTGCCAGATGTCGAATCCATACTATGTTACGTAATATTCCTGGGCTAGCGGCTATAGCAGAACCTGGAGTTGGTGTTGAAAATGAATATTCATTTGATTCAATTACAGGAGATGAATCACAAAGAAAAGTCGGTAAATTATATCCAACTGGTAGAAATTTCGTTAATGTCAATGGCCAAGAATACCGTTCTTTAGAATGTCTTTATTGTGAAGATTGTTCAGATATATTCTTTTCTGGTTTCAGAAGTAGACCAACTACAAATCAATCACCGTGGAGATTTACTTTAACAGACTCTGATCCATCTCCAGATGATTCAAGAAATCAAGCATTGCCACCCAGAGTTGAGCAACAAAATCACTTAAACTTTGCAATATTTTGGCCACGAGGTCAAGAAAGTATCCATGAAGAAACTCTCACTACTGGTAATGATAACCTTCCCTTGTATGGTTTTCAATGGGGCATTGATGCTAGATATAATTGGATGCCTGCTAGATTGAATCCTCAAAGCGGGGAGATTTTACAAGTTATAGGCCCCCCTGACCAAAATACCGGTTGGCCACTTGAGCAGAACAGTGACCAACTAATACAGGATGGGTTTACTGTAGAAGGCTTTACACCTCGACTAATTCAACATACAACCTTCGAAGGCAACACTCCTGGTGAAGGAATGGTTCATTGTGATTACAGTGTTGGTAGTGATTCCGAAAGTGCTATGCGTAGATTGCCTGCTCTACCTCCACATTGCCCGTCATGTGGTCAAGAGCGCCGATATATGGCTTCACAAAGAACTGGAAACAGAAGGTCGCCTCTCAGAGGGTTTAGAACGAGTCAAGAAGAATTAAGTAATCTTAACATTAGGTCGCTATTCGTAGGTCTGCCTGAAAACCCTTCCAGGAAATTAATTGCATTTTCCGATTCGAGAGACCGTGCTGCTCGTTTGGCTTCAAACGTAGCTATTAGGCACAGAGAAGCTGTTATTGCATCCTCAATTATATCTAGAGCGCGGGACTTAACAATCAGCGAACCTGAATATGTAAGACGCATTCATGCAGGGGAGGTTCTGGACCCTACAAGTGAAGATTTCGTAGAAAAATATTCATCTGAATATCTCAATCCAAAAGTCGTCTTCACCGGAGATTTAAATCAAGCAATGGAAGAATCGGCAATGATGCTCCTTCAGAATCCTTTTTTGTCACAAATGGCTGAAAGTATCTCTAATAGAGGTCTAAACTCGCTAACAGAAAATCGGTTGAAATATAGGTTAGAAGAATCCTTATCGTACTATAACTCTGATTCTGAACAGTTCCCAAGCATAACCAAACCAATTCAACAACCGCCATCGCCAGGCTCGGAACGTCTTCCTCCATTAGCAAAACAATTGTTACTTTTAGGGATGAACCCAGCAGGATTCTCGCCTGAAGCAATTGAACCAATTGAAGCACCAGATACTGAAAACGAAGCCTGGCTTAGTGTATTGAATAACTTACAAAATGATCCTCCAATCGCCAGAAATGTGGGTTGGTCACAAACCGATGCTGGTATTAACAGCAATATGTCGATGTTGCTAAGGGAGGATGCTTGCAATTCGATTCTCTCAGGCAGAAACACACCCTACCTTGCAGGATTAGGTTGGTTCGAATTAGAGCCTAATCAGCAGGTTTTACAAGATGAAGCGAGTTACCTCGGTATCGATTCTGATTTACTTCATTCAATTACAATTGGTTATGTACAATATCTCCTTACAAAACGTCGCTATTTCCGGCCCACTGGCACATACCAAAATGAGTGGGCGCAAGGATCTATGACGTTTTCTCCAGGTCGTGGAAAGGGATATTTCGAGGGTGTTGCAAGAGGTCTTCATGAAAGGGGAATACAAATTTTAACACTCTCTAATCAGGGACCAGCAAGAGCATTATTCTTAGCAATCATTGGCAGAGAACTAAATCATCCAAGAACTTCCCTACTGGTTACTGGTTACTACGAAGCACTAGACATTCAGGGATACATAGATACAAGATTATTGAATTTAAGACTCGCTGAAGATGACGAGCCTGTAGTTTTGTGCCAAACGTGTAAGTACCCACACTATATTCAAATTGCCCAGCATCACCAAACTTGCACAAGATGCTACTCAAACTTGGATTTAGATAACTTGGAAAACCACACAACTGCATCTTGGTTGAGAGAGAGAAATCAATTAGGAAGAAGAATGCAAGAGGGAGATTTACACCGCATACCTATCAGAGTTGAAGAATTAACCGGGCAAACTGATGATTATGGACTTAGACAGAGGCACTTTAGAGGAATTCTCACTGCTGAGGAAGAGGAACGCGATATAGTTACTGAAATTGATGTCTTGTCGGTAACTACAACTGTAGAAGTTGGTGTTGATTTAGGTAGTTTGACAGCGGTATATCTCTCAAATATGCCGCCTCAGAGATTTAATTATCAACAAAGAGTAGGCAGGGCAGGTAGAAGGGGACAAGCGTTTAGTGAGGCCAGAACAGCATGTACAGATAGTTCGCATGATGGTCATTATTTTAGACACCCAGAAAGAATAACGGGAGATATTTGTCCATTACCTAGTCTTACAATGAATCAATTTAGAATCGCTCGCCGAGTTTTTGCCAAAGAATGTTTGAGGTTGGCATTCAGGCAACCTTCAATTCTGGATCGTCAGAATACACCAGATAACTATGTGTTAATACCTAGGCCTCCAGACGTACATGGTGAATTTGGGAGATGCTTATACTTCATAGATGAGAATAACAATCCGACTGATAATGCTGCAGACATCGAGTCGTGGTTACAGGATGAGAGCAATGTTATATCAATCGCAGAATCACTTGTTCATGGTTTAGATAACATTGAGTGGTCAGCACATAATTTGGTCAACTATGCCTGTAATGGTGATTTGTACAATGACATTTGCCAGGTGGTTCGAAGAGTAATGGATATGGATTCAGACTCCAATAGGAATACTGATCGAGACGAGAATTATCTTGCACAGACTTTAGCGGAAAATGGTGTGCTGCCAATGGCTAATACGCCAACTGAACAGCGCAATCTATACCACGCAACGGCAAAGCGCCGCATTTCAACAATTGATCGTTCTATCGAGCAAGCGATTACTATGTTTGCTCCTGGAACTATTACAACAAAGGATAAACAGAAACATCTGGCGATTGGAATAACTGGAGATATACCCCTTACCAATGGACAAAGAAGAACAAATCAACAAATCTCTAATCCTTGGACGTGGCGCGACCATTTAACAATTGATACAAGAACGAATGCCCTTATTCACGTTGGTAACCCTGAAAATATACCAGATGATGTTGCTGTATCCGAGTTTACTAGAACTTATGTCGCCATCAAACCAGCAGGCTTCAGATCAGTACTACATCAATTGGATCAAGATGCTTGGAATAATGATACCGGCGGCTCTTCTACTTCTCTAATGTATCATCATAGTGCCGCTGGTGAAGGACAAATATTGCAAGGATGCAGATATAGCTTAGATGCAGGGGAAAATGGTGGTATTGTATATCTGCTCAATGATAAATCAGGAGAAGGATTTACTTTTAATCACGTTATTGAAGCAAATAGTGGTCCAATTCAGCGGCCCTTGCAGCATCAATGGATTGAGCGCAGTGTTAGAGAAAACTTAGAAGGCTTTAGTGGAGAAAATCCTGCTAGGATTGCAGGTTTTTATGGGCCGGATGCTCCAGTTCTTACACATGGTGATTCTGAAATAACTGATGTCGCTCTGACATCCCCTAAGACTACTGATGTATTTTGGGTGCATCCAGATGGAGGACGCCAACACCTAACTCTAGACCCATATATTGGAGGTTCAAATAGACCAGGAGTCAGGGCTGCTTATCGCTCTGCAGCATACATACTTAGGGCTGCGATTTGTGATGAATTAGACATAGACCCTGTTGAATTAGAAGTTGTGAACTTGGCTCCAATAGGAACAAATCAAGACAGAGTAGGGAGAATTATTCTAAGTGATAGAGATCCCAACGGTGCAGGCTTTGCAGTTTCATTAAACGATAATTTGCAAGATATCTTTTCTGTCATAATTGGAGAAGAACCTGAAAACGGACAATGGACTTGGCTCAGAATGTTAGTTAGTGAAGAGCATCAAAATTCTTGTCAGAGTTCTTGTACTGATTGTATTAGGTATTACTCTAATCAAAATGAACACGGGTTAATGGATTGGCGATTAGGTTTAGATTTATTGAGGGTCTTAGCTAATGAAAATGAGAATCACTTTGCCAACGTAGAAAATCTAGAAGATACTTTGTCTCAATTACCTGCAAACGATTATCGCTCTAATCTTCTAGTTTACATGGAAACTCTTGCTGGAAGGTTAGTAAATGCTGGCGGTTCAAGTATGGAGTTAAGAAATTTTGGCGAATTACCTGGGGCATTCAACAATCACACGAATAAGGCATACATCTTAGTACACCCACTTTGGCTAAATCCCGGTAATACAGGTTCTGTAGCTCCAATTATAACAAATGCAATGCTGCAAGCTATACAGGTGGGAATAAACCCCGAAAATATTGTCGTTGTAGACACGTTTAATGCTGAAAGGAGGGCAAGTTGGTCCATACATGGATTGGTGAATTGATTGTTCGTACCTTGGGAAGGGCAAGTAGTGACAATTGATAGCATTGGACCTAGTTCAGCTTACGAATTTCTTAACGGGTGTAGATTGAAAGCAGTTCTCTCGAAGTATCCTAACTCAACCAATTGCCGAAATGGGATTCCAATCCATCCTAACTCTTCGATTGGCACAATATTCCATCGGCTATTAGAAGGTGCAAGAAGAAATCAACCACCAAATGGGAGTGATAGTTGGACGGTTGAATTTGCTAATTCTGTACTTGAAGATTTGACTAATGAGGAGAACCAAAGATTGGAAGCGAATAACCTCAACGCACACCTAATTCCATTACAAACTAAACCAGTTTATTTCAGTCGTAGTATGAATGGCATATTTGCTGCAGTCAGGATAAATTCGGAAACAACGGTAGGGTTTAGTCAATCTGCTCTAGGAACTAATGGCGCCCATACTCTTTTTGGTGCAGAAATTAATGTTTGGGATTTAGAGGAAACTTGGCCGAAAAATCTCGGGAAATCTGGAGCCCAAAATTTTTCAATATATGGTCAAATTGATAGAGTTACACAAAACGGAAACCGTATAGTTATTGAAGATCTTAAAACAGGGAATATATTTGATGAAAACAATGAATTGAAGGGTTCTTACATTACGCAATTAAGACTGTATGCCGAATTATGGATTATGACGGCAAGATTTAGGCACGGGATGGATGATGTTTCAATGTTAGATATTGATTTGTTTGTAGTAGATGATTCTGGGGCTCGCCACCCCGTATCTAATCAATATGAAGAACGAATTACAGACCAGATTCGAAGTTTACTCTTGGACACAAATCAAGTGATATCAAAGACATCAATTAACAAATACTTGGCCGATTTAATTGCAACGCCAAATCCCAGTTCTTGTCGCTTCTGTAGACACCGAACTGGTTGTAAAGCATACCTTGATCAACTACTTAGCAACTCAGGATGTTTCGAGGATAGATTTGATTTGATTGGCGTTATTGCAAGCCTGCCAATACCGAATGGCGTAGGTTCTCTAGACTTTCAATTTAAGTTACAAACAGAATCAGACTTATGGTTAGTTGACAGGGTAAATCAGCGATGGATTGATTCTGCTAATCTCCAAATTGGAGAAACAATAGGTGTTTTTGGAGGCTCTGAAATCGAATGTGAAGCCCGCTTGAACTTCGACCGTTTTTTCAAATGCTCACCAAATCAACAGGCTCTTTATCAGTTTCAAGAAACACAACAGTCAGAATAAGAATAATCTTGTACTAATTTTGTTTACTATATTCTGGGTTATCTGGATGTTTATCGGCTTCGTTGACAAACATTTGCTCCACTCCATTATCCATCACTCTTTCAGTATCCGAGATCTCTGACAATTTAATGAAAAGCGCTGCCTCATCTGGATTATTATTAATGTATTCAGGCCAATTAAAGGACTTTTCTCCTCGGAAATCAGCGGTAGTTGGTGGCCTTCCAAAATTCCACATCCAATACTTCAAATCTTTTTCTAAGCGATCAATACCGATTCTGAATGCTTGCCGGATGAATCCCATAATTCGGAGGTCTATTGTATGAAAGTTGACTGCAAATGTTGTAAAAGGAAAGTTGAACATCTTGAACAGTGTAAAGAATGCCGTACAAATTGTTGCTCCGTATGTAAACGAAAGGGGGCTTGCCACACAGGCCGCTTCAGTGATGGATGGTCTGGTCAAATTTATTCGGGAGGATCTTTAATGAGACCTGTGCGATGTGGAAGCTCATTTGACAATTGGGATGAAATAGGAATAGAGGAGTGGTATTCACATGCCTGAACCGAAACTTGTCCGTGGAGCACTCTATATTGATAGAGATCATGACCATGACGGTACAGCGCAACATATGATTGGACAGAGCGTGGCCTAATCAGATATTCTTTTCAGTAAGACAGAATTAATTCCAGGGTGAATCGGATTGTCATGGCATAATGTGACTACTTCAAACCGACCATGTATGCCTAGCAAATTAGACTTTTCATCTATCGTCAATAACACTGGCGCACCATGACTCCGTTGATCAATCAAGGCTGAATTTTCTTTGGATTTATAATTTATAATTGCGTCTTTTGTCCCACGATTGGTTACCATCAAATGATATAGAAAGATTCCTCCATTTTTATCGACGAGACAAAGTTGTTAGAAACTTTCAACGATGCTGTAATAGGTTATTATCAATAAATGATCATCCAGATACGAAGAATGATTTACAACGGGCACAGAATTACTCTTCTTCATCAGGCATTACACATGGAATAATTATCTCATCATTCTCAATTCCTACTATTTCGCGTGGAGAATAATTTACAAGTCCATCAATATCCAGAATGGCTTTAAGTTCTATGATTTGTTCTTTCTTGAAATTATCGTATTCAACAGACTCATAATCTTCACTAGCATGCAGTTCTGTAAAGTTAGTCTTGAACTTATCTTCAAAGGATTCGGTCATTTCAGTAAAATAACTTTCCAAATTTTGCTTACTGTCGTCAGTTAATGTGAAATCTTCCAAATCACAATCGCAAGGTAAACTCCATAATTTTACCAAGTTTCTACTATAATGTAATTCATGAAGAAGAATTTCTAATTTCTCCCATCGCTCAGAAGTTGAAAACATTGTTGCAATATTGACAACTCTTCTTTCAATATGCCTCCCAGCATCGTAGGTATAATTCGGATTAGTTCTACATTTGTTTGTTATATCATAAGTATAAAGATGGACATTTGATTGATTGTTTTCAGTCAAGGTTAAGTTACCGAGACGGTTTTTCCACCTGTCAGCAGTATCTTCAATTGGCCAGGTATTAGACCAATACTGGACATGGCTATTAGGCAAGATATGTTCTTTTTGGTTATCTCTTTCTTCATCATCATCAACCCAACCTACATTTCCGGGGCTGAGTAAATTATCTACCCTGTGAAGGAAGTAATACAAACTAAATCCTCTCCACTTGCCATATGCTTCATTACCACTGATAAAGTGTTCAACTAATCCATTTGCTCCTCCAAATGGTGCAAGTTCGGTTACATATCTACAAATTTCAGAAATAGAATCGTTTAATCCTTGATGTAAAGAGAATATATTCTGTGCTAAACTGGTAAAGGGAGCTCTCCCCCTTGACAATGATTGGCCGGGGACCTTTATGCCATGCATTCGAAATAATGCCTTTTCCATGCATTCCGAGAATTTTTCAAAATCGGTATTATTGTATCGTAAAAATGCAGAAGTAAGAGGTAGTTTGAATTCATCACCCAACTTGATTTTATTCAAGATCCTGTCTAGGTTAGTTTTCGTGCCTGGTGTCATGTTTGCAAGGCTTAATTCGTGACCAGGTTTCTTAGTATAAATCTTACAATATGATTCGGTATATGAGGCCCAATGATTTAGATATATCAACAACTGATTCATCTTATTGTTACTATCCTTGTCAACTAAACTTTGGAATTTATTTTTGAATTTTGTGAATGCATCTGATTCTTTACCGGTGCCTTGATTGTAAATCACTTTCCACAAATCCGTGATACATCTTGTTTCATCTTTTTCTAATTGATAAGAATAAAGATGTGTAAGAGTTTGATGCCAATGGGTCTGTACCTGCAGTTTAGTTAATGTTGCAGGTAAACCTGCATCAGCACAGCGCTTTTGATGCTGATCAGCAATATGTAGGGTCAGATTCTTTATTTTATCAAATTCACTTAGACCTAATCCACGATTATTAATTGACTCGAAGACTGTGTACTTGTTGAAACTATGCTGTTCCATCATAATCATTTCCATTTTCATAGCCTGAAGAAATTTTCTGCAGACATTGATTTTAGTGTTTAAATCGCCATTGGTTTCAAAAATAATATTTATGTTGTTTTTTACATAGTTGAAATTGTTTATCAGTTTCACTGTTGAGGATTTTGTTATTTGATTTGGTAGCAAATTCGGTGGATCTTCAAATAGTAAATGCTTCATAGCCAAATTCATTTCTAAGTCATTATATTCCAACCTGGAAGTATCTGGTTCAGGATCATCTCCATTTGCCTGTTCAGGACCCATTGCATACGCATACAAATCTTTTAACTGCCCCTGTACTGTTGCGGCTTGTATATTCCCATTTGTAATACCAACTACTATCTCCTCATCTTTTACAAGAGCCGCTGCAATCAACATTACCGTGGTAATCCTTTGTTGACCATCAAGCACATCATGACGTGTTAAGTTTACATTCATAGGAGTAACAAGCACATCATGTATAATCCCATTGTGATTTCTTGTTCTATCTAAAAAGGCAGGTCCACAATAATGTTCTTCGTTTCTATCCATCGCAATACGAAGGTCATCAAGTAAGGCCTTTACATGAATTGTTTCCCAACTGTAGGGCCTTTGTTGAGGAGGTATCTCAAAAATTTTGTTGTTGTAAAATGTTCCCAGCGTCTGCATAGAGTAAACCAAATCATCATCACATAAGTGTGTTACTAATATTTACTGCACCTTGTCGATTACTCTCCAGCCTTTATTTCTGAGTTTGTCAACTCACTTTCCCTAAAACCTTTCGATTTTTCCAGTATCGTTCTTATCATACGTTAATGGGCTATCATACAATTAAATCAGGGCGATGAGAATCCGTGAATCCTTGACAAAGTTTACAATACCGATATTTTGACTGCCAGTTATAAAATCTCCAATCATGTGCCATCTATTCCTAGTTAGCATTTAAATAATATATTTCATATCTAAAATTTGTTAAGACTAGTAACAAAATGAATAAATCGAACTTCTCATTGACCTTTGTGATTATCCATAGAAGGATATTTTGATAATATAATTAATTTGAAATCGGTAAAGAACATACCGTGGCGGGTGTCTCTCTTTCTGGAATCGAGGAGTGGTATTCACATGCCTGAACCGAAACTTGTGCGTGGGACACTCTACATTGATAGAGATAAAGACCTTGACAGTACTGCGCAACAGGTGATAATACCGAAGTAAAGCTTGTTCGTTCACTAATACACAGACCCTACTGTGCTTCAAACTCTTCCCACATTGTTTTAGAAATCATAGGAAATTCGATGAGTTTGAATTCTCCATTTCCAAGCATTTTTTCGAGTTCTTCCTTTCGGTCAATTAAATCATTTGGAGTTCCGGTTTGCGTTCTTCTATTGTTAAAACCATCAAAGATATCCATGAGATAATATTCCAAATCGGGCCGATTTATGCTCGCTGCATGGAGGTATGCTTTTCTCCCAGGGTTTTCCAAAGCACTCATGTCATAACTTGTTGCGTCAAACACATACAACCAAATCAAGCGATCGTGCATTTTTAAATCGCAGTAAAGTATCTCTAATTCACGTGCCATGTCTCCAACCACGTAAGGATCAGGGAACATTCCAGCATCAACATAGGCTTCAAAGTATAATTCAGAGAGAAGTTGGGGGTTATTGTTTTTCTTTGCTTCTTCAACTTTGTCTTCATACAAGTCACGATACCAGCGGTAAGATACTGGAGCATCAAGTCCACAACCAGGACAGACATCACAGTTCTCATCAATGTCTTCGTCGCATTCCATGCAGTCTGCCATATTCTCACTAGTCCTGTGCAAGAATTTCTGCTAAGCGTTCAATGATTCCAACCACAAGCGCATTACCCATGAAGAAGGCTCTTTTTCCATCAGTTGGTCCGACAGTGTGATCATCTGGAAACATATTGAGGCGTTCAAGCTCAATTGGCGTTAGACGGCGAATCCATTCGTTCTTTTTCAGACCTAGGTCTTTTCTAACTACCTCATATTTCTTTGAATCGAGTTTCAATAATTCAAATTTAGATTTTGGAGGCCTGAACACTACTGCATGTTTGAATCGAGAAGGAGCGCCACCTCCTTCGCCTGTAATAATTGTTCGAGACGCTTTGTTAAGGGGATCAGGGAATTTCATCGGTCCTTCATTATATGAATAGGTGAAGCCATCTGTTCCCCCCCTTTGCTCTTTCTTTGCACCCTTGAGATATTTCCAACCTTTCGCTTTGAGAACGTCTTCGGACGAAACGTAATATTCATGTGGAATCTTTGCAGGTTTGAGTAGAACTTCTCCAAGTGTCGTAAATGGACCGTCATAATCAGGAATGCCATCAAAGGTATAGGCAACCCCATCACGCATCATGCCGCATTTTTTGAAGGGGGAAGTAGAGGTTTTCTTAGCTCCTTTGTTAAACTCAACACTAACGTCTGAGAGATCTGCTTCTTTCTTTTTACGAAGAGTTATGCTTGGACAATACAAAACCATCGGTCGCTTAATGGGGAATGCTTTAGCCGTAATCCCATTATCGCAAAGATAAGATAATGGATCATTAGTAGAAAGTGAATGGTAATGTTTCGATTCTTTAGAGAATGCTAAAATAAATACTCTTCTTCTTCTTTGAGGCATACCATATTCTGCGGCGTTGACTGAACGCCATTCAACGACATATCCGAGTTCATCAAGACTCGCAAGCATGACTGCAAAATCACGACCTCGTTGTGAAGTTGGTGATTTTAACAGTCGGTCGACATTTTCAAGTAGAACGGTACTCGGTTTTTTGGCCTTGATGATTCGTAAAATATCCCACCATAGCACTCCCTTTTTACCTTGAAGTCCTACTGCTTTATTGGCAGTTTTGGCAACCGAATAATCTTGGCAAGGAAATCCCCCACAAAGAATGTCGAAATCTGGGATTTCATCAGTGTGAATCGTATGAATATCTTTGTTGACATGGATGTCATTTACATTCTCTTTGCCAATGTAAATATCTGGGTCAGTTTCAGTCGGATTCATGTTCCAGCGAGCAATATAAACTTCAGTTGCATGTTGCTTTTTTGTCGAAGGCTCCCATTGATTACTCCAAACTACTTTGTAGGCTGGATTGTGAGGACCTAATACAGGTCCTTCAAATCCGATTCTGAACCCTCCAACTCCTGCGAATAACTCGACTACACGCTGGACCATATTTACTTGACATGGGGGCAGGCTATTAAAGATCTCGATCACCCCCTTAGGCAGTGGTTAAAGTGAACGATTTCCAAAATGAAGAAGAATTAATGGCTTATGCTCGCCGGCTTGAAGGATTGGAATTTTCTCAAATTAGTTCACTTATTGCTGAACTCGATGTGAAAGAACGACGCCATACAAAGGGGTTTATTGGTAAAATTATTGAAACTGATTATTTTGGAATTCCTTCAAATAGCAGTGATGCACCTGATTTTGAAAATCTCGGCATTGAATTAAAAGTGAGTCCATTACGGTTTTTACCTAGAGCCAATTTATACACTACAAAAGAGAGAAGTGTTCTAAAAATGGTTGATTATGATGAGATAGCGGGAAATGATAGATGGGAACACACGAATATCAAGAAAAAACTAAATCGAATTCTTTTCGTTCTTTATGTCCATGATAAGGAAATTAAGGCTTGGGAATGGAAAGTGTGTAAAGTATTTCTTTGGAGCCCATCTCAACTTGAAAAACAAAAGATACAGACAGATTACGAACTCATGAGATCAAAGGTGTTATCTGGTCAGAATTTACGTGAGGGTGACCATAACTTTTTCGCAACATGCCCTAAACATGGAGGTGGTTATCTGAAAGACAGTCCTTTGGAATCACCTCGATCATCTCTTGCAATTCATCCAATAATGAAATTTGCAGAAAAGCGCGGCTATTGTATAAAACGAGAGGCGTTCATAGAAATAATTGCAGATTCAATTAATGCTCCTTTGGAAAAAGTTGGTCGGACAATTGGAATTCATGGGGACTTTTTATCATTATAAATCATGATCCATCTTATGTAGGAACAGATCCTGTACCTAATGAGGCGAAAGCATGGATGCAAGTGGGCTTATTGGATTGATTATTGATCGTCACGAAATGAATAATCCTGAGCCGATTATTGTGCATAATACTCTTCGATTGGAGCCTGTTTTGAACTATGGAGGTAAAATGGCGAGAAAGGCATATCAGACCTATCGCAAGAATTGGCATTCTAATCGGAAGTATTGCGGTTTCCTTGACTTTAAAATAATGGACCCTACTGGGAAAATGGAACACTCGCAATTACTTGCACGAAGCATTGGACTTGTTCCAATCGAAGCAATACGGGATATTTATGATGGTATCGATCCATACGAACTCAATCTAACTGATGAACAACTTGCACTTGCATGTGACATTCAATGTTCATTTATGGAACAAGAAATAAATTGGGGGATTTATCCATTCCAGTTACGCACACATTTTGGCTATCCACAAATGAATGATGAGGTCCTACGAAATTCAGTTCCTCGGGATTTTTTTATGATGTTTTTTGAACGATGTGATGAAGCAATCAGAAATGGTGATTCTGTAGCAGAAGCTTTACAATTAGTTGATGAACACTATGAACACTCTTATGTTGCGAGTAAAATGGTCATTATGCCCCCTATTTCTGGAAGTGGGGAAAACAGAAAAATAAAGAAAGAATGGCTGCCTTATGTTCGCAGCGCTCAATTTACAGAATCAGAATCATGGATTACCCCTCATCTTGGACGAATATTACCGCTGATTGAAGCGAGAGGAATTAGCCCACACCATCGAAAATCCTTCGGTGAAGATGAAAGGAATCAATAAATCGATTTTCTAAAAAGATTTTGCTAATAGTTCTGTAATTAGAATCTGTTCCAAGGATGTATCCATTGTAATGTGTGAATGATTAGCATAAATCTCAGGATTTGAGATTTTATCATTACAATATGATTCAACTTTGGAATTTAATTGCCCAATCACCGGCTATAAGAGTAGCACTGGACTCAGTTTCAAGAATAAAATTGCATCGACAGAACAGTTAATTGTTATGTCTGAAAATGCCACTAATATCAATTCTTGAAGACATTAAGTTTCAGCAACAAGGGTATTGTTTGATTCCTCTTCTTTCTTCTATATTGGATGGATAAGCACTAATACTGTGCCCATTATGAAGGAATAAATGTACTGGGACAACTTGATCGGATTGGTTGAAGAATATTTTCAACTTCGCAATGATAAAACCTTGTATATTCTATGCCCATTCATCAATACAGGACTAATTGAAAAACTTCTCGTTGAACAAGAGGAAGTTATCATCGTGACCTCATGGAGAAAGGACCACCTTTTATCTGGAGTTTCCTCTCTTTCTCTTTTTGAACTTGTCAATAGACATCCAAATTGGAGTTTGCTAATCAATGATAGACTACATGCTAAAGTATTCACTCGTTCTTTTGAAGATATGCTATATGGTAGTGCAAATCTCACGAAGACGGGTCTTGAAGATAACAAAGATTCAAATTTCGAAGTGATGAATTATGCTCACTGTACTCAGGACGATGAACGAGGAATAATGGAAATTATAAATCAATCGCTAAGGATAACCGAATCGGAATATCAACAATATCTTCTCTGGTATGAAGAAAATAAGGACAAATATGAATTCCCCCCTAATGATTCATTGTTGGAACCTCCTTTAATTGACAAGGAGTTCTTGATCTCATCTCTACCCGGTAGTACTTCACCTAGGCGTATTTGGGAAATCGTTTTCGATGGAATGCAGTGGGACAATTCCTGGGATGAAAATTCTGCTGCAATTCATGATTTGAAACTCTTTGACCTTACCTGCGGGGATTATTCTACCTATGATGAATTTCTAAATGAACTGAAATCAAGACTATTGCATCACTCTTTCATTGAAGCCTTTTGCGGACAAATAACTACCGATGGGCTATATTTTGGTCGCGCTAAACAATGGATTCAAGAAACCTGTATTGACGATCCAGTACCCTTCCGAAAAGAAATCACTGAGTATGTCAAATCACTCTTCGCTTGGTTAGTTGAAATCTATCCTGAAAGTTACATAATTGAAAGACCAAATTATAGCGAATGTATCAAGAGAATATTCTAGTACACTAATTAATCAAGGTTTTTTAGGAGCAAATAGACTCCATTATTATTTACAAAACTAATAATGCCCTTGTCTTGCAAAATTTGGAGTTGTTGTCTTATTTTGGCCTGAATGTGATTATTTTTGGGATATAATCGCTTGAGTAGTTTTTCTGAATCATATACGGACTCTAGTGTGAATTTATCTCCTGGTGAAAGCCTCATTATTCGAAGAACTTCGACTATATCATCAGTCCAACCGGTCCAATTTCCTACGCCCATGCATAGCGACTAACGAATTACTTGATCAATCCTTTCAATGCAATTAGTTATCAACTGTCGCCATGAAGTAGCGTTGTGGTCGACCTAAGCGCACTCTACAAGGACACGGGCGACATCCCGTGGGTTGTTGGTTTATCTGGGGGTAAAGACAGTACTGCGCTAACGATGTACCTGCTGGAAACAATGGAACAACTACCTCCGCCAATACGAAATCAGAAGAAAGTCTACATCACTTGTGTCAATACTCTCGTTGAAGCACCTCCAGTAATTGACCATGTTCACAAATTCATTGAAAGGTTGCATCTTTACATCCAAGATAGAGGACTTC
>Ga0307986_10001026_pt1 | contig 20687 bp, 24 predicted proteins | sample EllFjometageno82_FD_203170 | JGI IMG/M metagenome (GOLD analysis project Ga0307986, IMG submission 203170) | Marine microbial communities from Ellis Fjord, Antarctic Ocean - #82 | ecosystem: Environmental > Aquatic > Marine > Unclassified | place: Southern Ocean | collected 2014-10-09
CGCAAAATCCAAATGCCGGATAGCACAACCACGCCAGCGAATGCCAACACGATATATTGCGCCACGCTGTCGAGCGCTGACAGGGCCGCCACAGCGCTGCCTGCGCCAGAAGCCACTGTGACCGCCGACGCGCGCACCGTGCCGCTCTGTGTGGCGCTGGAGCGTCCCTGTGCGGGCAGCTCTGACGTAGACCACTTGCTGTTGTCGTAAACGCGGCGGTCTAATTCAAAATGCGGGCCGTCTTTGAACGAAGTCCAGTCGCCACCCCATACAATCGGGACGCCCTCCTTGCGGGCGGCAGTCTTAACCGCTGGCCCGAGCTGGTCATACAGTGGCCAAGCGAACTCGCCCTTGCCCGTGGTCGGGTCAAGCGGCAGCAGGTCAACTGCGTGTCCGGTCAGGTGGCGGCTGTTCATTGTCTGGCTTGCGCCGGACGCGACCAATTTTGTTTGACGATCCTTCGTGCGTAGGCCCTCGATCACAGCAAAGTCGAGCGGGCTGTCTTGCAGTGCGCGGTCAATGACGCGGCGCAAGTCTGGATGAATACCGCTTAGGCTGGTCAAACTTCTTTGTGAATATGAACGCATTAAAGCCCTCCTTTGAACGCAAACGTGACGACCGCCGCAAGAACGATCCAGAATACGCGCTCCGCAAACCGCAGAGACTGGCCGTTACTTCCGACGCTGCCCTCGAGCGTCACAAGCCGGTTGGATTGCTGAGTTTGCTGGTCATCAAGTGTGTCCATACGGCGATATAAACTGGTGGTTTTCTCATCAAGCCTCGCCAACGCGACCAACGCCTCGGCGACGGAATCCAGCTTGGTTTCGATCCGCTCCAACCTCTGTTCATTCATTACTCGTTCCGTTCAATCTAAATTCTGCGGAGGCGCTTGCCTAATAATACCAGCCAAACGGCGGTTTGTCACGCACGCTTGCCTGATTGCTCTCTCAGCACTACAATGGCGCCATCACATTGAAATTGGAGACCAAAATGATGGACGACAAGACAAAGGAAATCGTGCGAATCTTAAACCAGCCGCACCGCTGCAATAACATGATGGCGCTGTTCCGTTCCTGCGAGACTGCCGCGACACTGATCCAAGATCAGGCTGCGGAGCTGGCCGCCCTAAAGGCAAAACCAGCCCCGAAGTCCAAAAAACACTAGTTCAGACCAAACTGACGCTTCAGGCGCTCGACGTTACTCTCGGGGCCTGCAGCGTCACCAGACACGCCCGCGCCCATCATGGCGCGCTGGGCGGCATTGCCGAAGCTCTGGCCCCTAGTCTGCGCACGTTCAGCGGCTGGCGCTATCCGTGACATGAGTTGACCCGCGCGCTGCGCTTCTGGCACGCTCATGCGTCGCGACAGTGGCCCAGACATGGACCGCATTATCTCGGTTCGCGCGGCATTCGCGTCCAAGCCGCCGACTAGCCCCTGTGTGGCCGCGCCGACAGCCATGTTCATTGGCCCCTGTGCTGCAATTCGTTCGCCAATATTCGTGCCGACAATCTCGTCAACGCGCTTGCTGACTGCGTTGCGAATGTAAGTCGCAGAATTTGCCGCGACGCCAGCGCGCGTTGCCAGCGCAGACGACGTGTCCCTGACTTGCTGTGACATCGCGTCTGCGGCCTCATCACCAAGAACCATGCGCAGCTTTGTAGACACGGCGCGTGAGTTAAGCACTTTAAGTGTCGCCAGAGCTTCCACGGTAGCTTCAACGTCCACAGCCTCGACCCCGTCACTCCCCCGCTTCAGCGGGTTGACGCGCACGTTTGCCGCATATTCGTCAATCCTGTTCCGCAGCGCGCGCACAAGCTCTTTGCGCTCAGTTGGCCCCATCCCAGAAACTTCACGCTCGACCTCCGCGCGCGTGATCTTCGGGTTTAGGATTCTGTCGCCAAGCTCCGCAGCCTGACGGCGCTCGATTGCGTCCTTACCAGCCGCACGCGCGGCAGCGTAGTCTGGATTTACTGCGTCCAGTTCTGACCGCAACCGCATTGCGAGGTCGCGCTTCGAGTTTGCGGCGGCCATGTTTCCCGCCCGAGCTAGGGCTTCGCTTTCGTCGTATAACTGCCGAGACAGGTAATCCACGGCCATGACTGGCGGGGGGTCGGCTGCAATGGTGTACGTGCCGTCTGGGTTTCCGGTGACGTCCATCTCCGCGCGCGTGGCTGGCGGCATGTCGTTAAAGTCGTCCGCGCTTATTGTCCTGCTCTCGAATTGCTCCCACGGCTCTCCGGCTTCACGCATAAGCCGCCGCGCGCCGGCGATGTCGGCTGGGTCTACCCTGTTGAGCGTGGACATTAGCTGTGCGCCTGCGTCGGTGTCTGGCGTAATCTCAAAGTCATACGCCTTTGCGTATAGATCGCGGCGCCCTTCGGCCGTGTCCTCCATAATGTTTGCGTTTTGCGTCTTTAGGTCGCCAAATGGTCTGCCGATATTGGTGTTCAGGCTGGCAGTCAGGTCGTTGGATGCCAGCGCGGCTGTCTCGTCCAAATTCTTCAGCACAACTCCGCGCGTCGCTGGGTTGTTGGCCACCTCGTCAAGCAGCGCGGCGCTGGCGGCGCCGGAGTTTGCTATGGTGGCGTATGGGTTTGCTGCGCTGATGGAGCGCGCCGCCGTTGCGCTGTCCAGTGCCAGAGCATCTTGCGCAACTTTTCCGGCATCCCCCTCGAAGCCAAGTTTTTCCAGTATGTTGCGCACTGGCTTTTCTAAGTAATTCGTGGCCGCAGCACCCACTGCGCGACCTGCGACTGGCCCGAGAACACCAAAGCCGGTGCCAAACGCGGCGCCGGTTTTGGCTTGCGAAAGGGCCTCATCCGGCCCGCCCTCGCCGTATCCGCCGAGCGCGCCTTCTATGGCCGCCAACGGCCCGCCGATCGCCGCGCCCTGTGCCATCTTCCCCAGCATAGTCGCCGCAGGCATGACTGGGAGCGCCATCGCACCAAGTCCGGCGCCGGTGGCAATTTGAGACGCTAACACGGTTTTGGGTGCCGCTACTTTGCGGCCCTCGACCGCCAGATCAAACAGTTCCTTCGTCGCCCGCACGTTTCCTTCCGGCACCTCACCACCGCTCTCGTTAGCGCCAAACTCTGCCAACTGGCCAACATAACCACGCAGGGCTGGCACGCCCCCCATCGCCGACAAAGCGCGCGTCCGGCCCTCGCCGACTAAGTCTTTCGCCATTTGGGTTTTGGTCACGCGGTTTGAGTCTTGGGTGCGGCGCATCATCTCTATCACTGCGGGGTCGCTGTTCGCGTTGCCGTCCGGCCCCATGTATGACTCGACGCCGCCGGCGGAACGGTAAATCTTTCCGCCGTTGGGGAATTCGTCAACCACCGTAGCGCGCTGCGCTTGATCTGTGCGGGCGCGGTCAGCAGCGCTGGGCGGGGTGGCGCTGGGGCCAGCCGCAGCCACTCCCAGCGAGTCAATCATCTGCCCAAGACGCTGTGCGTCTTCTACGTTTCCAGCGTCGTGCGCGGCGCGAAGGGCGTTTATTAGCTGTTCTCGCGTCATGGGTTTGCTCCGTATTTGATCATTAGCTCTTCGTCACTCAGCGGAGTCGTAGCCTCTGCCGGCGCCGCAGCGTCGTCACCGTCAAGCCAAGTTGGCCGCCCGCCAAGCGCCGCCGTCAGGGCCGCCACATTATTCGTGTCGCGGTATGCGCTGCGGACGGCTCTTTGGTATCTGTTTCTGATTTTTGTAAGGTCTTTCAACACCGCCTCTTGGCTTTGCGCCAGATTGATCTTTGCAATATCTGACTCAAGTAGCTCAAGTTCCTTTTCGGACACGGACCCGAGTGTCGCGCCGGTGGCCTTGAGAGCCATTAGGGCGTCTAGCGCCATGTTTGACCGCAGCGTCTGCACGTCGATCCGCAGCTCGCCCGCCTTTGTAGATGGGGACAAGCCAAACAGTTGACTCCAGAAGCCGGTGGCGCTTGGATTGTCCCGCACGGACTGCATCAAGTCTTCGACCGTCTCCAGCGTGTCAGCCGCACTTTGAGTCCGACCTATGTCCGCTGCACTGGCATCCGCCTGACCCGATAGCTGCGCCAGCTTTGCAGAGGCAAACGGCACCATCGACGGAATGGTCAGCATCTGCGTATAATACCGAATCTGGTCCTCGATTGTCCCGCCCGCACCGCCGCCCACGCCTGCGCCGCCGCCCACGCCTGCGCCGCCCATAAGTCTCGACATCATGGCCTGCTGATTTTCGGCGGCAGTGCGCTTGCGGTTCATGTCTTCCATCTCGCCGAATTTGCCCATCATGGAATTGAAGCTCCCGCCCTGACGCCCAGCCAGCGCCGCGCCGGCGTCGCTCATGGCGCTAAATGCGAGCATGCGGCGCTGCGTTTTCGACAGGTTTTCAAATGGGTCGCTGGAACGCGGCGCGGGGGCCGGAGCCATTAACGCCATTAGCTGTTGCATCGTGGACGTGCCGGACGGCGCCGCCGCCGTGGCTGGCGCTGGGCCTGCCGTCGGCGCTGTCGGGTCCGTCATAAACGCGGCGTCCTCTGCGGAAACATTGAGCGCGTTTGCAGCGTTTTGCGACCTGCTAAGGGGCGTCGGGACCGGAATATCAAGGGCAGCCGGCGACGCAGTTGTGGCGGGCGCTGAAAAGCCGAGCGCTTCAACTTCCGCCGTCATTGCCTCCGAACCTGCGGCCACGCCGTTCATGTCAAAGCCCCGATCGGCCAAGTCGTTGATGTCGTCTATGGTAAGCAGATATGGTTCCATCGTATGGCCATCCTTCTATAAAATTATTGGAACCAGCCAGCAGCTGTGCCGCCTTTGCCGAGTGAACCAGCGCCCGAAAGCACGTTGCCAACTGCGGTTAATCCGCCAAATGGATCGTGTTTGGTTTGCGTCCCAAGTCCCGCAGGAATGCCGTTCGCGGCGGACAGTAGCGCGCTCAGTTGTGACAGCGGCAAATCATTTTCGCGCGCAAATTCAGAATACAGCGCCTGCAGCTCTTGGTTTGCCAACGCCGTTTCAGTTGCGCCAACGCCGGACAAGCCAGCCGCGCCAGCGCCAAGTGCGCCCTGCTGCTGCGAGAGTTGGGCCATTGTCTGCGCTTGGGCGTTGCTGTAGCCCTGCTGCATCATCTGGGCGATTAGCTGGTTCTGGTTGGCAAGGTTGCCAGTGTCAAATTCAGCCTCGTAAACTGCCCGACGGCCACCGCCACCAAATGCGCCAGAGCCAATCATGCTGGCTTCGCTCGCGGTGCGCGCCTGATCCTGTTGCCGCCCCATCAAAGCCAGAGACGAGTCGATCACTTCGGATTGGTACGGGTTCATGTTTGCTTGCGTGCGCGCAGCGTAATCCTGCGGCGTCATCTGACCCATTTGGGCAATGTCACCATATAGTCCGCCCGCCGCCGTGGTGTAGTCACTCATCTCTGGCGTGAACGACCCAGTGTATGGGACAAAATCAGCGGACGCGATTGCCTCGGCCTTTGGCATGATTGAACCAGTTAAAAAATCTTTCTGCCACTCTGGCAGTTTCATTTCGGAAGTTGTTGTCGAACCCATCAGGTCAGCTCCATCTCATAGTGTGTGTAAATCTCGCGGAACGATGCCGCGCGCGCATATTTGTTGAAGCCCTTGCGGCCGTCAGCCTCGACGCCGTCTAGCTTCGCGTTTTTGGCCAGCTCGACCAGCATTTTGATCACGTATTCACCCCACACATTCATCTTTCGGCCGCCCATAAACTCAACCTTCAAATTGTCCCGACTAGGGTGCGAAACAATGCAGGTCGTAAACGCCGCCGACAACTTTTCGTCCACGTATACCAGCCACAAAAATGACTGGGCGCGCCTCAATTCATCAACGACGTAGTCCACTGACCCGTGGACGCCGCGCCGTTCGATCGCCGGTCGCATAATCTCAATCGCGCGATCTATTACACCATCTAGCGCGTCCGGCAATATCGGCCTGACTTTGATATTTGGCTCTGTGTGTAACTTTACAACATTATCACGCATTTTGATAGCCTTCACCCATGCACCCTGATTATAGACAGTGTAGCAGCGGGAGCGGCGGGCGCAAACGCAGACGCCGCCGTGGCTTTAAGATGTCCGTGTGTATTAGACACGGCCCACATCGCCTCGAGGTAGTCTCCGGCGGCAACGTCAAAGAACGCCGTGCGGCCAGACAGGGTCGTCGCGCCGTTCTGGTGCAGCGCGTTCCTGACCGTCGCACCGGCTACGTCTACGCCGTTAATTCGTGGCCAGAAATAAAAGTTTACCGTGCTGCCCGACGTGCTGCTAGTCTGCGCCGCAAACGAGACGGAATAGTGTCCAGCCTCCGCGAACACAATGCGCGACGCCGGCGACCCAAGCGAAATGAATTGGCCAGTATTGAGCGTAAACGTCAGCGGGTATGCCGTGTTTGTCGCCGCCGCCGTGACGTTAGATGTGATGGATAGCTGCGCGTCGCCACCCTCGACGACGACCTGCCGAAACGCGCCACTTTTGGACACCACTGGGTAAGACGCGGTCTCGTTCCACAGCAGCGTGCCATTCTGGGCGGCAGTCTCATTGCCAGTAAACCACTGCAAGTTGGGCAGCGACTGGCCCAGCCACGTAGTCAGTTGTCGGCCCCAAGTCTTCCAGTCTGGGCCAAATGGTGGCGGTGCGCGTCCGCTCATCTGCGGCCACCCGCCTTGGCGTCAAATCTAAACTTGCCGACGCGCCAGTCACCGTCAACTGCGTCAACCCTCATGCGGATTTGTCGGCCCTGAAACCGGACGCTGGTCGGGTCTGTCAGCGTATATGGCCCGTGTGATGCTTCTGCAGAGTTTGGATAATTTCGTGTCTTGAACGTAGTCGTGACGCTGCCAAGCGACAGCTCGTCTGGGATCAAGTTGGTGACGACGGCGAGGTTGTCGCCCGCGCCAATCTTGAATGGCCCAGTTTGCGCGTACACCGCCTGACCGTCGTAGTTGAAACCCGTCTCATGGTTGTAAATGCGGCCACTATCAGACGCCCAGATTGGGGCGCGAAATACACCGCGATCAACTCCAGCGGTTCGGTCCATCTTGCCCATCAGCCAGTGGTTGTCTTTGTAGTCATATGCGACGTAGCTGTCGATCTCGTTGCTCTCGGCGCTACAATAGAACCACCAGACTTCACCGTTTTGACCATTTGACGTGGCCCAGCTTTTACTGATTTGGGCGGGGTTGATGTCGCTGAACACTTTATCGAACACGTCGCACGGCACTTCGGACACGCTCGAACCGTCATACCGAAAGAAATTCTTTTGGCCCATCCAAAATACGCCCGCAGGCGTGTCTGCGACGACCTTACGAGACACCGCCCCGCAAGCCGATCCGACGCGCTCAAACTGGAAAATAAATGGCGGACCCTGATATACGGCTCGGTGTGCGTCTTGGTCAGTTATTATCAGCGTCTGGCCTTGGGCCGCGATGCCCGCCATGATTTGCCCTGTGGTTTGGAGGATTGTATCACCAGCTTGGTTTGTGCTGGCGGGTGTCCACTGCGTATTGTCCTCGAAGTCGCACCAAGCGACGGCATTACCGACACCGCCAGCGCCCAGCGCAAAAATGAACCGCTCGCCAGTCACGACAAGGCCAGTGCAGCCCGTCGGAGAGTTTGCTATCTGTGCGGCGGGCGCGGCTGTGTTTAGCTGCCACTCGTACAGCTTGCCGTCGGCGCTGCTGCACGCGATCAGGTATTGGCCCCAATTGTCCATCGACCACGTCGTGGCCTCGCCGTAGTTGCCGCTATCTGGCCGTGTCTGGCCGTAGAATGATGTGCCGTATGTTCCGCCGCCATACCCAGTATTGACTGTTGCCGTCACCACGCCAGACGTGAAGCCTGCGGGAGTGATGTCGAATGTGCCGCCGCCCGACGTTGTGGCATATAATTTGGCATATGTGCCAGACGCAATCCAGCGGCTTGCGGCGTTGTCCTGCCAAGCCAGCATTCCGCGCGGCGGCTCAGCGTATTCCACGTCGCCAGTGCGATCCACCCAGCCGCCGACTGGGCGCATCGAGTCTTCGTGCCAGCGGACGAGGCTGCCGTCATGCCAGCGCCCCTCAGACTGCAAGTCAGTGCCGTGAAAGCGGAAGCCCGAAGGCGGCGTTAATTCGACTAATGGCATATTAGTTCCCTGCGGCTTGCTTGGCCAGTCGTTTCTGCGCCGTTAAGACAAAATTGCGACTTCATCGTTTGACCCCACTTTGTAATAATGATCGTCAGGAATTATCGCTGCGCCCCAAGTGTTTGCCTGACCAGAACCAGTCCAAATTCTGACCCAAGTTGAATTGTTTGTTGACACCTCTATGTAACCACCGCCAGAGTTTGCGCCATTGACGTTTATCTGGATTGGCCTGCCAGTTGTGTTTCTGTAAGATGTGCCAGAAGTTCTAGCTACAACAGACCACGTTTGGCTGACGCCAAGTAGGTTTTGCGGAGTGGGGGGAGTGGGAGCAAGAGCTAATATCGCAGCCTTAATTTTCGCTGGCGATGCAAGGCTATCTAGTGTCCCTGTACCAGCTTGCCATGTGGGTGTTGTTTGCACCGCGCCAGTGTACTTCCCGTTTATTTGCGACTGGATCGCCGATGTAACGCCGTCGCTGTGGTTCAACTCAGCCGTCGTGGCTGTCACGCCGTCGAGGATGTTCAACTCAGCCGCCGTGGCCGTCACGCCATCCAAGATGTTCAACTCGGCCGTCGAGGCTGTTAGCCCGTCCAGCTTCGCCAGCTCCGCGCTATCTAGTGAGCCGAGGAACGTACCAATCGCAGTCCAGTTGGCGTTGAGCGTCGTCCCCCAAGTGTCTTCGGAGCCGTTTACCGTTGGTAGCGTGTATGTGAAGCCAGCCATTTATTGTTCCGTCCAGTTATCTGCGGCAACTGCCGCTGGTGTCCAAGTATCACTCGCAGCCGATGCGGGCGTCCAGTTTTCTGGCGTGATCGGCTGCGGTTCCCACTTATATCGCGCATTTGCCTGCACTATAGCATGAATAGACGCAGCCGCGCCACTATGCAAAATAAGGTGTCCGTGCGCCGTCACAGCCGCCGACACAGTTGTCGCGGCTCCCGTCGTAAAGATGGCGTTAGCCTTGGCTGTCGCCGTGGCCGTGGCTTGCGCCTGAGCTGCCGTGAGGCTTACTCGGTGCGTGTCGGCTGATGTCGTCGCTGTCGCCGTCGTGGTGGCCGCTGCGAGGCTCGCGCGGACGCCTCCAGCCGACGTGGTGGCTGTCGCCGTCGCGGCTGCGCTGGCGTCCTGTACGCTGACAACGCTGGCAGAGGCGACCGCGACAATGGCGGCGGCGGCGCTGACGTTGCGGACTGTCGCGCCAACCATTGCGCCGATTGGCGATGATGCGAGTGGATTGAAGCCCAGCATAAGTTAAACTCCGTTGGCGGGTGTAATCGTTAGTTCACCAGCTTCGACCTGCCGCAATATCTCTGCGTAGTGGCGGTTGGTTAGGTCTAACGGGACAGACATGAGTTGTCCGCCGATGGTGGCTTGGATTGACGAAGGGTCGCCCGACAGTGTGTCTGTGGTCTGCTCGGCTGACGTGATGTTCATTTTATTTTCCATAGTTATAACTCCGCATCTGCTGTAACTTTATTGAAGCTACAATAACCCTCTCCGCTGCTGCTTCTTGTAAATATAACATAGCCAGACTTTGCGGTTCTACCATTAATAGTTACTGCGTTTACTTTTGATACATCGCTGCCCAATACTGCTGTCCAACTGGGGGTAGCCCTCATAGTGACAGGCAATGGATAGTCCTCATACCAAGCCCCAGTTGTGCTGGTTGAGAAACTTCTCAAAAAGTGGCTTACAGTGTCTTCTTGATAATAATACCGCTGGCATCTCGCCAGTTCATCGCCGTAACTCCTGTGCTCGAAGGGGGTGGCGGTGTCGCCTAGTTCTAGCTGGACGCCTGTAATCCTGCCGCCAACGGGAAATGACGAAAACTCTACATTTATCATCTTGTTATTTGCGTGAGGTGTGATGCCAGTGCAGTCAACGGACATGGTTACCCTAGTCCAGTCAGAATAGTTCTCGAAGTTAGTCTTGGTAGTAATTGGTGTGCTGTCCGCAGAACCTCCAGTGTAGTTGCGGAAATTGATCGTTAGATTAGTCCCAGTAAAGTTACCTTTTAAGTACAAACTTAGAACAAGCACACCATATGGGTTGTGTCCCTGCCGCATTAACTCCACGGTTGTCCCGAGGTTACCTGCCGCTGCTCTGTTCCAAAGGAAGCAATAATTGAAGCCATCTGGAACATCCGTGCTGCGATCAATGCTCCCAGACGTACCTAAGTATGTCCAGAACCTATCTACTGACTTGTAACCAAAACCAAGATCGCCTGTGCTTACCGAACGCTGCCAAACGTCGAACCCACCGTTGATAATCATGTTCCGGTTGCTCAACGCACCGTCTGAATACGCATTGCCTAGATCGGCTAGGCCCCTAGCTTTGCTGGTCATACCTTAGACCTCCTGTGCAGCTAGGTGTGCAGCGTAAGCGGCCTTAACCGCAGCAGTGTGAACAGCAGCACAGATAGCCTGAACCTCTGTACTCTCAGCAGTGGCGTCAGCGTCTGGTGCTACAGTGTGTCGATGGAAGGAACGGGATAGTTCAACACCGTCCTCCTCGATGACCGTCGCTGTACGGACTTGGATAACCTTGAAGTCACCCACGATTTCGATCTTGTCTTCGGTAGTGCGTTTAGTGATAGCCATTGTAAGGCTCCTTTGTGTGTTGGTCCGTTGGGTGCATCTTGCCCCAATAGGTTAGGCTGATTTATATACTCCAGCAAAATCAATACGCTTAGTGGATGCCGATGAGAGAAGAACTGGACCTCCGCTGACCCAGTATAGGGCAAATGTTGTGGTCGGCGCACTAACGTGCATTGAGAATGCGTAGCCGACATTTGTATATCTTATATAGAGACCGCCACGGCCACCCGATGCCGCCATGGGTAGTCCTCCAATAATAACTTGCTGTGTGCTTGACGTAGACCCAAATGTGACGGAGCCTTCAACGTAGACAAGATCACCTATCTTAGTGTAGCTACCGTCTGAGCTAGATAAATAAGACGCAGTAGGCGTCCAAGTGCCTTCCTCGTAATCTGACAGATAATTAGCTGAACCAGTGCCGCCGAGGTAGACGCCGCCTGATAGATAAGCGTCTTTGAAGCGGGCTGTAGAACCGCCAAGACTTAAAGCTGCATCCTCAACCGCATTCGCTGTGCTGTCCCACGGGATAATGGCATTAGCACCACCCGCAGCAAAGCTAAGAGCAACATTGTCTTTACCAATATGCAAGCGTGAACCAGAGGTGTTACTCCCAATACTCCCCACAGTGGAGCCGTCCTTACGGAGGTCGATAATAGAACCATCATCAACCTGACGATTAGCAACCAGAGGTGCGCCACTAGATTTAGTGACTGTAGTAGTACCAGTGAACGTTTGGCTTGCCACTTCAAACGTCTCAAACGAGATGACCTCCACCACGTCGCCAGCACTAGCACCAGCAGTCAGCACGATGTCTGAGCCGTTGCTTGCGGTGTAGTCTGTGCCATCGCCCAACAGGTGTACGCCGTTGAGGTACACGTCCACGAAGCCGACTGTGTAGCCTACAGTGGCAAAGGTGGTCTGGGCAGAACCTGTGGCAGTAAATGACTGACGTCGCTGGACAGCCTGTGGGACGGGCGCTGTGCCGATATATCCACTCATGGTGTGGCCTCCAGTGCAGCTACACGAACCTTCAGTGCAGCGATTTCAGTTAGAGCCTCTTGTAAGGCAGCGGTCAGGATTGGTGTGAGCTTAGAGTAGTCAACGGACTGCATGTCAGGGACACTACGAGTACCCATGACTGCTTCTTCTGTTTCAGTAGCTGGGGTTACCTCGTACTCTTCGTCCCGCATGGCGTCTTTAGTGCCTTGGACTGCACGGGGGTGAACCTCTTGGAGTTCGTGAGCAAGGAAGCCATCGTACCAAACACCATCTACGATAGCTGTGTAGGTGCAGGGCTGCATCGCCATAACGGTATCAGCAGCACCTTGGATAGGAGTTACGTTCTCTTTGAGGCGGTAATCTGAGTATGTGTTGTAGGAGGTGGCGGATGCGCTTGTTGCGACTGTACCTACATAAGCTCCACCCCTCGCAAAAGACAACGGGTACTGTGTTCCACTATTTGATGTAGTGCAGGCGATCCCGCCATCTGGGTATAAGACAATACCTGCCACAGACTGACTTGTTGTAACGGTCTTACCGATAATCACATTGCCCGATGCGTCAATCTGCATTCGTTCTGTAAGTGCGCCAGTGCTACCAGCCGTGCCAGTACCTGCCTGAAACCACTTAAACTCACTGTCGACTATTTGGAATAGTCCACCTTTACCGTCTGCTATATAGCGATCATTTGTTCCATCATAATACAAATTGTTGAAGAGGTAAGAGAAGTGACGGGTGCCTGAACTGTAGGCGGCAATTGATGTCTTTCCAACACTAAGGGCGGGGCTGACAATCGCCCAGCTTTCAGGAACCACCCCTATTCCAACATTCTCACTGGCATCAATCGTGATAGCTGTAGAGGTTGCGTTGTCGTCAATGCCAAGTGAAGTGAAGGTTCCACTGACTGTGGCATCACCTGCGACTGTCATATCACCAGTCACTGTGGCTGCTGTTGTGCTAAGGAGTACGGCCCTAGTGCCGAGATACCCAGCCATTAGGTTTGCTCCAGAACACTCAGGATCACATCAGCAGAAGCTGCAGTGTCTGACGTAACAACAACAGTGTCGCCAGTCTCTAGGATGATCTTGCCATCTAAAACAGACAACGAGGAGTTAGCTGGGATTGGCACAGTCTTGATGAGGGTAGCCCCAGCGCAAGATACCGTCACTGCGATCTGAGTAGCAGCTAGGTTAGCTACCGTCATACCAATCATAACTGAAGTAGTTGAGGCTGGGACGGTGTATGCTGTGGTTGCCCCTGTGCCGACTGCCAGTGCTGTGTAATTCTTGAAGGTGTTAGCCATGTGATTATCCTAATGCTATGGCGAATGCCAAGGCATCACCCGCTTGATCTACGTCAAGAGTTGTTCGGGCTGCCGCTGCGTTTGCGTCGTCAATGAGGGATGCGCCGTAAGCGCTGATGGTGGTGCTGGCTGGCAGCGCCAGCGTCTTGATGTTCGCATCCACCTCGCTGTCCATTAGAGCGCCAGCAGCGGTGACATTCGCTACATCTGTTACGTCGGCTGACGCTTCAACGCCGTCCAGCTTAGACCCGTCAGCGGCAACGTCACGTCCGTCTACAGTGCCAGTCACGCTGACATTCACAAACGTCGGGCTGGTATTAGGTTGAACAATGTCCGCCGCTGCCGCCGTGATGAACACCAGAGCGGCCCCCGTGAGCGACAGGAGTGATCCCGTGCTACTCTCGGTCAGCGTGCGCGTCAAAGTCGTCCCAGACGCCGTGTACGTGCCAGTGCCGATCTCCCACGCAGAGCCATCCTCGATGGTGTAGCGGACGACATCAGCGTCAACGACGCCCGCGTCGGCGAATGTCTGGTAGCCGCCCTCGGCAATGCCCAGCGTGATGGTTCCAGCGCCAGTGGTGGCCGTGGCTACTTTGGCTCTGTTTGCGAGGGTTACCATAATCTGTCCTTAACTTAGTGTTACGTCAACTTCGCCGACAGGGAACCGCAGGATGTCGTCAACGCTGATTGTTTTTGATGTCGTCAGCGTCGCGTATGCGATCTGATTGCCATTTGTGGAGGCGTCAAAGATGGCGACGTGGCTGACTGTCCCCCAACTGCCAGTGGCGACGGGAAACTCGACTGCGCCAGAGTTGGTCGCAGTATCGCCAGTCACAGTGAACGTAACTGCGGTCCGCGCGTACGAGTTGCCGCTGATCTCCGTGCCGCTGGATGGGTCAGCCGTAAACAGCCCCAGATACCACGCCGTTGGCCGCGTCACGCTGTCGGCGTTGAATGCATATTTCAGCACGATTGTTTCGTAAGTGTTCGAGAATGGCATGTTAAAAACTCCGTGTTTTCATGCGAAGGCCAGAGCCTCCAAATTTCGCTCGGACGCCATCTGCGATGATGCCAGAGACCGCGCCGTCATACAAAGACTTCCACAAGCCGACGCGCTCGTCGTCTTTGAGATATGGCGCAGCTTGCAGCAATGTACCATACAGGTAGGCGTCTGGGTAATATGTCAGCAGCCAGTTGTCGGCGTTGGTGTCGCTAAGTGCTGGCAGGCGCGCAAAATATGTCATTTCCAGCGTGTGGCTGCCGGACGGCGATGGCACAACTTCGATTTCGCCCGCAGTCATCGCGTAGTAGCGCGGGACGCCAGACGTATTTGCGGATCGGGCGCGGAGGTCAACCATGTCGGGCTGGCTTACAATTTGCAGCTCCGACGTCGTTCCGCTTGTTATGGATAGCCGGATTGGCTCGAGAAAGTCTGCCGGCACCGCGCTGTACTGGCTGTCCAGTGTGGCGGTCGACCTGTCCTCCATGCGCCAGTGGCGCGCGTCGCGGTTCAGATTTGCCTCGGCCAGCGATATAAATGACGGGATTACCGCAGTCAGGTCATCGCGTAACAGCCAGTCGGCCACCGAGCTTTGCAGGTTGGTGTATGTCGTGATGCTCACAGCGTGCCGCCCCTCGTTCTAAACGCAGAATTTTCAGAGTCGTTCATCCAAGCCTTGAATGCCTTTGGGTCGTCCGCAATGCCTTTGCGCTTCAGCTCATAGTACACTGAAAGCGGGATGGAAGCCACCTTTGCGTTGTCGCCGAACTTCCCGTCAATATCGTTGTGCGCCCGCCGGTTTGCGGCAATGATTTTGGTCATGTCCTGCTTTGTCTCGACAACGTACTCCCCGTTCTCACGGACGTGCCAATATTTCGTGATTCCGGATAGTGGGTCGTGATCAAACAGTCGCTTCATTTTTTCTTCCCTGCAAGTGCTGGGGCGGCGAAAACGCCGCCCCGACATTGTTATGATACGTTGAGATCGGCGATGAGGCCGTGCGCGGCTTCGTTTGAAATTTTCAAGCCACTCTCGCAGATAAGCATTTTCTTCTCTGCATCACCGGTTTTGGCAAGGTCAACAGATTGGATTGGGCGCAGGGTACACACGGATGCGTACTCAGTGTCGAGGCACCATGCGTCACGTTCACGGCTGAAGCGGTTCGGGACAACAGACAGGCTGCCAAAATCGCTCATATAAACGTCAGCAGCTCCAATGATTGTTGTCGGGCCATCAGATGGCGCATTGAAACGCTGTGCCGCAATACCAGCAAAGCCGGACACAACTGTCTTGTTATACGGACCAACCATCAGGACGGTTGGAGCGCCGCCAGACGTGTATGCCTTCTGCATTACGTCCTTCAACATTGGTTCCGTGAAGTCACGCTTGGTGCCGTCATTTCGGGCGTCGGAACCGTCTACAGCAGTTGGGTTTGTGCCGTCGCCGGCTTTGTTTACGTTGGAAGAAACCCAAGCGCCCAGACCGGCAGACACGCGGCCAGCGGTGGAAGAGCCGGCGGAACGTGCGGTATTGCCCGTGTAAATTGTTTCAAGGTCGCGTTTAACTTCTTTGCCGCGCTTTGCGAGCTGATATGCCAACTCATCATTCCGGCCAGCCAAGTCTTGGTTGGCAAGGTTGTCCGCGATGATCAGTGTGCGGCGGCGGATTTGTGTGTAGTTACCGATACGCACAGTTGGGGTTGTCGCGTCAAATGCGGCAACGTCGTCACCGTCGATGATTGGCGTGACGTCAACGGCCGAAAGCGAGTCAGTCTGCCACTCGAAAAACGTGTTTGAGACGTTTTCGGAGCCGATGTTGGACTGAAATGGGGTGTCTTCGGGCGCGATATTTGCGATCACGTTCGAAAGTGACTCACGGATTCCCTTGGCGGAAAAAGACGTGAATGTGTTGGCGATGATGGTCATGGTGTGTTGCTCCTATAGCAATGCTTTGATGGCGGCCGCCGCATCTGATACGCGGCCAGTTTTCTGCGCGGTGTTTAACGCTTTTTGTGCTGCAGGCACCTTCCGAGGTTGTGACAATCGGGAACCCGACTTTAATGTCTTGGCGCGTGATTTCTGAGGTTTTGCACGAACCTCATTTGCACGCGTTTCTCCACGATCATAAAGCATGGCCTTCCTCGCTATTTTCACCAGCGTCGCATTCGTCATGCCGCCCACATCTTGCTCCGAAAAACCTTCGTTCATGAGAAAACCTTTTATTTGGTTCGCCTCAACGGCGGCGACCTTCTGGTCACGCCACTCGGGTATCATCTCGGGCAAGGCGTTGCGCTGCTGATCCAAGTAGCCCCTTTGCATTTGCGCCGTTTTATGGGCCGCAATTTCCTGCATTCGTTGCTGCTCGGACTGGACGGCCATAAGTTGAGCTTCACGCTCACCTTGATGTTTTCGCCACTTACGCTCTGCTTTTGCTGCCATCGCGGGGTCTGCGTCATACAGAGTGTCCCAGTCCGGTTCCTGTTCTGCTGCTTGCTCGATACGCTGTGCCATTGCTGGCAGTAGTTGCGCGTATTCGGCACGCTCACGCTCAATTTCAGCGTACTGGGCTTCCATCGTTTTGCGATGTTCGGCCAGCTCCTGAGTTTTTCGCGTATAGTCCTTCTGCCGAAGATGTCCGTTCTTCAGCTCCGCCACGGTTACCTCCTCACCGTCGACATCTACAGTCGATGACATATCAAGGGGGGCGCGGTCGTCGCCGTCGTCGTATTCCTCGTCGTCCAGATCGCTTTCGGAGCCTTCAACGGCCGAGTTGTCAGCTTGCGCCTCGTACTCGTCCTCTTGCTCTTCTGGCATTTCGGCCTCGGCCACGTCTTCTGTGGTGTCGGCCTCAAGCGCATCATTTCCCGCTACGTTATCCCCTTCGGGCGAAAGCATGGCTCTGATTGCATTCTGAGCGGTGTACAGGTCAGTCCCTTGCGGGGTGCTGGTATCTGTCATCTCATTTCTCCGTATTATGCTACTTTTTGATCTTGTTTTCAATAGTAGCGTTGTCAACCATTCCACGGAGCGACTGGCGAACCAGCTCAATGCCCCGCAACTTCATGTAGATGGCCTCGCGGCCACCCGCGTCGCCGGTCCCAGTCGCCTTGAACTGGTCCCAGCAATCCCCCTCGATCTCCTCAAGAAATCGAGTTAAATCAGTGTCGGACAACAGGCGCTGGGCTTGCTGTCCGTCCGCTATGACTTGCGTTTTAGTCTTCACGCGCGGCCTCCGTTATAATATCGGCCTGCGCCTTCAGCACTGTGCGATTGGTCTCCATCTCGGCGCGGATGTTGGCCACGTTGAGCTGGGTGCCGTACTTGGCCTTCATCTCTTCAGCCTTCACAAACAAATCAGCGTCAAGCTCGTCGCGCTTGCGATCGTCGTCCATGATCATCTTTTCGCGATCCAACGCCAGCTCCGCAGCTTTCTTTTCCATGTCGGCGCGAATTGACTGTATCTGCACTTGAACGAGCTGCTCTTCGACGGTTGGCTCTTTTGGCTGTGGCGGCGGCGGCTGGAATTGCGCCGGATCGCTCCAGAACTTCGACACGTCCTTGAAGCCTGCGAGCTTTGTCATTTCCTTGAGCGTGTTCGACATCTTGTTGATGTCGGTCAGCGGGTTCTGTGGACCCATTGTCGCCATTGCCTCTTTTTGCATCTCGCCGATCTGGCGGAGCATCATCATGCGCTCAGTGTCAGACCCGCGCCCAAGTGCAACAGACACGCTGACGTCCATTTTCGCGTTCCACGACTTGGGGTCGATCTCGACAAAATCGTTGTTCAGCCTCACCATCCGCGCCTTGTCTTGGTGCGTTATGATGTTGTGCAAGACAAGCTCGTACAGGCGCTTGACGCCCGTCTCGGCAAAGACACGCGCGATCATCTCGATGTGCTGCGCAGCGGCGCTCACAGTGGCCGCCACGGCCGTTGCCGTAGAAGATTGCAGTGCGCCCGCGTCTAAACCGGCAGACGCCTTAGAGATGCCCGTGCGGGCCTCCTTGATCTCGTCCATGTACTGCAGGACTGGGAACGCAGACTGACCGACAAACGGGACATTCAGCGGCTGCACCTGACCGGCGGCGCGCTGGCGGATTACCGAACCCATTTCCGTGGACATGACGTCATCAATGTTGACCATGCCCTCGACGATCGCCACGCGCGGGTGGATACTCAAGCTCAGGCTGTCGAGTGTGCTTCGCATGATATTGGACTTGATGCGCTGGACATCCATGACCGTGTCGGCGACGCTCATTCCGAAGAAGTCGTGTGGCTCCGGATTTGGACAAATCGTGGCAAACGGCGCCAAGGCGCACGGCTCGTTGTTCAGTATCTTGTTTGCGTCTCCGGCCGTGCATACTTTGCGCAGCTCGGCGATGCCGTCGCCATCAAAATCGACTTTGATGTAACTTTCAATGTACAATACTTTTCGCATTGCGGGATCATCCCGCGAACTCATCTCGTTGACGATCGCGGGGTTACGCGTGCGGCGCTCGACGTTCATGTCCATGCCGTCGTCAATTGTGGCCATTGTCACGACGTCGTCGTATTCGTAGCCCATCGCGACAAGCTCAGACACAGTGACGACGCGGCGGTGCGCAACAAATTCTGCGTCCTCGACGGACTTTGCCACTCGGGAAATCAAAAACTCCTCCGGCGGCACTGCCTCCATCTTAACGCGGCCGTCGGCGTGCGTATATACGGCACGAACGTCGTGCGACATTGGGGGCGCAACAATCTGGAACGTGGTTGGGTCCATCATTGGCTCGCCCATTGGCGTACTCATGTCGATCTGCACATCAACCTCTGGGTCGGACATCAACGCGGCGAGCGCGTTGTCGTCTAGGCCGGTGTAGTTGATTGTTTCCGTCTCAGTATTGTCCTCCCAGTAGCACTTCATGATGCCAACCTTGCGGACCAGCGCATCCATAAACGCGCTGTGCATCTCCAAGAAACCGTTGTTGTCGCGGTTGATGATGAAATTCGCGTACTCGGTGGCCTGTTTTGCCGCTGGCACGTCCTCCGCATTCTGGGGGCTGTACTCAACCGTGCGATCGGAACTATGGAAGATTCGCATCAGCGACGGCATGATAGCTTGCACAGTATCATGCACGTCCATGCTGACGACTTGGCTGCGGCCCTCTTCCTCGTTGCCAAACGGCTCGCCGCGATAGTATTCCGTCGCCTTTGCGCGCAGCGGAGAAACCCAGTTGTCGATGTAGTCGATCGCGTCATCGATCTCGCTGCCGACAATGCCCTGCAACTCGATGTCGGTCATCTGGTCGGGGTTCAACTCTTCGCCGATTTCCGACACCATTTCGTTTGTCTCATAGTCCATTTTTCGGCCTTTTCTAACGTCGGGACTGCAGTGGGGTAATCTGCATGTCAATTAGGTTTGGTTGAGCTTGAGCCTGTTGCGGAGGCAGTAATCCAGCTCCAGCGACGCCAATGCCGCCCGCTATTGCCATAGGTGAGCGTTTATTGATGAAATCCCGAATTTGGTCTGTGCGGGTTACTCCGCGTTCAGCCGCCCGCTTATCTGCGGTGCGCCGGAATAGCTCCATAAACGTGCCTTGGCTTTCGTCCGCCAGACCAGTAACGTCGCCCGCGCCCATCCAAAGATTGGCTTGGAATTGTGCTGGCGTCATACCTTGCTGCGCCGCAAGTCTTTGCGCCACATTTTCCAGCGCCTTGTATTCCGTTGCCTTGGGCATATCTTCCCACGCAGTTGGCATTTCCGAAAACGCATCTGTGTCCGTGATCACACCGTCTTTTGCCGCTTTTGACAGGTTCACATTGGTAAATGTTTTTCCGTCCTTTGTGCGCGTTACAGTATATGCGTCCAGAGCGTCCCCGTACCGACCACGCAGCAGATCACGGTTTGCGGCGCTCAACTCGGCTTGACCCGACAGAAAATCCGTGCCGCCGTCTGACATAGCCAAGACCCGCATGAAATGCTTGTCGGCGGCGATGTTTGTGTCATCACCCAACAAATTATTTAGGAAACCTTTGACTTTGCTGTTTGCTGACAGTTGTTTTGTGAGGGCTGCGCCCGTCAAGTCATCTGCGGCGTCGCGATCCCACAGCCCGCGCTCTGCGTTGGCCACGTTACCGGCTTGCGTGGCTTGCATCTTGTGGCCGTATCCGTATTTGACTGGCATATTTGGCACGTCAATTCCCAGTGCCTCTACAGCCATGCGTGGGGTTGTTCTTGGCGTATTTTTGACCATATCAGCAACCCGAAGGCGATCCGCAGGATCAAGCATATAATACAAACTGGCATTTCGTAAATTCGCTGGGACGGATGACCCAGTCGATGTGTGACCAACTGCGCTTATGTATTCACGCCAACGTGAGTCGCCCAATTCTTGGCCCAGCTCATCAACGAACCAATCCCGAAGCTCCTCGGTGTTGTACCAATCCTCGCCGCCCAGCTCCTGACCCTTTGACACATAAGCGCGCACGCGGTCGTGGATGCCGTGACTTGGATCGTCCAACATGGATGTCAGGCGATCCATTCTTGCTGGCGCGCCGCGCGCTGGATCGTACCGTGGGTATGGTGTTGTGCGGTTCTCGGCTGCGCCAGCCCATTCTGGCCTTGAGTGCGGGGGCAGGTTTGCCGTGTCGTCCAACAACGAAATTCGTGGCCCGCCGTTGTCACTCGCGC
>Ga0307986_10001027_pt1 | contig 20682 bp, 20 predicted proteins | sample EllFjometageno82_FD_203170 | JGI IMG/M metagenome (GOLD analysis project Ga0307986, IMG submission 203170) | Marine microbial communities from Ellis Fjord, Antarctic Ocean - #82 | ecosystem: Environmental > Aquatic > Marine > Unclassified | place: Southern Ocean | collected 2014-10-09
AATATTGGACCAGGAGCAGGTGAGGCTTCAAGATTAGCTGTAGGTGCCACTATTCTAGGTGGAATGATTATATCAACATTCTTTACACTCTACGTTACTCCAACAATGTATTTAATATTAGCGAAAAATACAAAAAGAATGGATGCTGTTGATATTGAGTTAAAAAAACAACTTCGTTAAAAAATAATATACTTATTTTTATTTAATTTTTTCTGACATTTTTTTAGTTGTGATTTATACTTATCTGATTGGTTTTTGACCTTTTTTGCTAAGCTTATAACTTTTGGATTATTCTTATAATTCTTATAAGCTCCCCATCCTTCGTGGTAAGCAATATATTGTCTAAAAACATCTTCTTTAGAAATTTTTAAAATTGACTCTGTTTTATCTGTATACCAACCAATAAAATCTACACTATCTTTAAACCTTGCTCTTGTTGCTAATTTATTTCCTGTTTCTTTTTTATATTGTTCCCATGTCCCTTTTACTGCCTGAGAATATCCAAATGAACTTGAGGGTCGTTTAAAGGGAATAACTTTAAACAACTTTTGCCTTGGAGGTTTTGCTAACCAATCAAAATCTGATTCCATTTTAATAACGGCCAGTTGAAAATAAATTGGTGTACCCCATTTTTTTTCAGTACTTTTAACATGCTTGTACCAAAGGTATCTTTCATCAAAAATTGAGCAACTATTAGATGTATTTTGAGGTATGGAAGAACATGCTGAAATTGAAATAATTATAAAAATTAAAAAAAACTTTTGAAGGTTAAACATACCTATTTTTAACCTTATAAATAACAATTACAAATATAAGACCCAAAGTATTTCCAAACAAATCACTCCACTCAAATCCTCTATTTGGAATAATTAAATGAAATAATTCTAAAATAACTGATAATAAAAATAGATATATGGTTAAAAATTTTATTTTTTTTGATTTTCGGTAAGCAAAAATTCCTAAAGCTGAAATAATAGTAAAAACGTAAAAATGGTTAGAAGAAATCCAATAATTAGAAGAAATCATAAAATTTGTAGTTATTTGAGGTTGGATATGACAATTATTATATAGGTAGCACCCAAAAATACTTCCTGGATACAGATAAAATATTATTAACAATAGGTTAGCTAAGTGAAATCCTACGATTGAAAGTTTATTTTTAATTTTCATAATAATTTTATTTATTTTATCATTTTTATCAGCTATCAAAATATATCATATGCCTCATTTAATTCTAGTTAGACACGGACAAAGTGAATGGAACCTAGAAAAAAGATTTACTGGTTGGGTGGATGTAGATCTTACTGGTCAAGGAAAGTTAGAAGCTTGCAAATCAGGTGAGTGTATTAAAGCGTTAAAACTAAACATAGATTACTTTTTTTCATCATTTCAGTTAAGAGCAATTAATACGCTAAAGCTCATTCAAGACACTTTAAGGGACAATAAAGAGCCTATAAGAGCATGGCAGTTAAATGAAAGACATTATGGTGCGTTAACTGGTTTAAATAAAGATGAAATGAAGAAAAAACTTGGTGAAGATAAAATTCATGAATTTAGAAGATCTTGGGATATAAAACCTGATCCTCTAAGTAGAAATAATCCATATCACCCGATAAATATTGATACTTACAAAACTGTTCCAAGAGAAAAAATTCCAGATACGGAATCGCTTAAAGATACATATGAAAGAGTAATAAAATATTATAATTCCAACATACAAAATAAATTATTAGATAATAAAAATATTTTAATTTCAGCTCATGGCAATTCAATTAGAGCACTATGTAAATTCTTATTTAAACTAGATAACAAAAAAATATCTTTACTTGAAATACCAACAGGAAATCCACTTTTAATTAATCTAGATTCAAAGCAAAAAATTAATGAATGTAAATATTTAGATAAGAATAGAGCTAAAGATTTAATTGTTTTTTAATAATTTTTTGTATACTTCAAGGTTAGTTAAATGATAAAAACTTTCTAAACTTTCGTAGCCATATAGTTTATTTTTACTGACTAGCTGATTCCAAACTTCTGATATTGAAAAATCACTAACAAAACGTGAATCAAATAAATTTTTGTTAATTATCTGACAACCCGTATAAATTAAATCATTTTGAATATCTTTTTTAACTATATTTTTTAAAAGATTAAAATCGCCTTCTAGTTCTTTATCAAAACTAAGATTTTTGTTAGCTAGTAAAAGTATATTTTTAATTTGGTGGGAAAAATAAAATTTTTCCATACTTTGTATGATTTCTACATAGTTTTTATTCCATATAGTGTCGGGGTTTAATGTTAGAAAATCTGTCTCATTTGAAGAATTCATCATATTTAAAATTCCTCCTCCAGTGTTTAAGATTTTCTGTCCATCATCAATTATTTTAATATCTAAATCAAAATTTTTTATTCTAATAAAATTTTCAATTTTTCCTTTTAAATAGAATGTATTTATTATTACTTTTTTTATTCCTAAAAATTGAATCAAATTTATACAATTTTCGAGTAATGTAACTTCATTAACTTTTAAAAGTGGTTTAGGTTCTTTTAATGTCAAAGGGTTTAGTCTCTTTCCATAACCGGCACATAAAATTAATGCAGTATTAATCTTCATTTAAGATTCCTTAACTCTTTAGAAAAATTAAGATCTAGTACTCTTTTAAGATTATCAAATATTTCATTATTCTTAATCCTCAATTCTATTAATTTCCAAGCATAAGGTATTAACTTCAAATATTTCACTTTCTTATCTCTTAGTGCTAACCTTGCAAAAATCCCTATTATTTTCATGTTTCTAATTACTGATAATATCTCGAAATCATTTAATAAAATGACTTTATTGATTTTTTTTTTATTTAATTTTAAATAGTAATTGTAAATATTTTTTTTTAATTTCTTATTTGATTTAAACCTAACATCGTCAATTAAAGATGCTAAATCATATGCCCTATTACCTATCAAGGCATCCTGTGTATCAATAGTTGCTAATTCTTTTTTATATTTCATTAAATTTGATACATGGAAATCTCGATGTACTAAAGTATCATTTTTTAACTTAAGATTTGATAGTAAAAATTTTATCTGTTTATTGATTTCAATATTAAGTGTTGATAATTTTTTTTTAGATATATATTTTTTTGCATACCAATCAGAAAATAATTTAGCTTCTTTAAATAATTTACTACTCTCATAAATTGGAACCTTATAATTTTTTCCATTAAAATTTTTAATTTTATTTTGTTTAATCTTTTGAATTTTACTAAGTAAATCTATCGATTTTTTATATAAATTAATCTTATTACTTCCACTTTTTTTCAATAGTTTAAATACTGTATCATCACCAAAATCTTGAATTTCTATAAAGTTTTCTTTGTAACTTTCTTTATATAGTTTTGGGGCTAGAATTTTATTTTCAATCAATAAACTATTTATAGCATCATAAATTAATAAATTTTTTTCTTTTTCTTTAGTTGCATAAACTATTATTGAATTTCTTTTTTTACTTTTTTTCCTATAAAAAGATCTAAATGAAGCGTCACCCTTAATTTTTTTTAATGTTGATTTAACTGATCTCATTTAATTTTTTATTATTTAAACCTTTAATAGATAAAAATCTTTTGTTCATATCTTCTCCATAATTAAAGATTAAATCAATTTTATTATCAATTTTATTATCAATTTTTTCAGGCCATTCAATTAATGTTAGGGTTTCTTTTTGATTTTCAAATAATCCAATATTTTTGGTCTCATCACTACTTGTTAATCTATATAAATCATAATGTTGGATTGTAAAAATTCCTACATCATATTCATTTACCAAATTAAATGTGGGACTTGTAACTTCTGTTGGATTTAGATGATTGCTCACTTGAAGATGGTTTATTAAATATCTTATAAATGTTGTTTTTCCAACTCCAATTTCACCATGAAAAAATACAGTGTCACCTTTTTTTAATATTTTTGAGAAATTTTTTGCTAGTTCAGCTGTCTTAACTTCTAAAGAGATATCTATTATTTCGCTATTAGTAGCGATATGCATCAGGTTTAAATGGACCTTCTGTTTCAACACTTATGTAATCAGCTTGATCTTTTGATAATTTAGTGAGTTTTGCACCGACTTTTTTTAAGTGAAGCATAGCTACTTTTTCATCTAAATATTTTGGTAACACATAAACTTTATTTTCATAATTTTTATGGTTATCCCAAAGCTCTATTTGTGCCATTACTTGATTTGTAAATGATGCACTCATTACAAAACTTGGGTGTCCTGTAGCACATCCTAAATTAACCAGTCTACCTTTGGCTAAAAGAATAATTCTCTTTCCACCAACTAATTCTATTTCATCAACTTCTGGTTTGACTTCAGTCCATTTATAATTTTTTAAAGCTTCTACTTGAATCTCATTATCAAAGTGACCAATATTGCATAATATTGCTCTATCTTTCATATTTCTCATATGGTCTGCAGTGACAATATCTATATTACCTGTGGCTGTAACGACGATATCTGCTTTATCAATTGCTTCATCCATTAAAACTACCTCATAACCTTCCATCGCTGCTTGAAGTGCACAAATCGGGTCTGCTTCTGTAACCATAACTCTCGCACCACTTTGCCTTAAAGATGCGGCACTACCTTTTCCAACATCACCAAAGCCGGCAACAATCGCAACTTTACCTGACATCATGACATCTGTAGCTCTTCTAATTCCATCTACTAAACTTTCTCTACAACCATACAAGTTGTCAAATTTTGATTTTGTAACTGAATCGTTAACATTAATTGCTGGTATCATTAAAGATCCATCTTTTTCCATTTTGTTTAATGCTTTAATTCCAGTTGTTGTTTCCTCTGAAACACCTTTTACTTCTTTTAACAAATCTTTGTAATCACTATGCATCATTGCAGTTAAATCACCACCATCATCTAATAACATATTTGCTTTCCAATCTTTTTTCCCTTCGATTGTTTGCTTTATACACCATATGGCTTCCTCTTCAGTTTCACCTTTCCAGGCAAAAACAGGTATTCCAGCTTTTGCTATTGCTGCTGCTGCATGATCCTGTGTTGAAAAAATATTACAAGATGACCATCTAACTTCAGCTCCAAGGTTTGTTAGAGTTTCGATCAAAACTGCTGTTTGGATTGTCATGTGAAGACATCCTAAAATTTTTGCACCTTTTAAAGGTAGCTTTCCTGAATACTCTTCTCTTAATGCCATTAATCCTGGCATTTCACTTTCTGCTATAGAAATTTCTTTTCTACCAAATTCTGCTAGTGATATATCTTTTACTTTAAAATCATCCATTGCTCGGTTTTATACAATAAAAAATTGATTAATCAACTTAATGATTATGATTTAGGGAAAACAATCTGTACATTTGCGCCTTTTTGTTCAATGTTATTAGAGGCATTGATAGTGGCACCATGCAAATCTACAAGGTTTTTTACAATATTTAATCCTAAACCTGAATGTTCACCGAAATTATCTGGTCTATTACTGTAAAATCTATCAAATATTTTTTTTGTATCTGTTTCTTTAAATCCCTTACCCTCATCAACAACCTTTAGAATAATCTTTTTATTTTCATCTTTATAAATTTCAACTGAAATTTTTTTATTATCATCACTAAATGAAATTGAATTATCTAATAAATTTGCAATGATTTGTTCTATTCTATTTTCTATTCCATGAATAAAATATTCTTCTTGGTTATTTGGATCGTTTAAAATTATCTTTATTCCTCTTTTTGATTCATAGATATTATTAAAATCATCAACTACAGATCTTACAATTAATTTTAAATTAATTTTTTTCATTTTTTCCCTACTTAAAGCAACTTCATCTTTTAACATTTGAGAATAATCGGTAATTAATCTTTCAATTCTTTGAACGTCATGATTAAGAATATCAATTAACTTGCTTCTTTGTGCTTGATCTTCAGTTTCATTTAATATTTCTGAAGCACTTTTTAATGAAGTGAGAGGGTTTCTTATTTCGTGAACTAAGTCCGTTGAAAAGTTCTCTGCATGAGAAATTCTTTTTTGAAGTTCATTCGTCATATCATCTAAAGAATTTGATAATGTACCCAACTCATCATTTCTACTTTTGAGCTCGTTAATATTGGTTTTTTTTCTACTCTTTTCTTTAATTATTTTTGTATAAACTACTAAATTTTTTATAGGTTTCAAAAAATATCTATTTAAAACAAAAGAAAATATAAAGATAACTATAGCAACAAAAATAGCAGTTCTTAGTATAAAAGTTTTTCTTTCATTGATTGCAGATCTTATATCATTTGCATTTTCAGAAATTGCTAAGTATCCAATATTTTTTCCATCTAATGTTACATTTTTTATAGTTGTTAATAAAAATTGATTATATCCTTCTTGTGTAAAACTATATGGTTTACCAAAATCTTTAGACCATGAATAATTTGATAATATATCTCTCCATGAAATTGTTTTTTCATTATTAAGATTTTTTGTTTCAGTAATTTTTTTGCTAGTTTTTTCATCTAAAATTTCTAACTGAACTATATCTAATTTTTTTGAAAACGATCGAGGATCTAGATCTAATGTATCAGTATCACCAACTAAATTAAATTGATTATCAAATAAAATTACTCTATCTAAATTTTGAAATAAAAATCTTGTTGAAAATAAAAATCTTCTTATATCCTCTTCTTCAAACCTTATACTAAGTCTTAAAATGTGATCAATTGTATTATCAATTATTTGAATATGATTAACTGTTTTTTTTAGAATTAAACTTGGCTTGACAGTGCTTAGATATAAAATTGTTAAGCCACCAATAATGAGAAAAATTATTAAATTTATGAATAAAAATTTTTTTAATATAGATAGGTTTTTTAATAAATGATTGAACATTAACTAACGTTCCATCTATATCCACTACCGTATCTGGTCTCAATTGCTAAAAAATTAGGGTCAATTTTCTTAAATTTTTTTCTTATTCTCTTTACGTGACTATCAATGGTTCTATCTTCGATGTCTGTGTCCTCTCTGTATGCAATATCCATTAATTGAGCTCTTTCTTTTATTATACCAGGTCTTTTAGCTAATTCTTTTACTATTAAAAATTCAGTAGTTGTTAATTTATCTGGTAGTTGTTTTCCATCCCATTCGCATTCTAGTTGAGAGGGGTCAAGCTTAAGTTTTCCATGTATAATTATATCTTTAGTATCTTCAGGATTATTATTAATATCTTTTTTTCTTAATTGAATTCTAATTCTTTCAATTAAAACTTTTATTGAAAATCCTCCAGATTTTTTTACAAAATCATCCGCTCCTAATTTTAAGCCTAATAATTCATCAATCTCATCATCTTTAGAAGTTAAAAATATTACTGGTAAAGATGTTTTTTTTCTTAATTTTTTTAAAAGCTCTTCACCATCCATTTTTGGCATCTTAATATCAATTACTGCTAAGTCAGGTGGCGTTCTGGTAAGGCCAATTAATGCACTCTCTCCATCAATATATGTTTGAACTTTAAAACCTTCTTTTTCAAGTGCAATACTTATGCTTGTAAGTATATTTCTATCATCATCGATCAAAGCAATTGTTTGTGCGTGCATAAACTACTTTAAAAATACTAAATTGTTCTAATTTAGGCAATGCTCATTAATTAATGAAGTATTCCCCAATTATCCCCTATATTCACATCTACCGTTAAGGTTGTTGAAAATGAGTGTAAGTCGCTTTCTGTAACACTGGTCATTTCTTCTTGTATTATTTTAGTTATGGTTTTGACTTCTTTTTCTGGAACTTCAAAAATTAATTCATCGTGTATTTGTAATAATATTTTTGACTTATTATTTTTTAAGATTTCGAATTTTTTATCGAGTCTAATCATTGCTAGTCTCATAATCTCTGAAGCAGAACCTTGAATGGGTGCATTAATTGATGCTCTTTCTTGAAAATTCCTAACATTAAAATTTTTATCATTGATTCCACTAAAGTGTGATCTACGACCAAAAATATTATTTACATAGCCACTTTTTCTGCAAAATTTAATAGTATCATCCATATAAATTTTTATTTCAGGAAATCTTGAAAAGTAAGCATTTAAAAATTCATCTGCTTCATGATTTGAAACATTAATTTGTTTTGCAAGTCCATATTGAGAAATACCATAAATTATACCAAAATTTATTGCTTTAGCTTTTCGCCTCATATCTTTATCAACTTTTTTAATGTCAACATTAAATACTTGGCTTGCTGTTAGAGTGTGAATATCTTCATTATTTTTAAAGGCCTTTTTTAATTCTTTAACATCTGCTAAGTCTGATAGAATTCTCATTTCAATTTGGTTGTAATCAGCTGATACTAAAGTAAAGCCTTTTTCAGCTATAAATGCCTTTCTTATATCTCTGCCATCTTCTGATTTAATTGGAATATTTTGCAAATTTGGATCGCTAGAAGCAAGTCTACCAGTTGTTGTAGCCGCCAATAGAAATGAAGTGTGAACTCTTTTTGTTGATGGATTAATATGTTCGGGCAAAGCATCTGAATAAGTATTTTTAAGCTTAGAAACTTGGCGCCAATCTAAAATTAATTGAGGAAATCTATGTCCCTTAAACGCTAAGTCTTCAAGAACACTGGCATTTGTAGCAAAACTTCCTTTTTTCGTTTTCTTAAGTGTAGAAATTTTTAGTTCATTATAAATTATTTCTCCTAATTGTTTTGGTGAAGCAATATTAAATTCTTTTTTTGAAATTTTAAAAACTTCTTTTTCTAATTTGTTAATTTTTTTCTCAAATTTTTCAGATAATACTTTTAAAAATTTATTATCAACTTTTATTCCTTCAATTTCCATAAATGCTAATATTTTAATTAAGGGTTTTTCAAAAATTTCGTAAATATTAGTTAATTTTTCTAATTTAAGGTTTTTACTAAAAATTTTATATAACCGATATGTAATGTCTGCATCTTCTGCTGCATATTCCATCGCTTTGTCCAACTCTACATCACTAAAATTTATTTCTTTTTTTCCAGTACCAACAATTTCTTTAAATGAGATTGTTTTATGTTGAAGATGAATCTCTGATAACGTATCCATATTGTGTCGATTTTTTCCAGCATCTAAAACATAAGACATTAACATCGTGTCTTCCATCGAATTCATATTTATCCCCTGCTTAAATAAAACAATAAAATCAAACTTAATGTTTTGACCAATTTTTTTTATACTCATGTCCTCTAAAAGTGGCTTTAATTTTTTAATTACCACTTCCTTTTTTAAACATCCTTTAAACTTGTGGCCTATTGGAATATAGCAAGCCTTTCCAATTTTTGTACTTAATGAGATACCAATTAAGTCTGCTTGGTGTGCGTCTAGTGAACTGGTTTCTGTATCAATGGCAAATTCTCCAGCTTCTTCTGCCTCATTAATCCACTCGTCTATTTCTTTATCATTAGTAATTAAATGGTAATTTTTTTTACTTATATTTTGTTGTTTTTTTTTAGACTCTGCTTCAGTTTTAGCTTCTTCTAATACAGGCTCTCCATATGCTGAAATAACAGAACTGAGAAGTCTATTAAACTCCATTTCTCTTAAAAATTTATGCAATTTATCTTTATCAATTTCTTTTAATTGAAACTCCTCTATCTTTCTTTCAACTGGAACATCTTTCATCAATGTTACCAATTTTTTGCTAATGATTGCTTTATCTTTATTTTCTATAAGAGTTTCTCTTCTTTTATTTTGTTTTATTTCATGTGCGTTATCTAATAATTTTTCTAAAGTTCCATATTTGTTTATTAATTCGGCTGCTGTTTTAACTCCTATGCCAGGAACACCAGGAACATTATCACTACTATCACCAGCTAATGATTGTACATCAATTACTTTTTCTGGAACTACTCCGAATTTGGTTGCTATATCTTCTAAAGTTATAAATTTATTTTTCATTGGGTCAAATAAACGAACATTTTTTTTATAAAGTTGCATTAAATCTTTATCTGAAGATACAATTGTTACTTTTGCTCCTTTGGCTAAAATTTGTTCTGCATAAGTTGCTATTAAATCATCCGCTTCATAATTAGGAAGATCAATAGATGGTAAATTAAAAGCAACTACAGATTTTCTTATATATTCAAACTGTGGTGCTAAATCATCAGGAGCTTCAGATCTATTTGCCTTATAATCAGAATAAATTTCATTTCTAAAAGTTTTTCTAGCTGCATCAAAGATTACCGCAAAGTGTGTTGGTTTTTGGAGATTTTCATTAGACTTTGAATCTTCTAATAATTTAAATAACATACTGCAAAAACCACTAACTGCCCCTACTGGTAGGCCGTCACTCTTTCTGGTTAGAGGTGGTAGTGCATAATAAGCTCTGAAGATATAACCAGAACCATCTATTAAATAAAAGTGATCTGTTTTTTTTATTTTATCCATTAAATAATATTATCTTAATTATTTTAAATATTGTAAATGTATTAACGCGCATGAACAAAAAAAATATACTTTCTGTTAAAAACTTAAAAAAAGTTTACTCTAGTAAACAAACTGGAGAAACACATGCTTTAAATGATTTAAACTTAGACGTGAAAGAAGGAGAAATTTTTGGGCTACTAGGACCAAATGGTGCTGGCAAAACAACTTTTATAAATATCTTAGCAGGAACAGTAATGAAAAGTACTGGACAGGTAAATGTGTGGGGTTTTGATTTAGATAAAAATCCAAGACAAGTTAGAGCTTCGGTTGGAATAGTTCCGCAGGAAGTTAACCTTGATCCATTTTTTAGTCCTAGAAAACTATTAGAACTGCAAGCCGGGCTTTATGGAATTAAAGAAAAAGATAGGATTACAGATGCTATTTTAAAGCTAGTATCTTTAGAAAAACAAGCAAACAGCTATGCTAGAAGCCTATCTGGTGGAATGAAAAGAAGACTTTTAATGGCTAAAGCCCTAGTGCATCAACCACCAATAATTTTTTTGGATGAGCCTACTGCTGGTGTTGACGTGGAACTGAGACAGAATTTGTGGAAAAATGTGAAAATGCTCAATGATCAAGGTGTAACTATTATTTTAACAACTCATTATCTTGAGGAAGCAGAAGAAATGTGTGATCGAATAGCCATTCTTAACAAAGGGAACATAGTTGCTTTAGATAGTACTAAAAACCTTTTAGACAGAATTAAAACAAAAAAAGTAACTTTTAAAACTAATAAAAAAATTGATATTAAAGAGGGAGATTTAGAATCTTTAAAGATTATATCACACCTAGAAAATGAAATTTGTGTATCTTATGAAAAAAGCAAAATTAATATTGAAGAATTAATGAATTTAATTAAGAAAAATAACGTTCAAATTAAAGACATATCTACAGATGATGGTGATTTAGAGGATGTTTTTCTTAGACTAATAAAAAACTAGATTATTAGAATAATAAATAGTAAATTTATAGTAATGGAACTTCTAAAAACAAATACAGTACAAAAAATTTTAAAATCTTTTATTTTAATTTTTATAGGAACGATGGCATTAACTGTTTCTGCTAAATTAAAAATACCTTTTTATCCTGTGCCGATGACAATGCAAACTTTTGTTGTTCTTTTTTTAGGAATAGCTTTTGGTTATAAAATTGGTGTTGCAACGGTAGGAGTTTATCTTTTAGAGGGCATTATTGGAATTCCAGTATTTTCTAATTCACCAGAAAAGGGTGTTGGTTTAGTTTATTTCACTGGCCCAACAATGGGTTACTTAATAGGATTTTTATCAGCAGTATTTTTTGCAGGTTATTTAAATTTAAAAAGTAATATTTTTATAATTTTTATTAAATTGATATTTGCTGTTTCTACAATTTATTTATTAGGAGTTTTTTGGCTTGGAACCTTAATTGGGTGGGACAAACCTATACTTGAGCTCGGTGTTACACCTTTTTTATTAGCTGAATTATTTAAAATTTGCCTATTAACTTTATTAACTAAAAAAATTGTTGCGCTTAAAAAATTTATCTAGGTGATCTTTTAGATAATATTCTTTGCAAGGTTCTTCTGTGCATCTTAAGTCTTCTAGCTGTTTCAGAAACGTTTCTGTTGCATAATTCAAAAACTCTGTGAATATGTTCCCATTTTACTCTGTCTGCAGACATAGGATTTTCTGGTGGTTCAGCTTTCTTCTCTGGGTCTGCCAATAAAGCTTTTTCTACATCATCTGCATCAGCAGGTTTTGCGAGATAATCTATTGCTCCTTCTTTGATTGCAGCTACAGCAGTTGGTATATTTCCATATCCTGTTAACATGACTATTCTACTGGTAGAATTGGATATCTGTATTTGCTTTACAACCTCAAGCCCATTTCCATCTGTTAATCTTAAGTCTACTACTGCAAAACCAAGCTTCCTCTCTTTAACTGACAAGATCCCTTTTTCTACACTCTCAGCTTGAAAAACTTCAAAACCTTTCTTTTCCATTGCTCTAGCCAGTCTTTCTCTAAAAGGATTATCGTCATCTACAATTAATAGTGATTTATTATCAAAATCACTCAGTTTTTTTAAGTTATTTAATTCTGGCATGAGATTAATATGGGAATTAATTATATAAATTCAACACCTATTATTTACTTTACATTAATTAAGTTAAGCTTTATTTCATCAAAATATAAAGTTTTTTAAACATTTATTAAAAAACTTTTTTTTATTAGATTTTTTTTAAGGTAAATAAATGCAAAAATTTAAAACTGTTGACCAGCTTATAAGTCAACTAAAACCAGAAAGACCAGTTTATTGTATAAGAAAAAATTCTATACATATTGCGTCAAAGATTTTTCAAAATAAATTTCCTGGTAAAATCCTGTATGCTGTAAAAACTAACCCACATCCTGTAGTATTAAAAACAATAGTTGAAAGTGGTATAGAAAACTTTGATGTAGCTTCTATTAAAGAAATTGAAGATATAAGAAGAATAAACCCTGCAGCAAAATGCTCTTATATGCATACTGTAAAAAGTAGAGAAAGTATAAAAGAAGCTTATTTTAAATATAATATAAAGGCTTATTCACTCGATACAAAAGATGAGCTTATAAAAATTATAGAATCAACAAATCAGGCAAAAGACCTTGAGTTATTTGTAAGAGTTGCAGTTTCAAATGAGCATGCTGAAATAGATCTATCAAAAAAATTTGGTGCATTAGTCTCCGAAGCATCTGCTTTATTACGATTAACACAACAGTATGCTAGAAAAATTGGTTTAAGCTTCCACGTTGGATCTCAATGTATGCATCCAATTTCATATTCAAAAGGAATAGCTGAGATAGGAAATATAATTAAAAGAACAAAAATTTTACCAGATTATATTAATATTGGTGGTGGTTTTCCTGCAATTTACCCCGATCTAGTTCCTCAATCTTTAGATAATTATTTTGAAGAAATAAAAAAAAGTTTAAAAAATTTAAAATTAGAAAAACTACCAGAAATTATGTGTGAACCAGGCAGGGCAATAGTTGCAGAAAGTGGCTCAACAATTGTCAGAGTAAATTTAAGAAAAAAACAAAAATTATATATTAATGATGGAACATATGGGACACTATTTGATGCAGGAACTCCTAATATTGTATTTCCAGCTCGTTTAATTAAAAATGGAAAAATGATTTCTAAAAAATTGACAGCGTTTGATTTTTATGGCCCAACATGTGATAGCATGGACTACATGAAGGGACCATTTTTGCTTCCAAATAATATTAAAGAAAATGACTACATAGAATTAGGTCAACTTGGTGCGTATGGTTTAACTTTTAGAACTCAGTTTAATGGTTATTACTCAAATGAAATCTATGAAGTTGAAGATAATCCAATTATGACAATGTATGGTAAAGATACTAATAAAACCGTATTAGTTGCTTAATGTCAAAAAATAAAAACTTAGGTCATAATAGAAAAAAAGACTTCTTGCAAAGCCCAGTTGAACATATCGATATTACGTCATTCGATTCAAGGAAAATTATTTCATCAATGGAAAAAATGTCTTTTGTTTCAAGAGAAACTGCTAATGCAGCTAACATTTTTAGTGAAATGATTAAAGATAAGGACTGCACAATTTTTTTAACTCTAGCAGGATCAACATCTGCAGCAGGGTGTATGAATATTTATAAAGACTTAGTTAAATATAATATGGTCGACGCAATTATTGCTACTGGAGCATCAATAGTGGATATGGACTTTTTTGAAGCCTTAGGCTTTAAACATTATCAAGGCTCACAATTTCAAGATGATGCTGAATTAAGAAAAAATTATATAGATCGAATTTATGACACATATATTGATGAAGAAGAACTTCAAGAATGTGATAAAAAAATATGTGAGATAGCAGACACTTTGGAGCCAAGAAGTTACACTTCTAGAGAATTTATTCATGAAATGGGAAAATATTTAAAGAAAAATTCTAAGAAAAAAAGTTCTTTGATTGAAACAGCATATAACAATAATGTACCAATATTTTGCCCGGCTTTCACAGATTCAAGTGCAGGATTTGGTTTAGTAGTTCACCAAGAGAAAAACCCAAAAAAACATATAACAATAGACTCAATTAGAGAATTACGTGAATTAACCGAAATAAAAATTCAATCAAAAGGATCTGGTTTATTCATGATTGGAGGAGGAGTTCCAAAAAATTTTGTTCAAGATACAGTTATATGTGCTGAACTTTTGGGTAAAGAAGTTGAAATGCATAAATATGCCGTGCAAATTACAGTTGCGGACTCTAGAGATGGTGCTTGTAGTAGCTCTACTTTAAAAGAGGCAAGTTCTTGGGGTAAAGTAGATATAGCAAAAGAGCAAATGGTTTTTGCTGAAGCTACAAGTGTTTTACCTTTAATTGCAAGTGACGCCTATCATAAAGGTGATTGGAAAAACAGAACGAGAAAGAATTTCTCAAAAATATTTAAATAAAATTGAAATATCTCTCTAACAAAAATGGGTTTCTTGGAATTGATAATGATATCAATTTTAAAGAAAAAGTAGTTGTTGTTCCTTTTGGTCTAGAAAAAACTGTCAGCTATGGTGGTGGCACACGTAATGGTCCTAAAGAAATTATTAAAGCCTCTCATCAAGTTGAGTTATATGACGAGGAATTACATTGTGAGCCTTATAAAGAAATTGGTATTAAAACTTTAAAACCATTCAAAATTGACAAAGACATTATAAAAGCCTTAAAAAAAATGTCTGATATAAATCAGGAAATTTTAGATAAAAAACTTTTTCCAATTACTTTTGGTGGTGAGCACTCAATTACACCCGGCTGTATTGCTCCATTTGTGAAAAAATATAAAAAAATATGCTTATTGCACTTTGATGCACACGCAGATTTAAGAGAAAGTTATAATGGTGAAAAATTTTCCCATGCATCAGCAATTAAAAGATGTCTTGATCATAAGAATGTATCACTAATATCATTTGGTATTAGAAATATTTCTAAAAGTGAAATTCCTTTTTTAAAGAAAAATTCATCTAGAATTAATATTTTTTGGGCAAAAGATAAAAATAAGTGGGATCTAAAAAAATTTAAAAAAATGATAAAAAATAAAACAGTTTATCTAACTTTTGATGTTGATGGTTTGGACTCAAGTATCATGCCAGCAACGGGCACTCCTGAACCAGGTGGATTATTATGGGATGAAACTCTAAATATTATAAGAATCGCTGCAAAAAATTCTAATATTGTTGGTGCTGATATAAATGAACTTTCACCAATAAAAGGTTTTAATTCTTACAATTTTTTAGTAGCTAAGCTTGCTTATAAAATTTTATCTTATAAATTTTTATATTAAGCTTTTGAGACTTTTATAGTTCTTAACAATAATCTAAATGGTATTAACATTACCAAGGCAACAAACACTTTAACTGCTAAATCTCCTAAAGATAGAGTCACCCAAGGTATGCCTGTTGAATAGAAAGAAATAGAGAAGAATAAAAAAGTATCCACTGTAGAGCTAATTAATGATGATGTTAATGGAGCTACAAACCATTTTTTTTTTCTTAATTTATCAAAAATTTGAACATCTAATAATTGTGCAACTAAAAATGCTGTCCCAGATCCAATAGCTATTCTAACTGAAATTAAATCTGCAAAATTTGTAGAAATAAATAACGTAAATATAATTCCTATAGTAAATCCTATATAAACAATTTTTCTAGCAACAGCCTTCCCGTAAGATCTATTCGCTAAATCTGTTATTAAAAATGCAATTGGATAACTAAAAGCTCCATAAGTTAATACTTCACCTAACGCATAATGTTTGATTGGAAATTGTACTAAATAATTTGATGTTAAAACCACAGCTCCCATTACAAATGAGAGTACCAAAAGTAATCTGTTCATTAAGCTGATTTAGCTGGAGATACTTTTTTAATAAATGGTGACTTGATTAATATACTTTTTTTTAATTTTTTTAACCTTGGAGAAATATTTTTACTTTTTACAGTCTTTAAGAATTGATCAAAAGTACCTTTTTTATCAACACATCTTACACCAGCATTACTTACAGTTAATGTTAAACTTCTTTTTAAAAGTTCACTTGTAAATTTAGCTTTTTTTAAATTAGGTAAAAATCTTCTTTTAGTCTTGTTGTTAGCATGACTAACATTGTGACCTTTCATAGGAATTTTACCAGTTAATTCACATTTTTTAGACATAATATTCAGAGACTATATAAGATGTGATAATGATCTCGTCAAGTTTATTAGAGTTAATTGGCTCGTTTCTTTCCTATTATTTCTTTAAAATTCTTAACTCCATCAGCAATTAATATTTCTTTAAGCTCTTTTTTTATCTTTCCCACAATGTTGGGCCCTTGAAAAACCATACCAGTATATAATTGGAGATAACTTGCTCCAGCTAAAAATTTTTTATGAGCACTTTTTCCCGAATCTATACCGCCTACTCCTATAATTTCAATTTTGCCTTTTAATAATTTATAAAACTTACTTATTAGCTTATTAGCCTCTTCTTCCAAGGGTTTTCCTGACAATCCACCTTTTTGATGTTTTAATATATCGTTTAATTTTTCTCTGTTTTTGGAAGTGGTATTTGAAACAATTATTGCACTGACTTTATAATCTAATAGTACTTTACTTATCAATCCAATTTGTTCTTCGGTGATATCAGGAGAAATTTTTACCACAATTGGTATTTTGGATCTTAGCTTAACCTTTTCTTCCTGAATTGAATTCATTAATTCACTAAACTTATTTTCGTCATGAAAATTTCTTAAATTTTCTGTATTAGGTGAAGAAATATTAATTGTAATATAATTAGCAATATCATGAAAAGTTCTAAGTCCAATTAAATAATCATTTAATCGATCTCTGCTATCTTTATTGGGTCCTATATTAATTCCTAATAGACCTTTGTTTGAATTAGATCGAATTCTTTTACTTATATTTTCAGCACCTAAATTATTAAATCCTAATCTATTTATAAGTGCTCTATCCTCGACTAATCGAAATACTCGCGGTTTTGGATTTCCATATTGTTCAAGAGGTGTAACTGTCCCAACCTCAACAAATCCAAACCCAAGTTTAAATAATGAATTATAAACTTCAGCATTTTTGTCAAAACCAGCAGCCATTCCAAATGGATTATCTATCTCTTTACCAAATAGAGTAGATTTAAACATTGGATCATCCTTATTTTCATTCATAAAATTTGGTGTTAAATTTAATTTTAAAGACTTGATTGCTAAATTGTGAGCAGTTTCAGGATCGATTTTAAAAATTAGTGATCTGATTTTTGAAAACATTATTTTATTTTTTCTTTTATTAATTTTTTAGTTTCGTTTACTCCAAAAAAACTTATAAAAAAACCCATCCTTGGTCCATTCTCATCTCCAAAAACTACTTCATAAATTAATTTAAACCAATCACGTAGATTTTCTGAATAACCATTTTCCTTACCAGTTGAATAAATTAATGTTTGGATATCCTCAGGTAGCATTTCATCATTACAATTATCAAGTGTTTTAATCAATGCTTCTAGTGCTGATTTTTCATTTACATCAGCCGTCTTGTATTTTTTTTGTAATTTTATTACATCATTAAAATATTTAATTGCATAACCAATTAAATTATCAAAAATTGGGTAATTTTTTTCTGATAAACCTTTTTTATATTTTTTTACAAATTTCCAAAGTAATTCTTTAGTATCGGCATTACTTGCTTCAACTAAGTTTAAAAGCATTGAAAAACTCATAATTATTTCTTCTTTAGGAATGTCTCCATTATGCACATGCCATGCTGGATTCATTAATAATTGTAATTCATTTTGAGATTTTGCTTTTTCTATAAAATCTAAATATTCATCTACAGTTTTTGGGACAATTTCTTTATATAATTTTTTTGCTCTTTTGGGATTTTGATACATATATAAAGATAAACTTTCAGGCGAAGCATATTCCAACCATTGGTCAATAGTAATCCCATTACCTTTAGATTTAGAAATTTTTTCCCCTTTTTCATCTAAAAAAAGCTCATAAGCAAAACCTGAAGGGTTTGTTTTTCCAATAAGTTTAATTATTCTTGAAGATAAAATTGCACTTTCAATTAAATCTTTTCCATACATTTCAAAATCTATATCAAGGGCATACCATCTCATGGCCCAATCAACTTTCCATTGAAGTTTACATTGACCATCTAAAATACTCATTTCGAGTTTTTTTCCTTTATTGTCAAAAATAATTTTAGATTTTTCTTTCAAAATTTCTATCACTGGAATTTCTAAAACTTTACCTGTATCTGGACATATTGGTAAAAATGGACTGTAAGTTTTTTGTCTTTCTTTTCCGAGCGTTGGAAGAATTATATCCATAATGCCCTGATAATTTTTTAAAATTATTTGTAATGTGGGATTAAAAAATCCATTTTTATAAAGAACTGAAGAACTTTTAAAGCTATATTTAAATTTAAATTTATCTAAAAAATTTTTTAACATTTCATTATTATGCTCACCAAAACTTGTAAATTTTTCAAACGGATCTGGAACTTCTGTTAATGGCTTATGAAGGTTTTGATTTAAAAGCTCTTGATTCGGAACATTCTGAGGAACTTTTCTAAATCCATCCATATCGTCTGAAAAAGTAATAATCTCAGTCGGTAAATCTGTAAGTTGCTGCAACGCATTTACCATCATTGATGTTCTAGCAACTTCACCAAATGTACCTATATGAGGCAGTCCACTTGGGCCATAACCAGTTTGTAGAATGATCTTACCTTTTTTTTCAATAAAAGATTTCCTTTCACGCAACATCTTTTTAGCCTCAACAAACGGCCATGCGCTGGTTTTGTTTAAATTATCTTTTTCAATCACGTTTATATTAACAAATATCTAACATTTAATACTTTTATTAATTCTTATAGAGTTGAAATTTATTTACCATAAAATAATGTCCTTACAAAATGTCTAATTATAAAACTGTTTTTTTTACCTTGGGTGCTTTACAAATTATTCTTGGAATATCTATGATCATTCCAATATTAACCCAAATTATATATTCTGAATTAGATTCTTCATTTATAGGGGCCTCTATAATCTCCATAATATTTGGTGTTTTGTTTTTTTTATCCAATTTAAACCATGATAAAAAATTAAACCTACAGCAAGCTTTTTTACTTACAGCTCTTTCTTGGTTAAGTATTGCGATATTTGGTTCTTTACCATTTATTTTTTCAACTCTTGAATTGACAATTACTGATGCATTCTTTGAAAGTATGTCTGGAATTACAACTACTGGATCTACTATAATTGCAAATTTAGAAATAACCCCAAAATCTATTCTTTTATGGAGGGCAATGCTTCAATGGTTGGGTGGAATAGGTATAATTGTAATGGCAATAACATTAATGCCGATAATGAATGTTGGTGGAATGCAACTATTCAAAATTTCTAGGAATGATTCATCAGAAAAAATATTACCAAAGTCTAAAGAAATTGCGCTTAGATTAATTTATGTTTATCTAGGATTGACTACACTTTGTGCTCTCGCTTATAAAACTTTTGGTATGAGTACCTTTGATAGTTTTACTCACTCTATGACAACAATAGCAACTGGTGGTTTTTCAAATTATAATGAATCTATAGGATATTTTAATAGTCTATCTATTGAAATCACTTCTATGATTTTCATAATTTTAGGAAGTTTACCTTTCATTGCTTATATAAAATTTTTAAACGGTGACAAAAAAATATTTATTTCAGATGTTCAGATTAGAGCTTTTATAAAAATAATTATATTTTCAGTTATTATACTTTTTTTTTATTTGCTTGCTCAAAATAAAGATTTTTCTCAAATTAATATAAGTGCAATTTTTTTTAATGTTATATCTATTTTAACGGGAACTGGATATGTAACTGGTGAGTTCGATGGATGGGGAAATTTTCCTTTAATTTTCTTTTTAGCGCTTATGTTTATTGGTGGTTGTGCTGGATCAACAACATGTGGTATTAAAATCTTTAGAATTCAAATTCTATATATCTTTATAGCTAATCAACTTAAAAAGATTATTTATCCAAAAGGAATTTTTTTAATTAAGTATGACAAAAATACTGTTGATGATAAATTTATGGCTTCCATCATTTCATTCATTTTTCTTTACTTGGTTATATTCTTTTTAATAACTGCATTTTTATCTTTAAGTGGTCTCGATTTTGTTACTTCAATCTCGG
>Ga0307986_10001029_pt1 | contig 20673 bp, 27 predicted proteins | sample EllFjometageno82_FD_203170 | JGI IMG/M metagenome (GOLD analysis project Ga0307986, IMG submission 203170) | Marine microbial communities from Ellis Fjord, Antarctic Ocean - #82 | ecosystem: Environmental > Aquatic > Marine > Unclassified | place: Southern Ocean | collected 2014-10-09
TGCACACATCCAGGCCATTTCCGTTCTCATATTTGGATTGTTTCTATCGACCTTTCCCGTCCATTGACCTTCTGTAAAAAATGCTATTTTCACTATAGTATTCCTAAGTCAGTTAAGTCTGTGGAGCAGTCATTCCAATTGTCAAATCGTAAAGCTTTATCATCAATATAGATAACGGCTCTGGGTTTTTCAGACGTTACTTTAGATACAAATTTGGCCATGTCATGCTTCTTCAACCAGTCCCAAACCAATTCAGTACCTGTTTTGCCGTTTACTAAGCCTCTATCAGGCTTTGCTTTGGCAGTAAACATTATAATTGTATATTTTTTTGATATCTTTTCCAATGCTTCATAAGAACCTTCAATTGGGTCGTCATAAATTGTACCATCATAAAAACCTTTACTATTTTTATGTATTACACCGTCAAAATCTATCCCAATATTTACTTGTTCGTCTGGGTATGAATGTTTACGTATACCCTTATTCCAGTTTAACTTGGTTAATTCTTCAGGGCTATTTTGGCCAATAGGAGGGCATTCCATTCCATTACCGTGGGTAAGTTGGTATTGTAGTAATAAACTTAATACTTCTGTTGTGTGATAATATGCTGTTCCCAATACAACTTCAGATAGTCCCTTTATATTTTCAGTTATTTCTTTACCCGTTATTAAGCAAATTTCTAAACCATTATCTGAAGCCCACTGTAAGGCTTTATTAATATCCTTTGACTTGCCTGAGGCTGATATGCCATACACTAATGATTTTTTAATTTGAGCCTTTGTTCTCGTTGAGGTTCTGGCCTTGAGCCATTCAACCATCCACTGATCGAAATCCGTATCATTTATATATGATGTTGCAACAACACAACTACCCGGGCACATCGCGTTTTTAGTACCATTTGATAATCTGGTCATGTCAATTGCAGTATGATCAGCTACACCCATATTGCCACCATGTCCCAATACGTAGATGTCGTCGCATTTGTTGTATTTAGCTTGGAGTTCTTTCCATTCAGGAGTGTTTACTATTTCAGTAAATTTGTGTCCAATGTTTTCAATGTTGATGTATTCTTGCCTATTCATATTTTTCTCTTCTGGGGGTTTTTATTTTATATAGTAATATAATAAATTTATTTGACGCGGGAAATTATTTTTGTAAGTTTTTAATTGAATCTAGTATCATTGTTGTGTCCATTCCAAGTGCATAAAAACCGTATCCTTCTAAATTATGAGATTCTATGTCTTTAGGCGTTACTAAATGAACTCCCCTTTTATTTTTAGGTATTTGATTTATTTTGTCAAGATACTTTAAATACTCTGGGTTCTGCCAATCTGCTACTTTTCCTAGGCTGGCAGATAAATCGTATGGGCCAACTAAATAATAATCAAAATCATGAGTTATTATTTCAGATAGGTTGTCAACCCCCATCTTAGTTTCTATTTGAGCTATAATTATAGCGCTTGATACTTGTAAAGGGTCCTTTCCCCAATAGTTTTCTCTAACAAGGCCTTGACCTCTCGTTCCGCCTTTAGTTGGATATCTACAGAAATCTATCATATTTTTAGATTGGTCAGCTGATTCAACAGTAGAGAATATTATTCCCGTGCAGCCTGCGTCTAGGCAAGTCCTAACCAAGGACTTATTTAGGTCGGTTACTCTAACGAAGCATTTTTTATTTAGCAAAGTTATTATTTGTATTGAACTGTATAGGCTTTCAATATTAAATGCGCCATGTTCAGTATCTAATACTACACCATCATAATCTGACTTGGCGTATATTTCAGATATTATTGAGGATGATATTTGTTGCCAAAGTAGTCTCATGATAATTCCTCCGCTAATCTCCAATCTTCTTCTGTATCTATATCTATATTTTCTGGGAATTGTATGTTATAAAAAAATGGGTTTGTGCCTATTCTGTTGTTTGTTTTTAAAAACTTTTCTGCTTCAAACATGTAGAAGCAAGAATTTTCTTCATATAGTTCCGGTAAATCTTGGGTTTGCTCAAGCTTCATTGGGTTATGGTTAACTGGGCAATAACCATATTCTTCTTTTTTCCAAAATCTTGACTGTATAGTATTACAAGAGACTATTGAATCGTATCCCTTGTTAAAAAACATGACGGCATCGTCTATGGTTTTCGACTGTATGAATGGGCTTGTGACATGTAATTGACAGACTTTTCCGGAAACATTAAACTGTTTAATGAAATTAGATATTAAATCGCAGACAGAAACGTCATCCCCAATTAAACTCGTATCTCTATAATATGCCGTAACATTTTGGTAGGCTTTTGTTTCTTTAATTATTTTTTCGCTATCTGTGTCTATGTAAATTTCGTAGTTTGAAAATTTACGTATTAGTCTATCGTATAGCGGTTCAGAATTTAATTTTCTGAAATTTTTATGCTTTACGCGTTGGGAATTTTCCTTTATTGGAACAAAAATTTTCATATTTATTTTCTCCATGAACTATACTGGGGTTTTCTTTTCCAATACGCAGCGGCTGAGTTATTTTTGGTGTCTAAATTTACAACCGTATTATTAATCATGTATTCTTCAAAGTCTATTATTGGATATACATCTAGTACAGTTCTCTTACTAGCGTTATACATTTTTATATTATCGTCCTTTTTCTTTAAATTTTTATAGGCCAAAGAATGAACATTTCTCATTTGATAATTGGCTTTTTCCGGCTTAGATATATCAGCAGTGTATGACGGGTCAAAATGATTAGGGTCGTTATCACTACCCTTATCCATTGTCCAGCCCAAATCAGCACCTACAAATATTATTTCTGTGAATCCCATATGATAGCACAATTGTAGTGCTAGATTCATCGTTGTTCCCGTTTTATCTATTCTGTCTACAACGTTAGTTGAAAAACATTTTTCTGATATATTTCCCTCTTGGTCTGGTTTATTTTCAGTCATGGAGTCAAACCATTTAACGTTGCCATAGACCCCAACTGGATCTATGTATTTCTTGAATTGGGATGCTATAAATGGGGTTGTTTTTTCTTCGTCAATAGCAGATAATACTGAATTTGTCCAACCTTTTGACCACGGTTTATCGGGTCTTACGTTTGTTGATGAGAATAAATAATAAGTTGGCCTCCAATTAGGATTCTTATCATATATTAACGGAATCCTGTTCATTGCAAAAGAAATTTCATTCTCCAATAAATTTAGATTTGTTTCTGCTAAACTTGGTCCATTGGCAACTAGAAAAGCGCGCTTTCCTTTGTGTATGTTTTTATATGGTTTAAATACCGAATTATTCATTTATCCACTCCTTAAAATTTTGGTTTATATATTTAATTTCTTCTTGACTTAAATTATTTTTAAAACTTCCAATTTCTCCACTATTAGTAATTTTAGAAGGAGAGAAAAAAGTAGTCTTCTCATCATACCTATGTAAATTATTAATGGCATCAAGAACCTTGTCTTCATCCAATCTAAGATTGTTATGAAATTCTTTTAATTGTCCATAAATTAATTTTATAACTGATCTAGGATTTGTTTTAAATTCTACATAATCAATTGGTAGAATTTTTCTTTTATTTTGTTCTGCTGATTCTACCCAATGTTTAAAACAATCATCAGTTAAATATTCACACCACCTTTGGAATGCTTGAGGAGAGTTTGCATCATATGTATGTTCAACACTCTTCATTTTACCCTTTGATATTAAAGTCTTTCCTCTACGCAGTCTAGATGCTATACTATCCCTAATATCTCTTTTAGATACAAAAATTATATCTGACCATTCATTACAGAGAAATGGTATAAAATGATGCTCTTTAACAATTAAAATTTCATCACCGGTATATGTTCTTAAATATTCTTCGTTTATAACATTATTATGCATTACAGTTGGGTGGTACAATGCGTTTTTTACTTTGAAATGATTCAAACGAAGAATAAAATTTACAATATTATATAAAGCTGTAGTACCACTTTGTGGCATACCAACAACTGCAATATTCATTCTATTTGTACTATGATTTTTAACTTTTTTTTCTAATTCTTCTTTATTCATTTTTACTCCTTAAAATAACTAGTTAATGATGTATTATATATGGGATTACTTTCCATTTCCATTGGAATTCTACTTAAATTGCATATTTCAGAAGCAATCATTTATATTCTCCTATATAGTCACTACATATTCCTATTCTATTTTTCATTTTCTCTTCATTATGCATTTCAGGTAAAACTGCAATAGAACCTTTAATATCTATACCAGGATATGCCCATATATAGTTTTTACTTGTAAGCGTCATTTTATCTTCTTCATGCCAAAAATAATTAAAACCACCGATCATTGTAAACCGCTCTACGGCTTCTATATTCTTACAGTGAATCCATATCTTATCTGCTCTTTCATTTAGCCAATTTTGGCTTATATCATAAGTAGGATTATCGTGACCTAAATAATATGTACCATCGACTACCCATGCATCAATTTCAACATCATACCCTTTTAAAATTGTATCATTTATATACGCCGGCATATTTTCTAAACCGGGCTGTTTACCGGCTATATTCCCCCTATGAGATATTAGAATCATTTGTAGTTTTCTAAGTAGTATCTTAAATCTTCTGGCGTTCCTAACCCCCACATTTTGTCTATATTAAATGTCCTAATTTCTTTGCCATCGGCAATAGCTTGATTGAATACTGGGCAAACGTAAAATTCTCCACTGACTCTAATATCTTTGCGTATCATTTCTTCTGCATATTTTACAAAGTCTGATCCTTGCTTCCACCAGTAATATCCTACTGTCGCAATATTAGATATTGGGTTTTTTTCTGCAACCTCTGTTACTAATCCTTTTTCGTCTATTTTAGCAAACGACCACTTTGGATGGGTTGCTTCAAACGATACAATTCCGCCATCTGCATTTGTTTCACTCATTTTGTACATGAACTCGTTTGAATCCCATTCCACGAATTGATCTGAATTCGCGAAAAAGAGTGGTTTATCATTATCAATATATTCCTTGGCTAGTAACGCGGTGCAAGCTGCTCCCTCTGTTATTCCGTCGACCTCTATTACTTTACAGTTAGGTGTTATTAGGTTCAGTAGTGTGTCTAGGTTGTATTTTTTTCTATGCGATTTTTGAACAATGTAAATATAATTTGCCTTTATGTTTAAATTTTCAACAACTACTTGTATCATAGGTTTATTTTTAACGTCAATTAAAGGTTTTGGAAAAGTATATCCCGCTTTTTCAAACCTTGATCCAGCACCGGCCATTGGTATTAATATATTTAATTCTTCATCGTGCCATTTTAATGTTTTCATAATTTGTCCTGTGTTTATTTGGTTTAATTTTTTATATATTCTATCCCGTGTTACTTGAGTTGTATTTTTTACCCTTAATATATGCGACTTACTTCTTGCAGCCGCTAGTAATCCGTATGGAGAGTCTTCGATAATCAGTGTTTGCTCTGGTAGACATCCCATTTTAGATATTGCTTTCCAATACATTTCTGGGTGGGGTTTGGAATTCTGTACGTCTTCATTAGATATAACTAAATCCATGTACTCCATAATACCAAGCTTAGATAATACAGTTAAGCAGGTTTTTCTAATAGAGTTGGAGCATACAACTATCTTATAATTATCCGCATAGAGTTCAGACATTATTTTTTTTAGTTTATTGTCTGGCCCCAATTCCTTTAATTTGTTTAGTGTTATTTGCTGTTTGTTATTCCATATTTTAGTATGAATATCTCTTGGTAATCCCTTTGTATTTGATAGCATATCTAGTTTTTGAAAGGTTTTTAATCCGTCGTAAGAACTTAAATGTTCATTCCAACCGATAGCATATTTTTGGCCCAACGCACTATTTAGGGCATCAAAGTGTATACTTTTTGCGTCTACCAAAACTCCATCTAAATCAAATATTACTAACTTAATCATATTAAATAATTTTTTCCAGCCATATTGTAAATATCCTTTTCAAAATAATAATATTTAATCAGATGCTTTAGCTTGGATTTGGAAATATCTGGGGGATTATTTTTAAATTCTTTTGGCCAATTCTTTATCCATGTTTCTTTTTTAGGTTCAGTTGTCCAAGTTCCAGACCATTTTGATTGGAAATATTTCCATACGTATTGTTTATACTGGCCGCCCCTAGTAGACCATATTTTGGCATGTTCAGAGTTATCGGCCTTGCGCTTAAGCGTGTTAGAACCCTTAAATCCAGATTCTTCAATAAAATTTCTATCTATGGTAGTATCTAATTCCAGTGCGGTTTCATTATTTAGTTCAATTCCATGTAGAGTATCGTTTATACAAGACTTTTCTTTATTGAATATTAGGGCTCTAAGCCAGTAATCTGCCTCCTTGTATTGTACGCCAAAAAAATTCTCATCCCATATGCCTATTGTTTTAACAGCTTCTGGAGTATAACTTACCAAATTATCACCATACTTACCAACAATAAAATTATATTTCTTATGCATTTCAAATAAGTTGGTGCACCAATTAGGGTGTACACTAGTATCATTCTGCATTGTGACAAGGTACTCGCAATCTGGATTGTTTAAGTCTTTGAATCCATTAATTAGTGCTTGATTCCAATTTTCAGCTAAATTTCCGTTTGACCAATCAGGTCGGAGGGTGTTGTGTAATACATTAACCTTTGACCTAAATTTAGGATCCAAATAAAACTCTGAGTGGTTATTTATTATATTTACTTCGGTGTTGTCTACTTTAGAAAAATCTGAGTTAAACAATTTTGCAAGTGTATCGTTCAGTATATCTGATCGCTGATACGTTACTATGTATATCTTAAGCTTTTTCATATAACTTTCTCTTTAAATAAATCTTTACTGAATATTTCCAAGTTTAATATTTTTTCCAATATAGGATCCAATTTAACTTTTTCATGGTTTAATAAATTATTAGCAGCGTACTGCCACATATTTTTTTGAATGTGTCTCTTAGAATTAAATGCCATATTTGCAAATTCTTGTTCGGTACAGTTTTTTTCTCCTTCAACTCCTGATTTTTGACCATCTATGAATCCGTCTAAATAGAAACTAAAGCCATATATTGAAAGACTTTTTATGTTAAATGCTAATAAATCAAATATAGATAAAAATCCAGTGTTTGGTTTACAGGATACTTCTTTTGCTAATGCTGTATGGAATGAACTTGATATTAGTCTAATTGGAATTATTTTTTTTATTGATTTAACTGTTTCCATGTTAACCATTCCATGAAAAGAATCACTATTTGATACTCCTGCATAGTCAGAAACTGGGGGTGCAACAATATAGTTTATTTTATATTTATGTTTTAATTCTTCTGGATTTAATTTTCCGGCCTGTTGAGACTTTTCTATCAAACAAGAATATAAAATATCAGTTCGTGTACCTAAATCTAGTGGATACTCATCAATAGATTCTATTCCTCTATTTATTCTAATGACGATATCGCTTGATTCTATGCGATCGCCGTATCCTTTACCCTTTAAATATTTTGCTGGTCCAACCAACGATACGGTTTTTCCTTCTATGTATTGTTTGAAGTTTTCCATATTATAGTTTCTTAAATATTCCAACCTTATCTTGAACTAGGTCAAATAAGTTTTCTTTTCCAAAAAAGTGTGTTGAATATTTTCGTTCTACAAGTCTACCCATATCATCTATAATGCATATCCCATCATCTTTTAATAATCTATGAGCCGTATAAATACTCTGCATTCTACCTGGTCCCTTATATGGTCTAGGGGGATTATGGCCTAGTGGGCCGTCAACGAATATTATATCCCACGAAGTATTAGTTATTGACTCTGGTAGTTCCATTTTTAATCTATCTATATTGAAGCCTATTTCTTCGTGTTGCTCTACCCTTGTTGAGTAGTTTACCTCGTATATTTCTAATGCTGAGTCATCAAATTTAGTTATCCAGTCTGAATCATCCTCCAAGAATGCAGTTCGGCCATTTTCATTTATTTCATCCCAAACATATGCGTCATGTCCCAGTCCAAAGACTAGAAAATTACAAGGAGAAAACAACTCAAGAGTTTGGCCTACCTTTAAGTATTGCTCAGTAGACATTAGGCCTTTACCTTCTTTTTTTAATTTATTAATTAATTCAATGTGTCTTTCCATATTAATACTCCATAAAGTTATTTTTACAGTATTCTAGCGCAACATCAACTGATGCTACGTCGTAAGTACCTTTATTTATTCTATTGTCTGCATGCATGTGATAAATTCTAGGGGTTAAGTGTTCTTCTCCAAATTGATCGTGCATCTTTCTATTTTTTTCTCTATTGGCTTTGCTTCTAATATTATACTCTACTGGAAATATATATAATTTTAAACCTTCCATGCAAGCATTCCAAACAGAAACTCTAAACGACGCTTGGTCCCATGGGCAAACATTGTAATACTTGTTAAAATATTTTTTCCACTCACTAAATAATTTTAGAGTTTTATCATTTTTCTTAAATACAAATACTCCAGTGTTACATTCTGAAAAAGCATATGGTATATTTCCGTATTCTGGTATAAGATTCGAATATTTTTTTCTTTTTCTAGCTATACAGTGGGTTATTGCTAGGTCAAAGTTATCTAAAAGGTCAAACATATCCATAATATTGTAATCTATGATTGTGTCAGTATCTAAAAATATTGTCTTTTCGTATGGGGACTGCTCTATAAAATCAACCTTAGGTCTGATATGCTTGGCGTCTATCTGATAGAATTGGTCTACGAATTTGGATTCTATAGGATAATCTACAAAGGCTGTTATATGTATCCCAGGGTTGTGTCTTTTGACTGACTCTGCAGAAAGAAGGAGTTCTTTTGTGAAGTTTTTTCCAGTTGCTATGTATAATATTCCTCTATCCATGTGTTATCTCAATAAGTTCTGTGTATAGTTTATTTGCCCAGTGCTTTGTATCATATAATGATCTAAATTTTTCAAATGCTTTATTAGATATTTCCTGGCGGTTTCTTGTGTTTGTTAATTTAAGTATGGATTGTTTCCAACCATTGGCTGAAGAAACTAAATATCCGCAATCGTTTCCTCCCATTATGTGGAAATTACTGGGTGTGAAATCTGCAACTACTGGTATACCTAGTTGATGGAAAACAAATGCTCGGCCTGCATTTGATTTGTTTTTCAGCCTTAAAATATAATCAGTGTCATACAGTCCTAGTTCGGGATTAGATTCTTGGTCTTTTGAACTATAAGTTGTTATGTTTGGGACAATTCCAATGTCGCATCCCAAAATATCTTCCTTTATGGTATTCAAATTCCAAGTTTTAATTGTAATATTTTTTATATTGGGTTTTCCAACCTCCCATTTAAAATCTGTGTCATTTGTTATTATTAGTAATTCAAAATTTATTTCCTTATCTAATTCTTCTAGGGCTTGCTTAAGGCTTGGTTGGAATTTGGACAAATGAGTAAAGCTACCATGAAAACATATCTGTATTAGATCTTTTTTCCTGTGTATTTTTGGTTTATCAACTGAGTACATAGATTCTATCAATGGAAATAATAATACATGTTTATAAGATGATAAAGAGTCCATTTCTTCTAGTGATCCAACTATCACAAAATCTATAGGCAAATTAGTCCTATCAGCCGCTAGATTTATTATGCCGACATACGTATTTGGATTTGACTTTTTAAAATCACAAGCTAATTTCACATCAGACTTTCCACATATTACTATATCATATTCTGATGCTGTTCTTGGGTTATTTGTTATGGTTGTTTGTATACCTACATCTGATAGATATGTTGACAAATCAATTACCCAAATCCTATGAGAACCAACAGATATATTATCCCTGTTCGTTAAGAAAGCTACAGTCTTCATTGTATGGCTCCAATAAATCTTTCAGCATATTTCTCCTGGGTATATGATGAGCTCCAAGATAGGCCGGAAGTTCGCATAGTTTCTAGTTTTACTGAATCTTCTAGGTATTCAACTATCTTAGAAATTATTTCATTATCTGACATAGAGTTATTTATCTCAATTACAAATTTCCTAAAGTTTTCCTGGTCATCATTGGGAATATCGCCTGCAATTATTGTTCCGCACATCGGTATTTCAACGTATTTGCCAAATCTTGATTTTGGCGCGCCACTATCAGTAATACATATTCTAGTTGAGTTTATTACCTTTGCAAATTCAATGGCTGAATGGTTTAGATAAGCTTCTCCTGATCTGCCTGGAGGTCTTTCGTATCTACTAACCTTGTATTTCTTAGGAAAATTATTCAATAGTCTTGCCAATCTGTCGCGGATAGGATAGTGTTGTCCTACTTTAGATGTATAACCAAGAGCGCCAACTAATAATATATCCCAATCTTTTTTGATTTCAGCATATTCTTTAAACACTGATTTTTCAGCTGAATGGGGAATATATTCAAATTTAACACTTGGTAACATTTCCCTGTAATCCTTTATATTGCCGAACAAATCATTTTCGTGATGGAAAATAACTAGAGACGCGTTTGAAGATATTATTTCCTTTTTTGTCCAATCTTGGTCGTATGTTTCATTGTATCTAAGGCAAATGGGTACGTTAATTTTGTTCCAGTCTGTTCCCATATCTAAGGGTTTATAGACGACTATCAAGTCTATATCCATATCTAGATTTTCTATGTTTTTAGCTATACTGCCCTCTTGCCATCCTTCCCAATTTGGGCCCCACCAAGTTACGTTTGCAACCTTTGAAATAGCTTCCATAGAATGAAACCGAACCCTTGACATTTTCTGACGGTAGAAATACTTGTCGCAAAGATATAATATGTTAGTCATTTAGATATTCTTCTACGTATTCGCCAAAGCCTCTATCATATATTCTAGTCTTAATAAGTTCTTCTTGAGTATACGAATGTGTTTTTCCTTTGAAGTGAACTATGGTACAATTGTCAATATTTTCATGGTCGAATTCAGAAACTTCTGAAGTATTAAACGTTTGTATATTGGAGTTTTCTTTATTTTGTACTGCAACCTTAGCTATTGATATACTTTCCTTTGGCCAAAGTTTGCCATCCAACCATCTATCAGGAGCATTTTCCATCTCAAATATACAATCGTCTATGAATGATATTCCCGGGGTTTTATTTAGTATACAGACATATGATCCAAGATATGGGTTTTCAGGATTAGTTTTTCCCCTATAGCAGAGTTGTATATCGCCTCCCTTGTCAATTAAGGTTGATAGATCTTTAACAACCATACAGTCTCCATCAATCATCATAACAGGATCATTAACCTGGGAAACAATGCTTTTAAGTACTCTCAACTTTAAAGATATATTTGTATGCCAATCTTCACTCCAACTTCCTCCGTTAAACCCAGTATCTAGTCCGGATTCTAAAACTTCTACTTTGTCGTAGTCTTTAAAAAATTCAAGTTCTGATTCTAGAAGTCCCGTGTTTAATATATATATTTTATCTATCCTTGACATGTCGCATTGCTTGTATATTGATCGAATAAGTATTTTACCAAACGTAAAATATGGGCTGTTTAGTACAAGGAATAAGTTATATTTTTTCATATAGGTAATATAATAATTTTTTTTCAATCGGTAAAACTTTAATACAACTCTTTATAAATTCTTTCCATCCAATATTTTCTGTCTCTTCCCATACTGTTTTCACCTATAGATGTGAATTGATATATCCAACCAGAATTAAATAAATTTGTTAAATCGTCTGCCCACCATTGGCGTTGTGGTTCAAAGTATAGTAAATTTTTTCTAGTGACATCCATTATGCTGAATTCTCTTGGTAAAATATTTAATTCTACACCGAATTCTTTCCTTAGACAATTCATCAATGATATATCACTGCCTGTTCTGTGAGTATCATAAGATTTTATGATGTCAGTTTTATTATCATTATAGAATTTAAAAACCTTATCGAAAAATTCTCTATGGGATTTGTTTACAATTACAAAGCCTGTTTGGAAAAACTCATATGGCTTAAGGCACATTTCCTTGTTGAAAAAACTGGTTGAATATCCTCGTATAGCTCTATTTACCCATTCGTAGCATCCGTCAGTCAATTGAGAAGTAAATTTACCATCAGTCAATTTAAAGAAATTAGGACAGTCTGGGTGTACTATGCTATCCGCGTCTACGATAAGTACTTGATCGTATTCTATATTATTACCCTCTAGTATTTCCAACACGTTCCATCTTTGCCATGTTATTAACATTTCTGATTCAGGTAACATTGGCTCGTCCATAATAAATAATTCGCAATTATTTTTTGCGCACCAGTTTTTCCATGAAGAAATCCCATAGTCATATCCACTATCCCACCTAGGTTTTGCAACCCCGGAATCTCCTAGGCTATCCTTTCTTTTTATATATGGTATGAACACTATGTTTTTCATATTAAGTCTTTTATTGTATTCCTTCATAAAAATTATTCTGTTTTTCTTGTCTGCCTATATCTTTTGGGTGGTGCAAGCAATATTCTTCATTGCCAGGAAGAGTACCAAATTTACTGTATCCTACTAATTGTTCGTGGACGCGTTTGGTCCAAGTAATTCTACCAGGATCATTTTTGTATATTCTCATTTGACGATCTGGGAAATTTACCCAACCCTTATTGTTTACGTTCCATCCCCATTGCTGTATATGTTTTTGCCTTAAGCCGTCGACAGTATTTATTCGCGATACCCAATACGCTTCGGTACCTGGATTATCCGCTATTAATAAAGGTAAAGATGTACATAGATACTCATCAGGATATTCATCAGCGTCTATTAGAAATACCCAATCACCTGTGCACTTACGAGTCAAATAATTTTTTTGCTGTGCGAAATCTTTACGCAATGGATTAGAATGCCAGTTCATATTTGAAATAATTTCTGACTTTGACTTAAGGAATTCTTTTACATCTGGACTTCCATTTTCTGAATCATACAATATTACTATTTCGTCTTCTTGCCTTATATGTTTTACCAAGAAACCTAATAACCGTTCTAATTCTACCAATTCATTGCAAACCGGTATAGCATAACTTATTTTCATTTTTTAATCCTCTAGGGTAAAATATTTATTTAAAACCTTTATATCAAATTTATAATTGACAAGCTTAATCTGTGAGAAATTAGGAATTAACATTGTCCTATAACTATCGTTATACTTTGAAGCTATTGCAGGTCGTATTTTATGACTGTAGAATCTTTGTGTACTTTGCTCCATCAATAGTTTAGGTATATCAAATCCAATTGTTTTTTGATACTTTGGAATATATTTTAAACCTATATCTTCTGCCAACATATTCAATACTGCAGGAGAAAAATTGTCCAATGTTAAAGCATGTACTTTTTTAACTGTCGTACCAGGGGTTTTATAGCCGCGGTTTAGTATTAAAAGCATATATTTTTTAGGTTTGCCCATTTTACCATCACTGGTTGTTGGCTTGTAAATTGCGGAAACTATCATACCTTTCTGTAACTCTGCCTCCCGTAGGTTTATAGTTCTAGTTCTAACCTGGCTTGTTTTATGTTGACTTAAGAAACCCACTATGCGTTAACTGAATCCTCTTTTGCTAGTCCAACGTCTGTGCAAAGCTTTCTAAAATCTGTATTTTCAAACTCAGTTGTTAGTTCCGTTGCCAGTCTTGTATCATAACATTGTCCTTCTTGTCCAGGAATTGGGAAATCCTTTTGTTCATCCAATGGTATATTAACAATTGGAGAATATGACCACTTCCAGTTTGATGTATGTCCTGACGGGTATATTACTCCGTCTTTAAACATTATTGTTGTTGGATACCAGTATTGTCCTAGTTCTTCATCAGCATATCTAAGGGTTCTTATTAGTTCAGAAGTTGTTTCTTCGAATTCAGATATTTTATCAGAGTCTATATTGTATATTGCGGAAGTTGTGAAACCAGTATCCATGCATAATCTAGTTTCATGTTCAGCTGAACCTTCAACAACTACTGATTTATTGTTTGTAAATGGGCTTGTGTGTGTAGTATCTATTTTCATGCTTCTATCTTTTTTAATTTTGGTAAATTTAATTTATGTTGTGGTAAGTTTATTGATACTTCCTCAGCTATTTGAGATGTAATTATTTCTTTAAATTTATGATTCATTTTCTCCAATGAAAAATTATTCTTTGAGAAGGTTTTTTGAACCTTTGCAGCTTGGGCGTACACTTTGTGATTTTTAAATATATCTTTTAATATCTTAGAAGCATAAACATAATTAACATAAAACCATTGTGACTCCTTTAAAATAACGTCTTTCCAAGCTGCTGATTTATGTACTTTTTCAAGGTTACCTGGTAGTAATGTTGCGTGCTTTAAGAAATCTACATGACCTGAGAAATTAGTTGCAATTACTGGTTTTCCACTTAAACTTGCCTCTAATAAGGGTCTTCCAAAGCCTTCACCCTTTGTAAACGAAACGTGGGCCTTTACTTTTTCATGATTATATAGATAGTTAAGTTCTGATTGTGAGAAATCTCCATGAAGCAAATAAACTTTAGGTGGATTCTGTACTCCTGATCGTCTAACTACCCTCTTTATATTTTTCAACATTTCTATTCTATCAATAACACTAAACGTTGCACTACTTGTCTTTAATATTAGCGCTGGTCTAGTTGACGAAGGATTGTTCTTGAATGTTTGAACGAATGTTTCAATAAGTTTTCCTACATCTTTTCTATCATGGCCGTGTGATCCTTGTAGCCAATGACCTACAAATAAGAAGCAAAACTTTTCTTTTATTTTAGATAATTCTTGGTCAACAATTGAGCTCTTAACTGGCGTATCGTTCCAAACCTCGAGATCAGCACCTTCAAACAAAACCTGTATTGGTCTTTCTAGCTTCAGTGTACCTGTTGTTTTTCCAGTAGCTTGGTCGACTGAATCATAAAGGCTTTCCTCAAATGCGCGTTTGGAATGTTCCGATGGTACAATTATTAAATTCATTCTATTACAACCTTGTATCCATGGAGCAGAAACAGTCGTCGTTTCCATACCGGCTGTTATACCAATATTATATTTCCCAATTGGCTGGAATTCATTTGGGACGCTGACTTGAATAAATACGTCAGGTTGCTGTGTTAGCTGCTGGGATAAAAAATATTGCTTAAGGTATTCGTCTTTTTCTTCAATACCATTTCTAGGACAATCGCCCCATCTTAAATCAACAACCTTTATATCAAACCTATCCATATCTATTAAAGACTTGAGTATATCTCGTGTGTGGTCTCCGTATCCAGATCTTGAACTAACTGGACCCTGTAAAACTAGTAATTTTTTCATAATATAACCCTTAATTTTTTTCTAATATAATACCGCTTGGATATTCTGGTGATGGTGTATCTGTTTCTAATAATTCAAATCGTTTTCTAGGCTTCCAAATATCAAATAATTTATCAACCGATTTAATGGTCAAGTCTCCCATATGTTTTGCTGTCATCATACCTGGGCCTGAAACAAATTCTCGGCCTAGTTCTCCTACCCTATTTAATTCTTCGGAGCCTAAACTGTACATGTTTTTCATTTGCTTAGTTATATCGCTGATTGACGGTATTGAGTCATATATGTAAGGCGTAGTTGGGGATCCCTGCAGGGTTAGAAGAGGCCAAAGTGGGAATGCCCATTCGCCATGGTTTTGATATCTACCATTTGAATTAGATGGCCATTTGTCTGTATAGTCGTTTACTGTTAAGTAAGAGCCATCTTCTTTTTTGAATCCCATTTGATCCTGTAGTCCACCGATAACTGTTGCGCATATTGGAGTACCTGTCATTAATGATTCGCAAACACTCAGTCCGAACCCTTCCGCTGAACTTGGTTGAAAGGTTGCTGAAGACATATTGTAAAGATAATTCAGCTGATTTGTGTTAAGTTTTCCTCCTGTGAAGATAACGTTATATTCGTTACAGAGCGCGCGTTTAACTGCAGGTAAATCAGTTCCATTATTATCAACTGGATCAGTGTGTAATAATAGGCAAACGTCTTGGGCATCTTCTTTGGATAGAGAATCGCAAAATTGTTTAAATGCCAATATTAAATTTGCTGGGCCCTTTCTGCGAATATTACGGCTATTAAAGAAAAACACAGTATCATAGTCATTACCACTAAATATATCTTTTCTAAAGTTACAAAGGTTTGTAAATTCTGGGTGGTCTAAACCTATCGGGTAGAATTTATTACTATCTATTCCGTGAGGCACGTATGTTAAATCTACGTCTTCAATCCTAGGTTTTATTTGGCAAACATTTTTGTTTATATTATAGGTTTGCTTTGAAATAGCCATCAATAAATCACAAGATTCATAGAATGGTTCATTCCAATGCGGAAATGGCAAATCATCCCAAATATTATAATATATTAAGGGTATCTCTTGTCGGATTTCATGCTCCATTTGGTATAGCCAGCCCCAAAATCTTGGATCTGTGAAATGCATTATAGCATCAGGTTTTTCTGCCTTCATTATTGTTCTAAGCATTTCAGAATTGCCATAACCATCTGCAGGATATATGACAACGCTTGCATCTTGTACACCTGAAGCTTTCCTCATATCTTCGCTAATGTCAAATCTTTTTCCTTTGTCCGGGTGTTTTATTGCTCCTCCTATTTGCACCCAATCATATGACTTGCATGAGTGTTCTACCATTTCTCTACTCATGGTTCCTACTCCTGAATGTAGTCTTAAATCATCAGAAAGTAATAATATTTTTTTCTTACTTTTTTTATTGAAGTCAACCTTTTTCAACTTCGGTAATTGTATACCCATAACCTTTTTCCCTTTAGTATTTTTCGTTTATAACCAATTTTTCTATTTGTTGCTTAAATTTTTCATCGCTATTATATAAGTAGAGTGCCCTGTTTACTAACTTTTGAAAGTTCATTCCATTTTCCAAACAAATTTTCTTAAATTTGTATTGTTCGAGTACGCTGATCTTAACCGAAGTTAACTTAATTTTTTTCATAACTTATCATCTCTTGTATATATAAATATATATATATACATAAAAAAACTAAGTTATGACAACAACTTTTTTATTAAATTTTAAAGCGTATTTAACAGTGCTTGCGGTTCCTGCTGCTGGGTCGCCTTCCGCAACAAATGCAATTAGCTTGTCGACGGCTTTTGCCAGAATCTTGTTTCTCGTGTGGAAATGTTTAACTGAATACTCTTTGCCATACCAATCTTTTCGCATATATGAATATAAATTCTTCTGCGTGTGGGCTGGATTAATCTCAATATATTGGCAACCTAGTTCCAGAGAATATTTTTTAACATATCTTTCTGCTCCATCAGAATCTCCTCCGCTAAATATTGTAAAATCACTTCCAAATTTTTGCTTGAGATTAAAAATTGTTTCTTTAATCTTTTTCTTATTTTCGTACAGCCTACTCCCAATAATTCCAATCTTCATAGGCAACTAAAATATCTTTCACCCCTGTCACAAAGTATTGTAATTGCGTTCTGTTTATTGTTATCTTTTAGCCACCTCTCTGCAGCAAGAACGTTTGCTCCTGACGACGTTCCAACAAATAGTCCGTTTTTAGATAATTCCCTAGCCCTAGTTTTAGCATCCTCTGTTTTTACAGTAACTACTTCATCTATAAAATCAAGATCTACAAGAAACTTACTGCCATCTCCTATTCCTTGTATTCCATGTAATCCCGATTCTCCGCCACTCATAACAGGACTTTCTGCTGGCTCGACAGCTACTATTTTTATTATTGGCCACATCTCTTTTAATAATTTACCAACTCCCATTATAGTACCACCTGTGCCTGTTCCCATAATTAATACATCTGGATAGGCATCTTCACCGTTTTCTTCTTTATATTGATTATATATTTCTGGGCCGGTAGTGTGATAATGGGCCTTTACATTTAACGGATTATGGAACTGATTACAATTGAAATATCCTAGTTTTTCCGACATCTCATCCCTAACCCTAATAGCTTCGTCAAAATCTCCAGCCGCTACTTCAACTAATCTTGCACCATAGAACTTTAACATCTGCTTTCGTTCATCAGACATATTAGACGGCATAATAATATAAATCTTATATCCTCGCTCGGCTGCTAGCATTGCTAATGATATACCTGTGTTTCCTGATGTTGCTTCAACTAATGTGTCACCTTTTTTTATTAGTCCTCTCATTTCAGCATCGTTAAGAATATACGTTGCCATTCTATCCTTAACACTTCCTCCTGGATTCATTAATTCGGCCTTTCCCCAAATAGTACTATTTGGACCAGATATTTTTGAATTTAGATGTATGAGTGGGGTACTACCTACATAATCCGATAGTCGTTTCATATTAGTTCCTTTAATTTTCTGCCTTTAGGAGGACATAAATCATGTTCCTTTTTAAATGGGCAATAAGTACAATCATTTTTATAAGCTGGGTAATCCGCCTCTTTATTATACGATCCATCAATGTTAAACACATGCTCTACGAAATCCTTCAATAGCTTATCAACCTTGTTTATTGAAGGTTTTCCGGAAGACGGCCTATATTGTTGTATTCTTTTCTGTGGGAAGTCGCAATTTTCATATAATTTTCGCTTGACAATAAAGTATTCAACCTCTATATCTTTTATATCTGTTCCGTATTGCTCTGAGAAATATTTTTTATACAATCTAAGTTGGTTTCCTTCTTTCTTTTTCTTTTTATCTTTCCAACCCATAAAAGAAGTTTTAATATCTATGATTTTTATAGTATCTTCCTCCTTCATTACTAGATCCATGAAGCCCATAAACATTATTTTATCATTATATTCTACCGGACTAAATATTGGCATTTCAATGCCCACTAGCTCGGTATATTTTTTTGAAAAGTATGAACCCCTGTTTTTCTTGAAGTATTCTAATATTGCTACACCGTCAGAATAAAAATCCTGCATTTCTTCTGCACAACTGAAGTGTTTTCCATCCAGTTCATCAACTCGTTCGGAATAATCTTTTGCCATATTATCCTTAAGTAATTTTCCCAAATCCATTTTATCCGCGGCTACTGCAGTTTCCTTATACATAGTGTCCAAATAGAATTGTAGAGTTTCATGGAAGGCTGTTCCAAATACCAAAAACATGTTTGGCTCAAATCTTTTGTGTTTATCTATCTTATCTAGTTTCCAAGAAAGAGGACAATTGGAATATTTACTGATTTGGGAGTAAGATATAGTTTTCTTACCCATTTTTCTGGCCTTGATGGCGTAGTCATATGGTGTTTTTAATTGCATATAGTAATATAATCAATTTACTCGACATAAAAAAATTCTGGTGAATTTATTGTTCACCAGAATCTTTATTATTAATAACTTTTTCTATGTAGACTATTGCGTCCATTAGTTCTTCCTGTAGGTGTGTCATCCATTGTGTAAAATTTAAGTCGTCGCGTTCCATAGTAACACCATACTTTTCTTTACCTACTTTTGCCCTATCAAGAATTTTTTTACAGACTGAATCTTCTACCTTAGACATCAGTTTTGGGCATTAATTCATCGTTTATATGCGTACATGCAGAGCATTGATAAATTGGAATAGGCAAAAATCCGGCCTTTCCTGTTGGGTTCATAACTGGTGAGATTTTTCTCAACAGAGTAACCTGTTCAAATGTTGGGTTACCGCATTTGTCGCATTCAACTGCGTCTAAATCCTTTAGTTGTAATCCTTTTAAATTTTTTGCTAATTCAGCTTTTAAATTGTTGCTTCCTCCTGTTAAAGATTCCATATTATTCTCCTATCCTATTCCAAATCCGCCACCCATCATTGGAGCTTCTTTGCCTTCCTCTCCTGGAAGATTTGTTATTACACATTCAGTTGTTAATAAAGTTCCTGCAACAGATGCTGCTTTTTCCAACGCTGTTCTAGTTACCTTACATGGGTCAATAATTCCTGCATCGAACATGTCTACTACTGTTTCAGTTCTTGCATCAAATCCCATAGTATCGCCTTTGTCTGCCAGCTTGTGAAGAATTACCTCTGGATTTAATCCGCAATTTTCCAATATTCTTTTGAATGGTGCTGCACATGCTTTGACAACTATGCTTGCTCCAATTTTTTGGTGTTCATTTTCAAGATCTGCTTCTGCATCAAATTTCGACATTAGGGCAATTCCACCGCCAGCCACTATTCCTTCGTCTAAAGCAGCTCTTGTTGCATTAAGTGCGTCTTCAACTCTATCTTTCTTTTCCTTCATTTCAAGTTCAGATTGTGCTCCAATCCTTAAGATTGCAACTCCGCCAGCTAATTTAGCTAATCTTTCTTGATTTTGTTCTTTATCATAGTTTGAAGTAGAATTATCAATATCATACTTTATTAAATTTATTCTTTCTTCTATTGCCTCAACAGATCCTGCGCCATCAACTATTGTTGTTTTTTTGCCGTCTATAGTTACAGTTGCAGCTGTTCCGAATACTTCAGGGGTAATTTTATCAAGTCTCATTCCTCTTTGATAAGAAACAACTGTTCCACCAGTTAATGCTGCAATATCTTCCAAGTATTGATTTCGCTTTTCACCAAAACCTGGAGCCTTAACTGCTGCTACTTTCAAGGTACCTCTAATTTTATTTACGATAAGTCCTGCCAGAGCTTCTCCATCAATATCTTCTGCTACAATAAGTAATGGTTTGTCTTGCTGTATTGCTGCTTCTAGTACCTTTACAATGTCTTTTATTGA
>Ga0307986_10001030_pt1 | contig 20637 bp, 21 predicted proteins | sample EllFjometageno82_FD_203170 | JGI IMG/M metagenome (GOLD analysis project Ga0307986, IMG submission 203170) | Marine microbial communities from Ellis Fjord, Antarctic Ocean - #82 | ecosystem: Environmental > Aquatic > Marine > Unclassified | place: Southern Ocean | collected 2014-10-09
CGAGCAAAAACGCAATCTTATATTCGGCATACGAAAAATTATTCGGGGGCTAGAAAAGATTAGGCTACTTCCTGCATGGGTTGAGGAATCTTTGGAGCTACTCCAAACGGGTGGTCAGGCCTGGACGGATGCGGAAAAAGCTAAAATTGCTGATTTAAATTGGAGAATTGTTGCGGAAAAACCTGTGAGCTAAGACTCGCTTATCAATTTTTTAAGCAAGCTTGGGCGATCAGTAATAATCCCATCCACGCCGATATCAATTAGTGATTGCATGGTCTCGGAATCATTAATTGTCCAAACCATTATCTTGAGATCTTGATTTTGTATGAAATTAACAAATCTCTTGGTGACTAGCTTTAACCCGTATTGATAGATAGGAATTTGTAAGCAGTTACCAGGAATTTTTTTGTTATAGAGCTTGAAGCTTGCTAAGAGTAACTTTAAAACTTCCTTTGGTCCCATCGACAGACATACCTCAGGATAAGCATCACTCACTCTTTTTAATCTGTCGCTGTTAAAGCTTGCTATGCAGACCCTATTCATCGCTGTGCACTTTTGAATGATTGCTAATGCGGGCATCGCAACTTCATCAGTTTTGATGTCAATTTGAAATAAAGCTTCTGGGAATTCTAGCAGGGCAGCTTCTAATGTTGGAATAGTGTATTTTTGAAATATGATTAAGCCATCTATTTCAGAGCTTTGCATTGAATTAAATACAATCTCTTTGCCCAAGATTCTCTTTAAATCGTCATCATGGAAAATGTATGGAATCCCGTCCGATGAAAGCTGAACATCGGTTTCAATATATTGGCATCCTATACCTAATGAATATCTAAAGGCTTCTAATGTATTTTCAGGAGCCTCTAAACTACCGCCTCGATGGGCCGAAATTGAAATTCCTGGTTGCTGAAGATACGAATGATATTCCATTTTAATATTGTACCGAGATTGGTGTAAAATCGTTATTTCGTGATATAAAATTTTAATGCGAGGGCTTTGTAGCTAATGGGGACTGAAAGCACATTGATAGAATCAGGTATTAACTTGCTGTTAACAGGAATGATAGTAGTCTTTTTCTTCCTGTTAATACTTATTCTTTCGATTCACCTATTGAAGTTCTTTTTCTCAGAATCATCTCAGCAACTTACCCCCTCTGCTCCAACTCATAGCACTGATCCATCTGTGAGCAAGGTTCATGAGAGAATCATTAAAGAGGTGATGGAGCACCGTCAATCATGAGCGAATTAAATAAAATAGGCGTAACAGAGGTGGTGCTAAGAGATGGGCACCAATCCTTGTTGGCAACTAGATTCAGATACAAGGACATGGAAGCATCCCTTAGGCAGCTAGACCAAGTAGGTTTTTGGTCTGTTGAATCTTGGGGAGGAGCAATTTTTGATTCTTGCATTAGATATCTTGGCGAGGATCCATGGGACAGAATTAGAAAAATTAAATCCATGATGCCCAATACGCCTCAGCAAATGTTATTAAGAGGTCAAAATTTACTGGGCTACAAACATTACGCTGATGACGTGGTGAAGAAATTTGTTGAATGCTCAAAAACTAATGGGGTAGATGTATTCAGAGTTTTTGATGCTTTAAATGACCCGCGAAACATGTACCAAGCGATGCAATCAGTGATTGAAGTTGAGGGTCATGCTCAGGGCACTATTTCTTATACTACTAGCCCAGTTCATACCATTGATTTGTGGGTTGATTTGGCAAAAAAAATTCAAGATATGGGAGCTCATTCTCTTGCGATTAAGGATATGGCAGGCTTATTAAAGCCTTATGTAGCATTTGAGCTTGTTTCACAATTAAAAGAATCATTAGAAATACCAATTCACCTTCATTGTCACGCAACGACCGGCATGTCTGTGGCCACTGGTATTAAAGCTATTGAGGCTGGTCTAGATAACATTGATACATCCATCTCATCAATGAGCATGACTTATGGGCATTCACCAACCGAAACAATTATTAGCATCCTGGATGGAACAAATAGAGACACAGGACTCGATTTAGATAAATTAATTCCAGTTGCTGAGCATTTTCAGGCTGTACGAAAAAAATATAAAAGTTTTGAAGGATCCTTAAGGGGTGTAGACGCAAGAATACTAGCATCTCAGGTGCCCGGAGGCATGCTAACTAACCTTGAGAACCAGCTAAAAGCTCAAGATTCATTGGATAGATTTGATGAGGTTATTCAAGAAATTCCAAGAGTAAGAGAGGACCTGGGGTACATCCCGTTAGTGACCCCCACTTCACAAATTGTTGGAACTCAAGCCGTTATTAATGTTTTATCTAATGCTCGCTATTCAACTGTTACCAACGAGGTGAAATCATTGCTTAAAGGAGAGTATGGAGCAACTCCTGCGCCTGTGAGCAAGGATTTACAGCAGAGCAGCATTGGAGATTTAGCTGTTATCTCTTGCAGACCGGCAGACCTCATTGGCGATAATTACAATGGAATCGTTGATGCGTTTAATGCGGCTCTAAGAGACAAAGATCTTCAAGTCACAGCTTCTGATGAAAATATTCTGACGTACGCGATGTTTCCTGAAATTGGCTTGGCATTTTTCGAGCATCAATCAGACTCAGAATTCTTTGAAGCCGAGCCAGCCGGAATTATTGAGAAGTCTGATCAGTCTTATTTAGTTTCCATCGACCATCAAGAGTACTCAGTGACGGTGAAGAGTGATCATTCTATTGATATCAATGGTTCTTCGAAAAAGAGTGACAATGAAGAATTATCTCCCTTAGCCCAGGTCGGCCAAGGCTTAATAATCAGCGCACCTTTAGGCGGTAATATTTTTAAAGTGATCGCACAAGCGGGGCAGTCATTGGAGGCTGATGCAACAGTGCTAATACTCGAAGCAATGAAAATGGAAACAGAGATTAAAAGCCCGCGAGTCGGGACTGTGACTAAAATATTTGCTCAATCTGGTGACTCTGTGAAGCCGGGTGATCCTTTATTTGAGATTGCATAGCAATGAACCTAGACACAATTTTTTTAAATTTCGGTATTTTTAGCGCCACCTCTGGCCAGTTTATTATGTTACTTGTTGGCTTGGTAATTTTATATCTCGCCATTAACAAAAAGTTTGAACCCCTTTTATTGCTCCCAATTGGCTTTGGAGCAATTTTAACAAATATCCCTGAAATTGGATTGGCTCTTACGCCAATTGAGAAGCTTATGTATGCAGGTTATCCAGAGCAATTAGCCGGAGCTCTGTCATTAATTACTCTTCCAGATTCTGAGTCTTTGCAAGCGTTTATGAAGACAGCATCTCACTCTCAAGCTTGGCTGTTAAATGAATATGCGCAAGAACTGGGTTATAAACCTGGAATCTTAAGCACCTTTTATGATGTTGCTATTGGTTCTGGTGTTGCACCTTTGGTTATCTTTATGGGAGTGGGCGCCATGACTGATTTTGGTCCCATGCTAGCAAACCCAAAAACATTAATTTTAGGAGCGGCAGCTCAGTTCGGAATTTTTGCTACCGTTCTCGGAGCCTTGTTGTTAAATCATCTAGGTTTAGTGTCTTTTACACTTAAGCAAGCTGCGGCTACAGGCATTATTGGTGGTGCTGATGGCCCAACTGCTATTTACGTCTCTTCTATCCTCGCCCCAGAGCTACTCGGCGCAATAGCTATGGCAGCATACTCTTACATGGCACTAGTTCCATTGATCCAGCCACCAATCATGAGATTTTTAACAACTGATTCTGAGCGAAAGATACGTATGGTTCAGTTAAGAGAAGTCTCCCAAAGAGAGAAAATTATTTTCCCACTTGTTTTGGTCTTGTTGGTCGGAATGCTGCTTCCGACTGCAGCACCACTGATAGGCATGTTTTGTTTTGGTAATCTTATGAAGGAATCATTGGTGGTAGAAAGACTTAGCGATGTCGCTCAAAACTCTTTGATCAATGTCGTAACTATTTTTTTAGGTCTAGCGGTGGGATCAAAGTTAGCTGCAGATCAATTCCTGACAGCTGAGACACTTGGGATTCTTTCGTTAGGAATTATTGCTTTTTCAATTGGTACTGCCTCTGGAGTTTTAATGGCAAAGCTCATGAATCTGCTAAGCGTAAATAAAATTAACCCTCTGATTGGTGCGGCAGGCGTTTCAGCTGTTCCAATGGCAGCCCGGGTTGCCAACAAGGTTGGGTTGGAGAGTGATTCTCAAAATTTCCTTTTAATGCATGCAATGGGTCCTAATGTTGCAGGCGTTATAGGCTCAGCCGTAGCGGCTGGTGTCATGATCCAGTTATTGACCTAGTAACATGGACCCTTTCAAGGCAATTAGGCCTTATCAAGACCATGAGGTTAAGCCTGTATTAACAGCCTTGATTAATAACTCAGACGTATTAAAGGCTCTGTTGAGTTTGAAATATCCAGGTTATGTTCTAAAGATTCCTTTATTTAAGACGCTTGTAAAAATATCTTTAAAGCTCAAAGCTAATAAAATTCGAAGCATTGATGATTACCAAGACATTTTTAAAGATTTGATGGACCATGTCATTGAAACCTCTACTTCTAAATTAACAATCGAAGGCGACGAACACTTAGACATAAATTCCAGCTACTTATTTATCTCAAATCATAGAGATATAGCTCTAGATGCCGCCTTTTTGAACCTATTACTCAGCAGGCAAGGCCATACAACTTTTAATATAGCAGTGGGAAATAATTTGATGCAAGAGACCTGGGCATCAGATTTGATGCGGTTAAATAAGAGCTTTATTATTCAGCGTTCTGGCGGCTCAAAAAAAGAAATTTACTCAGGCCTTGCATTAGCATCTCAGTTTATCCAAGAGACAATTTTTGATAAAGGTGAATCTATTTGGATTGCACAAAAACAAGGCAGGGCAAAAGATGGGATTGATCAAACAGACCCGGCATTGCTCAAAATGATCCATCTTGCAGAGAGAAAATCTCAATCCATTGCAGAGTACTTTACTTCGCTCAAGGTTGTTCCTGTCTCCATTTCTTACGAATTAGACCCCAATGATCAACTGAAAGCTTTTGAACTTGCTGCTAATGATGGCAATACACCATATGTTAAAGAGAAAAACGAAGATTTAAAAAGTATTGCAAATGGAGTTCAGGGTTTTAAAGGCCATGTGCACATCACAATTTCTGATCCCCTCGTGCCATCACCAGATTTAACCTATGAGGATTTAGCGACATTGATCACAAACAAGATTGTTGCTAGTTATTACTTGCATCCTACCAATTATGCAGCTTATGAAATGCTGAATCCGGGATCTAGGATTGCCAATGGTCACTTTGACTCATCTCACACTCAAGAACTATCGAAAAGATTAGAAGGCCTGGAGGCAGGCGTTGGCTCGAAACTGCTCGAGCAATATGCCAACCCTTTAATCCAGAAAATCTCTTTAAATAGATAGTTTAACTAGAATGATAGGCGCTCTCATTGTGCTCTGTCATATCCAAGCCTTCATTCTCACTTTCCTCATCAACTCGAAGTTGCGTTAGCACTGAAGTCACTTTGATAGCAACCCAGGAAAATACCAATGTCCATAAGCAGATAATAACCACCCCTTGCAACTGGATAAAGAACTGGTCAAACACGCTTGGCTCAAATCCCGCAGATCCCGCTCCCAAGAAACCATCAGGCTTACCAACGAATGCCAGCATGAGGATGCCTACTATGCCTCCAACTCCATGAACTGGAAATACATCTAGAGAGTCATCAATTTTAAAAAATCCTTTGATCAGTTGAGTTGCGTAAAAGCAAATCAAACCTGCCATTAAGCCGATGAGCATGGCACCTTGAGGACCCACTGTTCCTGATGCAGGTGTAATGGTAGCTAATCCAGCAACCATTCCTGTGGCAATGCCAACGACAGTAGGCTTTCCAGTTTTCACCCATTCTACCGCCATCCAGGTTAGAGCTCCAACCGCAGCACTTATGTGTGTTACTAAAATTGCCATGGCTGCATTAGAATCTGCCGCTACAGCGCTTCCACCATTAAATCCAAACCAACCTACCCATAGCATGGCTGCACCCATCACGACCATAGGCCTGTTATGTGGCACCAAACTTGATCCAGGAAATCCTTTCCTAGACCCTAAGACTTTAGCGACTACTAGTGCACCAACACCGCAAGTCGCATGAACGACCAGGCCACCTGCAAAATCTATGACTCCAAGATTAGCTAAGTATCCACCACCCCAAACCATGTGACAGGCTGGGAGGTACACAAGGGTTACCCATAAAACAGTAAAAATACAAACAGCACTGAACCTCATTCGCTCAGCAAAGGCTCCAACGACAAGTGCTGAAGTGATGACAGCAAAGGTCATTTGAAAAATTACAAACAAGCTTTCGGGCAAAGAGCCTGATGTAGCTTCCCGCGTTAAGCTTTGAAGAAAAAAGGCTTCCGTTCCGCCAAAGAATTGACCGCTTCCAGTAAAAGCTAAGCTGTAGCCATAGATGACCCAGATCACAGAAACAATGCAACAAATAGCAAAACATTGCATTAGAACAGAAAGAACATTTTGAGATCTAACTAGACCACCATAAAACAGAGCCAGTCCCGGCAACGTCATAAATAAGACCAATGCAGTTGCAGTTAGAATCCAGGCTGTATCACCCGCATTTATCTCAGAAGCATGGATGGCAGGGGAGGCGCACGCCAATATAAATAGCGAGCCCAAATTAAATAGTTTCATTATCTTATCTCGATTAAAGTTAAATAGCGTCATTGTTAGTTTCTCCAGTTCTTATTCTAATTACACTCTCGACATTGGCGATAAAGATTTTTCCATCTCCGATTTTTTCAGTGTTTGCTGTCTTGGCAATGACATCCACAATTGATTGGCAAGACTCTTCGCTTGTTAATATTTCAAGCTTAATTTTAGGCAAGGTATCAATGGTATATTCAGCTCCTCGATACAGCTCTGTGTGCCCCTTTTGCCTTCCAAAACCTTTGACTTCAGTAACGGTGAGGCCTTCCACACCAGCTTCAAGAAGGGCATGTCTTACCTCCTCTAGTTTAAAAGGTTTGATTATTGCTGTTATAAGCTTCATGAAATTCCCCCTAATAGAATTTTTTAGTGATTTTTACTCTGTACATATAACTAACATGCAATTGTTATGCCAATAAAAATACCGCTTTTAGTGCCTTTTTTAAGATAAATAAATGATGCATATAGTTTTTTGCACTTTATTGTGGCGAATATAATATTACAGGCCAAAAAAAGCCGTCGAAGTCGACGGCTTTTTTATAGTTGAACTATTTATTTAAGATTTAGTTAAACTCAGGATAGGCTTCAACACCTATTTCTGAAATATCCAATCCAACGGATTGCTCCTCGTCTGTAGCTCTAATTGGCATGACCATATTGATTAGGTAAACAGTTCCATAGCTAGCTATAAATCCGAAACCTCCAATTGTGATCACTCCATAGAGTTGAGTTAACAATGAGGCATCTGCATTCGTGAATGGCACAACCATTACTCCGAAAATACCAACGATGCCGTGAGCAGAAATAGCTCCTACTGGATCATCAATCTTCAAGGTTCTATCAAAGAATAGGATGGAAGCGTAGACAATCAAGCCACCAATTAATCCTATGATTACAGCTTCACCGCCACTTGGCGCACTTGGCCCTGCAGTGATTGCTACTAAACCAGCAATTGCTCCGTTAATCACCATAGTTACATCACTCTTTTCTGTTAGAACTAGGCTAAGAATTAATGCTCCTATAACTCCACCAGCAGCTGCCATATTTGTATTTAAAAATACTTGGCTGACAGCAATAGCACTAGCTTCATCGCTAATGACTAACTCTGAACCGCCGTTAAATCCAAACCAACCTAACCATAGGATTAAAACACCTAAAGCGGCTAGAGGTATGTTTGAACCTGGCATTGGATTAACTGATCCATTTGCACCATATTTTCCATTCCTTGGTCCAAGCAAAGCTACAACTCCAAGAGCGGCAGCGGCACCTAGCAAATGGACAGTTCCAGATCCTGCATAATCAGAATATCCTAGGGTGCTTAAAAAGCCTCCACCCCAATTCCAATAACCTTGGACTGGATATATAAAGCCAGTTAGGATTACAGTGAATGCAAAAAATGGCAATAACTTCATCCTTCCAGCGACTGCACCAGAAACGATTGACATAGCTGTCGCTACAAAGACTACTTGAAAAAAGAAGTCAGCTTGTTGCGAATAATCCATGCCGTAAGCCATTCCAATTTCTTCTAAAGGCATATCAGTAGATAGCCCCCATGAAGTACCTATTGCAGGCAAGATGCCGTAAGAAATAACCTCACCAGCTTCATCTAAGCCGCCGGATATAGCTAGAACCGCATCTGCAGGGTACATGAGGACAAAGCCACAGAGCAGATACATAACACATGCAATAGAGAACAACCCTAGGTTTTTGGTTACGATTTCTGAGACATCTTTCTTCTGGACTAGCCCAGCTTCAAGCATTGTGAAACCTGCTGCCATCCACATCACCAAGGCACCAGACATAATTGCGTAAAAAGTATCTAAAGCAAATTTAATTTCTTCCATAATTTTCTCCTGTATTAAACGGCTTCATTGCCGGTTTCACCTGTTCTGATCCTAATGACATCATCTAGGCTAGAAACAAATATTTTTCCATCTCCAATTTTGCCTGTGCCGGCAGAAGAGGTAATGGCTTCGGTAACTTTAGAAAGGTCATCATCCTTAACAACGACCTCAATTTTGATTTTAGGCAGGGTGTCTACAGTGTATTCAGCCCCCCTATACATTTCAGTGTGACCTTTTTGTCGGCCATATCCTTTAACCTCTGATAGTGTGAGGCCCTCAATGCCAGCGGCAATTAGGGCTTCACGAACTTCTTGAAGTTTAAAGGGTTTAATTATTGCAGTAACTAACTTCACGATTTATAGACTTGCAGACACTGAAAAGAAGAAACCATCTTCATCAGCACCATAACCGCCGTCGCTAAAGTCATAAGCAGTAACTCCACAATCAAAAGATCCACAAGTAAAGCCGTAGCTAACAGTCATGTTATCTCCGTAATTATCATATTCACCATAGGCCACTGAAACAGGACCAAATGCATATGAGACTTCTGTGTAATCAGGCGCTCCATCTTGACCAGAAGCCAATGTAAGACCCAGATCACCGTAGCTCAAACCAAGGTAGATTTCTTCAAAATCTAGTCCTGTTTGGTTCTCAGGGTAATCAAAAGCAATGTAACCAAGATCAACGCCTACTTCACCAAGAGAAAAACCGTAACCAGCGTAATAGTCTAGCTCGCTTCCTGCTCCATCATTGAAGTTTACGTTTGATCCCCAGATGCCTGCATAGAAACCAGATTCAGCTTCAAAATCGAAGCCACCCTGGATTGCAGGACCATCACTTTGTGTCATTCCTCTCCAGACATAATCCGATGCAAATGAGACATTTGCACTAACCGCTGCAAAAGAAGGCAGGGCAAGCATTCCGACAATCAATAACAATTTTTTCATAATTTCTCCTATTTTTTTATGAAGTTACACTTCTAGATATGCAATTATCGTGCCAATTAATGTTTAACCTTTTATTGCGATCATTTTTATTAATAGGAATGTATAATTCTTGTTCAAAATTTAAAAAATAGCTTAATTAAAAAAATTAGGGAGATGCATTATGGAACTGAAAGATAAAGTAGTGGCGATCACAGGTGGAGCTTCAGGTTTGGGTGAGGCGTCAACCAGGCATTTTGTAGCTCATGGCTCAAAGGTCATGATTCTTGATATCAACGACAATAATGCAAAGGCTATTTGCGATGAACTAGGCGATGATAACGTTAAGTACATTAATACCAATATTATGGAAGAGCAGCCTGTCATAGATGCCATGGCGTTTATTAAGGAATCTTTTGGAAGGCTTGATGTTGCAATTAATTGTGCTGGAACAGGTTATGGCGGAAGAATCCTTGGCAAGGAAGCCCCTCATCCATTAGATCATTTTAAATTCATCATAGATCTTAATCTTGTGGGTACATTTAATGTTATGCGTTTGGCAGCCGAGCTTATGGATAAAAATGATGAGTCTGAATCAGGCGAGAAGGGCGTTATTATTAACACCGCATCAGTGGCTGGCTATGAAGGTCAAATTGGACAGTCTGCCTACAGCGCATCTAAAGCTGGGGTTATTGGGTTAACCTTAACTGCTGCAAGAGATCTAGCTAGACATTCGATTAGGGTGAACACCATTGCTCCAGGTATCTTCGATACCCCTTTGATGAAAATGGCTCCAGATAAAGTTAGAGAACCTTTGCTCGAATCAACTCAGTTTCCTCACAGATTTGGAGAGCCCTCTGAGTTTGGAGCTTTGGCTGCGCACATTGTCGAAAATACATACCTTAACGGTGAGACTATTCGCTTGGATTCTGGGATGAGGATGCCTCCAAAATAATGAAGTATTCAGCCTATTACATTGAGGAGCAAGATGGTTCCTATATCTCTTCGATTGCTGAGTTTGATCTTGTGACTCCAGAGTCAGGTTTTGTTCAAATAAAAGTTTCTCACTCATCGCTGAACTTTAAGGATGCTTTGTCTGCATCTGGTGCGAAGGGCGTGACAAGGAATTACCCGTTTGTTCCTGGTATAGATGCCGTGGGTGTTGTTCATGAATCTGGTTCAAACTTATTCCAAGCTGGAGAAGCGGTCATAGTTACAGGATACGACATGGGCATGAATACCCCTGGCGGCTTCGGAGAATATATCACCGTCCCAGAGGGTTGGGTAGTAAGCAAGCCAGAGAATCTATCTCCATTAGCAGCCATGTCTATAGGAACAGCAGGGTTAACTGCTGCTGCCAGTGTTTTAAAAATCGTCAATGCTTCATCAAAAAATGAATTACCTGTGTTTGTATCAGGCGCAACTGGTGGGGTCGGCTCCATTTCGGTTATGATTCTTTCGAAGTTAGGTTTTGCTGTGTCAGCTCTTACTGGCAAGCCAGCAGCCGAGGACTTCTTGTTAAAGCTTGGGGCTTCTCAAGTGCTGTTACGCGACGAATACCTAGAGACTCCTGGCAAACCGCTTGAAAGACCTTTGTTTTCTCACGCAGTGGATACTGTGGGTGGAAATATTTTAAGCAAAGTATTACCTCAAATAGCTCAAGGTGGCGTTGTGTCATGCTGCGGAAATGTTGCGGGGATTGAACTCAATACCACAGTTTTCCCGTTCATCTTAAGAGGGATTTCACTCTGTGGAATTGACTCTGCTGAATCTGCCATTGAATTTAAAACCAGTTTATGGAAAAAGTTTGCTGACGAGTGGTCTTTAGATTTTTCGTCTATGGTTCGGGTCGTTACAAAGAGCTCGCTCGATGCTGAAGTCCAGCTCATTTTAAAAGGTGGCCAGCAAGGCCGTGTTGTATTAACTCATGAGGAATAAATATGCCAGATAAATTAAATGAATATTTTGAAAATCAAGAATCAAACGATGACAGTAAAAGCGATGCTCTTGTTGCTTTGATTATTATTATTGTGGCAGTTGCTGGCGCAGTGTTTTGGGTGTCTGGCCAGTAGAGTTTTTTACGCCTTCTGTAAAAGATTATCGGAGATAGACTGCATTAGTTCGTCGTTATCAGAGCTCCACTTGCACAGTGACTTCAACACCGGTTTAAAAGATTTACCGAATTCTGTTAGCGAATACTCAACCTTAGGTGGTATTACCTCAAACACCTTGCGATCAATCAATAGATCTCTTTCCATCTCACGAAGTTGTTTTGTCAGCATTTGCTGAGTAATGGGCGATAGAACTCTTTTTAATGCACCAAACCTAACGGGATCTCCATCTAGATTATAGAGAATAGCAATTTTCCACTTTCCTCCAATAAGTTTGAAGGCATTTACTACAGGGGGATTGCATGAGGTCATAGTATGTATTTATATACTAGTATGATTAAAGTGTCTACTTGTAAAAATCATATCATAAAAGATATCATACCAATCTTACATTTATCTCCACAACAAATAAGAGGATTGATTATGATCAAAAAACTTTTAGGTATAGCCCCAACACTCAACACAGATGGCTCATTTAACCCGTCGCCATTAGCCTTAAAATTAGCAACTTCTGCAAAGACCGATTACAAAGAAACTGCTTTTCAAAACCCATATCAAGGACCTCAATCAAAAATCATGATGGTCTGTACTGAAGAGAAGAATTTAACAATGGCAAACGGTAAAGATTTTTCAACAGGCAATCATCCGGTTGAGATGCTTGTTCCTATGCTACATTTTAAAAATGCAGGATTTGATATAGATATTTTTACTCCAACAGGTAAATCTGCAAAAATTGAAGCATGGGCCATGCCCGCTGAAGATAAGAATGTCATGTCTTTGTATGATGAGTATGACGAGCAATTCAAGAATCCAAAGAGCTTATCTGAGTTCGTAAGCCAACTCATGGATGATAGCTCAGAGTACATCGCAATCTTTATCCCAGGAGGGCATGGTGCAATGAATGGGCTACCAGAAAATAAGGACCTAAATAAACTAATTCATTGGTCCTTTAAGAAAGATTTACACATGCTTGCAATTTGTCATGGGCCAGCAGCCCTTTTATCAGCAAATTTAAACCATGATGGAAAATTCCTATACTCAGGCTATTCCATGGCAGTATTTCCAGATTCTATGGACAAACAAACACCTCTGATGGGATATATGCCTGGTCAATTAACCTATCAATTTGGTAGAAAGTTATCTGAGCTTGGGGTGAGCATTATTAATAAAAAAGCAGATAAGACTTGTCACCAGGATAGAAGGTTAATTACAGGGGCTAGCCCACAAGCTGCAAATGATTTTGGGATATTGTCTGCAACTGAGCTACTAAAATCTCAAAATACACTCTAAAAAATGATCATTGAAAATACTGGTAGCTGGATTGCTTTTGGAATAATTCTCACATCAATTTTAACTGCCTGGGCTCTAAATTATAGCACTCCCAAGGTTAGAGTCTTTGGAACTGTACTGGCAGCCTTAGGGTGTTTTACTGTTGCTGCATGGTTTTTCTTTTTTGTTATCAGCTCTGGTTTCCTAGAAAACCCCAAGCCTAATCAAACCCCTTTAGACTCTGCTAAGCCATCATTGCTATGGGCACAATCTATTGTTGCGCTACTATCAGGATTTTTTCTTCTATTTATAGCTAGAAGTCAAAGTAAAAAGAATAGTATCCTTATTTTACCCTCGGTAAATGAATCAGAGCGTTACGGAAGGATTTCAAGGATGCTTCATTGGGTTATTGCCATTCTCTTTATTTCTCTTATTCCAATGGGCATTTTTGCCTCCATGATTCCAGAAGACTCAGACTATAGAAAGGCTTATTACGTGGTCCACAAAACTCTAGGCGTAACTGTATTTTTTTTAGTCCTCTTTAGACTTTTTTGGAATAGAGTCTCCAAGCGACCAGCATTGGATGCATCCCTTACACCTCGTGAGCATAAGCTTGCCCATCGCGCCCATATTACTTTGTATTTTATGATGCTGGCTATACCAGTCACTGGATTTATGATGACTAGCTATCATGGCTTTCCAACTTATTTTTTTATTTGGGAATTACCACCGCTATGGGAGCAGAGTGATGTTTATATAATTTGGGGAAGCATGCACAAATACTTGTTACCATACTTGCTCTATATCGTCTTGGGTGCCCATATATTAGGCGCGCTAAAGCACCAGTTTATTGACAAAAAGGATCATGCATTCAAACGCATGGCTTCATAGACAGATTTAAATATTCTGACAGATTCAGAACTCAGAAATAAGGCTACTCAGATAAGAATCTCTCAGCATCCAGTGCAGCCATACAGCCAAACCCAGAAGAGGTAATAGCCTGCCTGTAGATTTGATCTGATACATCACCAGCAGCAAAAACTCCAGATATGCTTGTTTCTGTTGCCATGCCCTTGAGGCCTGATTTGATTTGAATGTAGTCATTTTTCATCTCTAGCTGACCTTTAAAAATCTCTGTATTGGGGTGATGCCCAATAGCAACAAACACACCCATTAGCTCTAGAGTCTTGGGAGCGCCACCTTCTTTTATTGCAATTGAGTGAACACCTCGCTCATCACCCAACACCTCTAGGAGCTCTGAGTTCCAGTGCATTTCAATTTTTCCTTCCGTGGCTGCATCAGCAACTCTATCTCGAAGAATTTTCTCTGCCCTTAATTCATCTCTCCGATGAATGAGATGAACCTTTGAACATATTCTTGAAAGGTAGAGAGCTTCTTCAGCAGCTGTGTTACCACCTCCAATCACTGCAACCTCTTGATTTTTGTAGAAAAAACCATCGCAAGTTGCGCAGGCTGACACCCCTTTGCCTAGAAATTCTTTTTCCGACGGAAGACCAAGATATTTTGCACTAGCTCCTGTTGAAATAATTAAAGCATCCGATGACCAGTTTTGGCTTCCGTGAAGCTTAAAAGGCCTTTCAGTTAAAATAGTTTCATGAATGTGATCGTTGATAATTTTTACATCAAACATCTCAGCATGCTTTCTCATTCGCTGCATTAACTCTGGTCCTTGCAACCCATCATGATCTCCTGGCCAGTTTTCAACATCCGTGGTGGTTGTGAGTTGCCCACCTTCTTCGGCCCCTGTTAATAAAAGAGGGCTTAACCCAGCTCTTGCAGCGTAAATACCTGCAGCATAGCCAGCTGGCCCTGAGCCTAAAATTATAAGTTTATGATATTGATATTCCATGGCGCAATTATAAGATAGTGTTTAAAGAAATTGTTATCTTTTCTAACTTAATGCTGTTTTTCGAAATATAATATTTAAAACCGGAGATTACTATCGCTAAGCAACCTGAAGATTCTAGCCTTTCAGCGGGAACTATAAAAAACATTACTGCATTCTTATGCCTTGGCTTGGTTCTATATGTATTTATTTCCCTGGTATCTTATTCCTCAATGGATGCTAGTTTCTCTTCGGTAAACTCTATGACCGATACAGTGCTCAATCTTGGCGGCCCATTTGGAGCTTATTTATCTGACGCTCTTTTCTCGGTTGCGGGTATGGGAGCTTATCTAATACTTTTTATCATATCTTTTGCAGCGATTAGGCTACTCTTTTTTTTTAAACCCAAGAGCACATATTACAAATTTTTAAAGATTGGGTCGGCTGTTATTTTTATCTCATCCTTTTCAGCAATATCCGAGTATTACTTTGCTGGTGACTTTTTTCCACAAGGCTCTTCAGGAGGAGTGGCAGGAGACCTCATCTTCACCACTCTCTCAAATATTTTTGGTGTTGTCGGCTCATTGCTTTTTATCACCATCTTTCTATTAGTTACATCCTCAATTACCCTTTCATTTTCTTGGCTCGCTGTGATTGATGGAATTGGCCATTTTTCCCTACTAGCCTTTCACTCTATTTGTGCGCACTTGAAGTCGAGTTTTATTTTTCTTTCAGATAAATTGAAAACTCTCAATTTTAATTCTTTGTCTAGGGCTCCAAAAATTCCAGCTGATCAAGCCCCATCTCAGGACAAGCCGAGAGAGCTAAATCTTATAAAAGAAACTGCTCCCAAGCATCATATTCAGCCAGCTCCAGTCAAAGCAGGACCAGTTGAGACAACGAGTTCTAATGACGATGCTCCTAAACCTTCTTCGACCGTTTATAAATCCAAGAACAAGAACGCAGATGCTGAAATGCCCTCAACAGATCTGCTAGACAGAGCTCTGGATGATGGCTCCTCCTTAAGTCAAGCAGAGCTCAATCAATTAGCTGATCTTTTAGAGGTCAAGTTGGATGAGTTTGGGGTCATTGCCAAAGTCGTTTCCGTCATCCCGGGACCGGTAGTGACAAGGTTTGAAATACAGCCTGCTCCTGGAACCAAGGCTAGTAAAATCACAAACATAGCTCAAGATATCGCAAGATCTCTTTCTGTTATGAGCGTCAGGGTGGTCGAAGTGATCGAGGGCAAGTCAGTCATAGGGGTTGAGATTCCAAATACTAATCGCAAAATGGTTCGTCTAACAGAAATTTTATCTTCCGCTGAGTTCAGTCAATCTGTAGCCCCGCTTTCAATGGCTCTTGGCCAAGATATTGCTGGCAACCCAGTGGTCGTTGATTTGGCAAAAATGCCTCATCTGCTTGTTGCAGGAACAACTGGTTCGGGTAAATCAGTGGGTGTTAACGCTATGTTGCTAAGTTTGCTTTTTAAGTCAGATCCTAAGCAAGTTCGTTTTATCATGATTGACCCTAAAGTACTTGAGCTATCAGTTTATGAGGGCATCCCCCATCTACTAACTCCCGTGATCACAGATATGTCAGATGCAGCTAACGGCCTGCGCTGGTGTGTTGCCGAGATGGATAGAAGATACAAGCTTATGTCAGCAATGGGCGTCAGAGGCTTAGATGCATTTAATAGCAAAGTGGTTGAAGCTAAAGCAGCTGGCCAGCCCCTTCTAGACCCCTTGAAAGAGGAAGATGAAATTGAGCTTGAGGAGCTGCCCTCTATTGTGGTGGTTGTTGATGAATTTGCCGATATGATTATGGTGGTTGGAAAGAAAGTAGAGCACTTGATTGCAAGGATTGCTCAGAAAGCTAGAGCCGCTGGAATTCATTTGATCTTGGCTACGCAAAGGCCGTCTGTTGATGTCATTACGGGGCTGATCAAAGCAAACGTACCAACTCGAATAGCTTTTCAGGTTTCTTCTAAAATTGATTCTAGGACTATCCTTGATCAAGGTGGCGCTGAGCAGCTACTTGGTGCTGGAGATATGTTGTATTTACCAGCAGGACAAGGCGTTCCTGTGAGAGTGCATGGAGCTTTTGTTGGCGATGATGAGGTGCATAGAGTGGTTGATAGCTGGAAGCAAAGGGCTGAGCCTAATTATCTTGATGAGATTACATCTGATCTTCAGGACACGGGCCTCATTCCAGGATGGTCAGGTTCGGATAGTTCTGAATCCTCTGATGAGGATGATGAATTTTATGATGAAGCCGTGAGTTTTGTGATTGAGTCTAGAAGAGCATCCATCTCAGCCGTCCAGAGAAAATTTAGAATTGGCTACAACAGAGCAGCTCGTTTAATTGAAGCCATGGAGATGGCGGGACTCGTCTCTGAAATGGGAAGCAATGGAAGTAGGGAAGTTCTAGTTCCCAAGCAACAATGAGCCCAAGATTATTTTTAATACTGACCTCTCTTACATCTCTAGTTTCTGCTCAGCAACAACCCACACTTGAGCAATTAAATAACTCTCTTTCAGCAAACTATTCCTTTGTGGAGAGGTCGCTAAACCAGAATGGATTGAATATTGAAGAGTCTACTGGAGAGATTTTGTTTAATGCTTCAGGTTTTACAGTCAATGTTATCACTCCATTCAAAGAGAGTTATGAGGTCACGCAAGAGATAGTGACGATTGTGGATCTTGAGTTAAATCAATCCCAGGTTTTGAGACTTGAAGACGTTGATAGTATTTTTATTAAGGCGTTACTTCATGGTATTAATAATCAGTCACCAGAGTACAAAGTTCAGCTAACCGAACCTCATATCCTGTCCCTTATTCCCACTGATAACTCTTCTAGCATCCAGTTTATTTTCAACAAAGAGAGGCTCAAGGTTATGCGTTATAAGGATAATCTTGGAATTGAGCATGCCATTGAGTTAACCCAGCTATGATTAAAATTCTATATATTGCTTTGGGTGGCGGGGCAGGAGCCTCTTTAAGATACCTTGTGAATGAGGGTCTTAAAAATGCATCTATGTTCTCCCTGCCGCTAGGAATTATGGCTGTGAACTTTTTGGGATGTTTTTGTATGGGCATTGCGATGGCCCAACTATCAGACTGGAAAGAAAATCTATATTTTTTCTTAATAGTGGGATTCCTTGGCTCCTTTACTACCATGTCCGCATTCTCTCAGCAAACAATTGAAATGCTATATAATGGAAGAGATATAAATGCCCTTGTTTATGTTGTTGCCTCAGTGGGCTCATGTATTCTTGGGACATACATTGCTTACATATTATTTAAAACATCATAAAACATGATTGATACTAATTTAATTAAATCAGATCCAAAAAAAATTTTTGAAGACTTAAAGTCAAAAAAATATGATTTGAATATCGAGACTTTTGAGTCTCTTGAATTAAGTAGAAAGAATGCTCAAATGCAAACTGAAGACTTGCAAGCTCAAAGAAATACTCTTTCAAAAGAGTACGGTCTTTTGAAAAAGGAAGGCAAAGATGACGAGGCTTTAAACACCAAGATTGATGCAATTAAAACTGAGCTTGACTCTTGCTCTGAACAGTTAACTGTAATTCAAGAATCCTTAAAAAATTTCTTACTAGATATCCCAAACATTCCATCAGATTCAACCCCTAAAGGCTTGGGTGAAAAAGATAATGTTAAGGTTCGCGATTTCGGTAAGCCATTGATTTCAGGTGGCAAAGACCATCTAGATATAACCTCACTTATCAATACTGAGGCAGCCAATATGCTTGCCGGATCAAGATTTGCAGTCTTAACTGGAAAAATTGCAAAACTTCAAAGAGCGCTCATTGCTTTTATGCTAGACAAGGCTGCAGAGCATGGTTACGAAGAGCATTATTTACCATTAATTGCTAACTCCGAATCTCTCCTTGCAACTGGCCAGCTTCCAAAATTTGCAGATGATTTATTTCAGCTCAGAGATGATTATTTTTTAATTCCAACAGCGGAGGTCCCTTTAACAAACCTTTACCGCGATCAAATTATATCTATAGAAAATTTTCCATTAAAGCTGACTGCTCACACTACCTGCTTTAGATCTGAGGCTGGAAGCTATGGCAAAGATACAAGAGGTCTGATTAGGCAGCATCAATTTGAAAAAGTAGAGTTAGTTCAGATATGTCATCCAGATAACTCTTATGAAGCCTTGGAATCTCTTACAGCACATGCAGAGACAATTTTGCAAGAACTGAATCTTCCCTATCAAGTTGTTGAGCTTTGCACAGGCGATCTTGGTTTCTCGGCCGCCAAAACTTATGACCTAGAGGTTTGGGTGCCTAGTCAGGAGACTTTTCGGGAAATATCCTCATGCTCTAACTGTACCGATTTTCAAGCTAGAAGAGCTAAAATTAGATTTAAAGAACATGGAAAATCACAGTTTGCCCACACTCTGAATGGCTCTGCCTTGGCCGCAGGCAGGACGCTCATCGCAGTCATTGAAAATTATTACGATCAACACTCAACCATTCAAGTCCCCGAGATCCTTCAAGATTACACAAAGTTCAAGTCAATCAAAGTGTAAACAAAGACTTTCTTAATTTTTTTAAGATGTTGCGCAATTGTTTCTTTTAAATAATTAAAAAGAAGTATAGAATTCAGGAATAAATCTTTTTAATTTTTTAGAGGAAAATTATGAATAAATTGCGTCATCTACTTGTCTTTTCTTTGCTTTTTGCCATCCCTGTTTTTTCTGAGGTAGGAACTACTTCCTCCATTAGAGGAAATGTGAATGTTGCATCAGCAGAGGTCACTATTAAAAATACCTCAACAGGAGTCACAAAGAGGGTGACCCCTAATGATGATGGTACTTTTTCAGCTTCCTTCTTGCGAGTCGGTGGACCTTATACGGTATCAGCATCAGCACCAGGCTACCGCTCTGAATCTGTAGACGGAATTTTTTTAGTTCTCAATGACACAACTAACATAAGCATTGATTTGCTTTCAGCTTCAGCAGACCTCGAAGAAGTAGTTGTAACAGCCTCAAGGGGTGTTGCTCGTATTAAAGTTGGAACTGGCACATTCTTGGATAGAGCAGCTATGGATGGAATACCAACTATTAACAGATCAGTTGCAGACTTTGCTAAGTTAGATCCTAGAGTATCAATTAACTCAGCTTCTTCTAGAAATGCAGAAATTTCTGTTATGGGTCAAAACAATAGATTCAATGACTTCTCAATCGACGGTGTTAGCTTCAATGATCCATTTGGACTAAATGCTAATGGCTTTGGCAGCATGAGAAACCCTATTAGTTTAGACTTTGTTGACCAAATTTCTGTTGACGTCACCCCTTACGATGTTTCAAGAGGTAACGCAACTGGCGGCTCAATTGCCGTTGTAACCAAATCTGGCACCAATGATTTTCATGGCACTTACTACACAACAAGTAGAGATCAAGATAGCTTAGGGAAGTATAACGATAAAAAATTCTCTACATTCTCTGAAGATATAACAAGCATTACATTCTCAGGACCCATTATTAAAGATAAGTTATTTTTCTTTGTTGGTTATGAAGAGCTAGAAGCCAATTCTCCTGTGATTTACGGCACAAAGGATAGTGGAGCATCTAATCCAGCAGAAACTGTAACTACAGCAATTGCCAACCAAATCAAATCAATTGCTAAAACTCGATATAACTATGATGCTGGCGAAATTAATAATGTTTCGTTTCCTGAGACTCATGAAGAGTACACAGTTAAGCTCGACTATTACATTAATGATTCTCATAGAGCTGTGCTGAATGTTTCTCAAAGTGAAGATTCATTTCCAAGAAAATACAACCGTGGCTCAACGGTCTTTAGTAATAACTATTATATGAAACCTCCTGTCATTGACAGAGAATCATTCACCCTTTTTAGTGACTGGAATGACCGCCTTAGAACTAAGATTAAG
>Ga0307986_10001031_pt1 | contig 20627 bp, 24 predicted proteins | sample EllFjometageno82_FD_203170 | JGI IMG/M metagenome (GOLD analysis project Ga0307986, IMG submission 203170) | Marine microbial communities from Ellis Fjord, Antarctic Ocean - #82 | ecosystem: Environmental > Aquatic > Marine > Unclassified | place: Southern Ocean | collected 2014-10-09
AATTGATAGAGGCTTAGAAAGCTGGACAGCTGCAGCAATTTTATCCTTAATCGGCTTATTTAATATATTTGGCTCATTATTAAGTGGATATCTTTCTACTAAAATTAGTAAAAAAATTATTTTAAGCTCTATTTACGCATTAAGAGGTGTTTCAATAATTTTATTTATCTTTTTACCAGCAAGTAACATTAATGCATTTATCTTTGGTGCAAGTTTTGGCTTTTTATGGCTATCAACAGTGCCGGCAACAAGCGGTATAGTCGCTCATATTTTTGGAACAAAATATTTAGGGGTATTATACGGAATAGTTTTTTTAAGCCACCAAGTAGGTTCATTTTTTGGTGCATTTTTAGGGGGCTTGTTTTATGACCTTTATGGTTCATATGATTACGCTTGGTATTTAGCAATTGCATTATCTGTTTTTGCGGCAATAATACATTTACCAATTAAGGAACAAGCAGTTTTAAGGTTAAAAACAGAATAGTAAATTGATTAAGAAAAATTACCTAGAAAATTTAAATAACTCAAAAAAACCTTTTATAATTTATAGGTCAAATAAAGGTTTTGATTTATATACAGATTTCTCAAAAAAAATAATTTTAACAAAAAATAATATAGAAAAATTTATTAATGAGAACACTAAAATAAATTCTAAAAAAAAAGAAACAGATTTATTTGTTGGTTTTTTTGGTTATGAAATTTTAAACAATTTAATAGGTGTTAAAGTAAAGAAGCAAAGAGGTTTAAAATTCCCAAAGGGTATTTTTTACAAACCGGAAACTAAACAAAAACTTCCAAATAAATTAGATTATAAAAACTCAGGAATAGTTAGACCAAATAAGCCATTTAAGATAAATATAAATAAATCTTCTTACAAGGTCATCTTTGATAAATTTAAGAAGAAAATAAAATCTGGTGAAACTTATCAAATAAAAATCTGCACAAAGTATAGCAATAAAACACAAATAGATGCTTTAGATTTTTTTTGTAGACTTGTTAAAAGTAATATGGCTCCCGAGGCCTTTATGATTAAAGATAAAAACTATTCAATAATTAGTTGTTCACCTGAAAATTTAATCAATAAAAAAAATGATTTCATAACTACAAAACCTATTGCGGGTACCTTAAAAAAGACTAAGAAACTTAATAAAATAAAAGCCTTAGCGTTTTTTAAAAGAAATATTAAAGAAAGCAAAGAACACAATATGATTGTTGACATGGAAAGAAGTGATCTGTCTAGAATTTGTAAAGCAGGATCTGTAAAAATCATCAAAAAAAAGATAGTAGAAGAGTATAAAGACCTTTATCATTATGTAAGTTTAATTGGAGGTAGACTTAAAAGTAACATCTCTTCATTGGATATCATTAAGGCAATGATGCCAGGAGGCTCTGTAATAGGTTGCCCTAAAATAAGCACGCTTAATTTGCTTAACACACAAGAAAAAGAAAGCAGGAACGTTTACACAGGTAGTTTTGGTTATATTAAATCTAATGGAGATATGAGATTTAATATAATTATTAGATCTATTTTAAATTATAAAAATAATTCAGAGATTTCGGTTGCCTCCGGTGTGGTAATTGACAGTAATGCCAAACATGAATTTAATGAAAATTATATTAAAGCTAAAGCGTTAATAGATCTTTATAAATGATTTATATTATTGATCATAAAGACTCATTTACACACAATGTAGTCCATCAATTTGAAAACTTTGATGATGTAACATGTGATAATTATAACGAGATTAATGAAAATAAATTAAACAAATCAAATGTTATAGTTTTTTCACCAGGTCCAGGCTCTCCAAAAGATTATCCAATTAGTTCAAGTATTTATAAAAAATTTAAAGGTAAGAAAAAAATTATTGGTATATGCCTTGGGTTCCAGCAAATTTTACATTGTGAAAAAGGTAAAATAATTGAGCAAAAGAAGATTTATCACGGATACCAGTCCAAGATTAAAGTGATAAGTGATAAATCCTTATTTAAGAAAAACCGCAAATTTAATGTTGGACGTTATCATTCTCTTAAATTAAAGGAGCCATTTACTGCAAAAAATTTTGAAATTACAATGAGGTGTGCTATTTCAAATGTAGCAATGGCTATAGAAAATAATAATGAAAAAATATATGGTTTTCAATTTCATCCAGAATCTTTTTTAACTGAAAATGGTAACTTACTTATTAAAAAAATCTTATCTGCATAAAACACTCAAAGAAGTCAATTTTAAGGATCTTTGGGGAGACAAAGGTGTGTTCACTACAATGCGGATTTTAGGAAAACCTGTTAAAATTATTTTTTTCAATAAACATATTGAAAATTTAATTAGATCTTTAAAAATTTATAATTTGAATAAAGTTAATATTAAAAAAGATATTCTTAAATTGATTAAATTGAATATTGATAAAAGTATTTCTTATAATCACCTTCTTAGAGTCGCAGTGAATAAGAAAATGATTTCTGTTTCTTTAAGAGATAGAAAAACACCCAAGTTAAAATTTAAATTAAAATTAATAAATCATAAAAGAATTGATCCCAAGCTAAAAAATTTAAAATACAAATTAATATTAAAGCATTTATCCAAAATGGACAATACTACTTCAGATGTAGGTTTATGTTTTCAAAAAAATTTATTAGAAAGTGGAACTTCAAATATATTTTTTATAAAAAATAATAAAATATATTCTCCCTCTAAAAATATTTATAAAGGCGTTACTTATAATTTTTTTAAAAAAAAATTAAGCAAAATCACTAATAAAGAAATTATAGTCAATTCTCTAAATGATTACGATGAAATTTTACTTATAGGCTCTGGTAAAGCAGTTACTTCTGTTGAAACAATTAAAGAAATTAATTGGAAAAGAAAAGATTTAAAATATTATAAAATATTATCTAGTTTTTATAAAAAAGAAATTTTAAAGTGTCCAGCTTATAGGTAAAACTTAATTATGAGAGATCCAAATAATCCATGTTTATTTTGTAATATTAACGAGAGCGGTCTAGTTGATGAAAACACATTAGCATACGCAAGCTATGATACTTATCCAGTTTCTGAGCTGCATTGCTTAGTTATTCCAAAGCGCCATGTTAAAAATTATTTTGAATTAACTAATGATGAAGTCATTGCCTGTAACGAGATTATAAAAAAAATAAAAGAGGAAATTTTATTAAAAGACCCATCTGTTAAGGGCTTTAATATTGGATCAAATGTTGGAAAAATTGCTGGTCAATCAATTTTGCACTGTCATATTCACCTAATACCAAGAAGGGAAGGTGATGTTGAAAATCCACAGGGAGGCATAAGGTCAGTTATTCCATTAAAACAACACTATAAACGTAAATCATAAGTTGTATTTTAAAGTTGTAGATTAGAGTGGATATAACGGTTGATCTATTATTTCATCTATAATAAAAACTGAAATTAATTAAGATACTAATAAAGGGTAATATTCAATATGATGTCAATCAATCCATACGCTATGTTAGCTGAAACTATTACTCCATTAGTTATTCAAGGCTTTGTTTTAGTTATGCTGGGTTTAATTGTCCTTGGAACGATCCTTCAAATGATCCATCATAAGAATGTCACATATTTTTTTAATAATGCAAAAAAAGCAAAATTAGCAGCTGAAAGAGAAATTGGTGCTGGTGAAAAAACAGCAATTATTTTAAAAACTGTTGTGCGTGATATCGCAACTACAGCAGAACTTGGTGCCGGCAAAAGAAGAGTTGCTCACGTTTTAGGAATGTATGGAACTATTTTATTTTGGATTGCTTCAATAGTATTAGTATTTGGTTATACTGGCCAAGGAAGATCTGTCTCAACTGTTTGGCCGATGATCTGGCATGTCGGAGCTATTATGACTTGTGTTGGTGGATATTGGTTTTGGTTATTTTTAAGAGTTGATGTTTTAGCTGAAGCTCACCCTTGGTATAGAATTATAAAAGCAGATTTATTCGTATTAGCACTTCTTGCTTGTGCTACAACTGGACTTGCATGGTCTTACTTTCAATCTTCAGGCTCAGCTACTTTTAGTTATTTATTTTTAGTTTTATTTGTTACCTCAAACATTGTTTTATTTGGGGGAGTTTATTGGTCAAAATTTGCGCACATGATTTACAAGCCTGGTGCTGCTATCCAAAAAAACTTAGCAGAAGCTGATGGATCTAGAGATAATCTTCCTCCATTAGCAGATGCACCAAAACAATTTGGACTAGGAATTAAAAGAGAACAACCCAAGCACTATTAAAGAGAAAGAGGTAATATAATATGTCAACTTTTGTATACATGACGAGATGTGATGGATGTGGTCATTGCGTAGATATTTGTCCATCAGATATCATGCACATTGATGAAAATATTAGAAGAGCAGTCAACATTGAACCAAATTTTTGTTGGGAATGTTACTCTTGTGTTAAAGCTTGCCCTAATCATGCAATTGATGTTAGAGGTTATGCAGATTTTGCTCCAATGGGTCACAGTGTTAGAGTTAGACGTGAAGAAGAAAAGGGAACCATCTCTTGGAAAATTAAATTTAGAAATGGAACAACTAAAGATTTTGTTTCTCCAATTACAACAAAACCTTGGGGAAAATTTATTCCAAAATTAGCTGAAGGTGAAAAACCTAACCAAGGTGAGATTAACTCTCAAACACTTTATACAGAACCTAAAGGTTTAAATATTGATGGTGAATTACCTTCTGTACCTAAAGATTCTTTTAAAAAAGGAGTTTACTATTAATGGCTAAACACAAAACTCATTACGAAGATTGTGATGTTCTAGTTGTTGGTGGTGGAATGGCAGGAACTGGTGCTACTTTCGAAGCTAGACACTGGGGAAGAGACATGAAAATTATTTGTGTTGAAAAAGCTAACATTGATAGAAGTGGAGCTGTTGCTCAAGGTCTATACGCAATCAACTGTTACATGGGCATGCAATGGGGAGAAAATCAACCAGAAGATCACGTAAGGTATGCGCGTAATGATTTAATGGGAATGGTTAGAGAAGACTTAGGATATGACATGGCTCGTCACGTTGATTCAACAGTTCATATGTTTGATGAGTGGGGCTTACCAATGATGAAAAATGAAAAAACTGGTCGTTACCTTAGAGAGGGTAAATGGCAAATTATGATTCATGGTGAAAGTTATAAACCAATAGTCGCCGAAGCAGCCAAAAAATCTGCTGATAAAATTTATAATAGAATAATGATTACCCACCTTCTTATGGATGAAGAAAAAGAAAATAGAATAGGTGGAGCTGTTGGGTTTAACATGAGAACTGGAGATTTTCACGTGTTTAGAGCAAAAACTGTAATCGTTGCAGCTGGTGGGGCATCACATATTTTTAAACCAAGAGCTGTTGGTGAGGGTATGGGAAGAACTTGGTATGCGCCGTGGAGTAACGGTTCCGCTTATGCATTACCTATTGCTGTTGGAGCAAAAATGACACAAATGGAAAACAGAATTGTTTTATGCAGGTTTAAAGATGGTTATGGTCCAGTCGGGGCATATTTTTTGCATCTTAAAACGTACACTCAGAATGCCAATGGTGAAAACTACGAAAAAAAATGGTATGATCAAACAAAAGAGTTAGTTGGTGAATATATTGATCACCACCCAACTCCTACTTGTTTAAGAAACCATGCATTTATTCAAGAAACAATGGCTGGTGGCGGACCAATTCAAATGGTTACCACTGAAGCATTCCAGGATCCACACTTAGAAACTGTTGGTTGGGAAAACTTCTTAGGTATGACTGTTGGACAGGCAGTAGTGTGGGCTTCACAAAATATTGACCCTAAATATACAAACCCTGAATTAACAACATCCGAACCTTATGTTATGGGTTCTCACGCAACCTGCTCTGGAGCTTGGGTTAGTGGTCCTGAAGATTTATCACCACCAGAATACTTTTGGGGTTATAATAGAATGTTGACTATTGACGGACTTTTTGGTGCTGGTGACACTGTAGGTGGAAGTGCTCATAAATTTTCATCCGGATCATTCACCGAAGGTCGTTTAGCTGCAAAAGCTGCAGTCAAATACATCAACGATCAAAAAGCAGAAAACATTAAAGTTACAGATAAACAGTGTGAAGACTTTAAAGATGCTATATTTAAACCCCTCGATACCTATAAAGTGGCTCAAAATGAGATCACAGGAGGAACAGTTTCACCCAGTTACATTTCCCCAATTCAAGGGCTTCAGCGACTGCAAAGAATTATGGATGAATATGTTGGTGGGATTGCAACAAACTACATGACCAATGGTAATATGCTTAAAAGAGGTTTAGAGTTATTAGCATGGTTAGAAGAAGATTTAGAAAAAGTAGGTGCTGAAGATTTACACCAACTTATGAGAGCTTGGGAATTGAAGCACAGAGCTTTAACTTCTCAGTGTGTAACTGAACACACTATGTTCCGTGAAGAAACTCGTTGGCCCGGTTATTATTATAGGGGTGATTACATGAAATTAGATGATGATAATTGGCACTGCCTAACAGTTTCAAGGCGTGATCCAAAAACTGGTAAATTCTCACTAGAAAAAGTGCCAGTTTATCACATAGTTGATGAGAACGAGAAAAAAAAAGCTTCTTAAAGCAGTTAAACTTAAATTATGAATCTTTTAGATAAATCTGATGATGAGATTATAGCAATTGCTAGGCCTATTTGGGACAACCTTGTTAAAACTTCAAATATGAAGGATTACGGTGGCTTTACTAAAGATTTTGGAACCCAAATGTTATTTGGTGCTAACGAGGTAGAACTAGGCAAACAGTGGGCTAACAATAAACTGTTAACTAGTTTGACCGAAGACTACGAGGCCTTTGGCTGCTTGAGAAGAGGCATGAACATCACAGTGCTATTCAAGCAAAGAAGTAAGAAAATCGATGGTGAATTTTTAGGTAGATTAGTTCTTGGTACCGAAGGTGAGGACGTTAAAGTTTTTGGGGCCACTATCTACTAATATCTTGTTTCAAATAATTTAAAAAAATTATCTAAAATAGAAAGTATTATTTGACAATTATTAAGTCCATGTTATTGAGAACAGTAAATGTCCAATTTAATCAAAAACCTGCCAACTGAAATCAAAAAAAATAAACTAAAAACAGGCATTTTTTTAGGACTATCTGCTTACTGGGGTGTTATTCTTATTGGTACTTTTTTATCACTAAACTAGCATTAACAAAGTAAGAATTATCTTTTCATTGTATAGCATCTATTTATTGACAATAATATATTACAAGCATATCCATCAATTAGTTATTTATGGAAGTTTTTTTACCAATTGCAGAAGTATCAGTAAACATAGCAGCTATTTTTTCTTTAAGTGGAATAGTGGGAGTTCTTTCTGGCTTATTTGGTGTAGGAGGAGGATTTTTAATGACTCCTTTTTTAATTTTTTTGGGAGTACCACCAACTTATGCTGTGGCAAATGAAGCGAATAATATTTTAGCCACATCTGTGTCGGGCTCCACAACACACTATCTAAAAGATACACTGGATTATAAAATGGGTCTAATGATTGTTGTAGGAGGTGTATTTGGAACATTGATTGGAATTTGGACTTTTACTTATTTTAAAGACATTGGAAAAATTGATATCGTTATTTCTTTGGCTTACATGTATATTCTTGCAATTATTGGAACGGCAATGCTTGTAGAGGGACTGGGTGAAATTGATAAAGCAAGAAAAAAAATTATAACTAAAAAAAAATTACACGTTCATTACTGGATACATGGCCTTCCATTAAGAATGCGTTTTCAAAAATCAAAACTATATGAAAGCGCATTTACACCAATCATCATTGGTTTGATTGTTGGTTTTATTGCGGCTATTATGGGAATAGGAGGTGCTTTTATTTTGGTGCCAGCAATGATTTATATTATAGGAATGCCAACCAGATTAATTCCAGGGACTTCTTTGTTTGTAACTATTTTTGTCAGCGTAATTGTAACTTTTTTACATGCTTTTAACTATGGATCTATCGACTTAATTCTAGTGTTCATGTTAGTTTTGGGTTCTATCGTAGGTGTTCAAGTTGGACAAAAAATTGGAGAGTCAGTTGATAGCACTGGATTAAAAACTCTTTTAGCAGTTCTTTTATTGTTAGTTGGTATAGCTATTGCCTACGATACTTTTTTTGCAGAACATGCCATTAACGATGTAGTTAAAATAGATGTTAATAATTTAAACCCACTATCGATGTTTATTAAAAAATTATCAGCAGATATGCCAACTTTATACGGACTATTTTCAATTTTATTTGCAGTTACATTAGGTGTAGCAGCTGCTTTTATTAGAAGATTTTTTTCAAACTTGAGAAAAAAATATTTAAATTAATTTCTAAGAAATTGAATAAAATAAATAAAAATTTCTTAAAAGACTCATATCAAATAATTGATTTAAACTTATGTAGTGTCAGGTTAATTGATAATTGTAAATTTCCATGGATAATCTTGATTCCAAACAGAAAAAATATTACAGATATCACTGAACTAAAATCAAAAGACCAGTTTCTTCTTTTAAAAGAAATAATTTTTTGTAGCAAGTTAATGAAAAAAGTATTTAAAACAAAGAGACTTAATGTTGAAAAGATTGGGAATATAGTACCTCAATTGCATATCCATATAATTGCTAGGTTCAAAAGTGATATAGGTTGGCCATTGCCAGTCTGGCTAGTTAAAGGGAAGCCATACTCTAAAAAAATAGTATTAAAAACTATCCAAAAAATTAAACAGCATATTTGATAGAAAAGCCGAGGTGGTTTTAGTCTCCCTCCACCACCTCTTAATACATTACTAACCGATTCTCTAAATATTATTGCACACTTAATAAGTGAAATTTCTCATGTAAAAACTGAAGCTAGCTTTTAATTTTTAAACACAAATTAGAATTTTTAGTAATAAGGTTTATTCAGTTAAAAGGAAGAGGTTTAGTGAAATTACACCCATGTTAAGCTTGATATTTTTATGTTAAATTATGCGATGATTCGTCTTTTAATTGCTATGTTTTTGTATTTGTCGTTAATTCTTCTGAATAGCTGTAACACTGTGACTGGAACGGTTGAAGGAACTGGTAGGGGAATTATAAAAGATGTTAAAACAATTCACCATTATAGCACGTGCATCTTTACTGATACCCAATGTGGAGATTTGGATTTAAGAAAATAATTAAATAAGATGCTAAAACCTAGTGATTATATCTCTCTATACTTGTTGGTTATAGTTTTAACCGTAGTTGCGGTAAATTTTATTTATCGTTTATATTTCTAAAAATACAGTGTTTAATGTTTTTTATATATATCATAATCTTATATGTAATTAATTTTTAATAAATATTGTTTAAATTTCTATCTTTATAAGTTAACTAATAAAGAAAATTAATTAAGCTGATATTACTAAATGATAAATTTATTTTACTATCGAGTCTGCTAAATCAATGAAAATAAAAAAATTGTCTCTTTTGCAAAATTGTAATAGTGAAAATATATTTAACGACCCTTTTCCACATGTTATTATTGATAATGCTTTACCTAATGATATTTATGATGAATTAATAGGCACAGTTCCCAATGATCTAATTATTGACAAAGAAGCAGACAATAAAAGAGGCAATATATATCAGGAGCAATTAAAAAATAACACTAAATATAAACTTTGGAGTGAGTTTCTTAGCTATAATAATTCAAAAAAATTTTTAGAAGAATTCACCAATATATTCAGGGAAAAAATCAATTTAATTTATCCAGGTTTATTACAAGATATTGAAAAATCACAAACAGATAATAACAATAAAAACGTAAAAAATGATTTATCATTGTTATCTTGTTATTCTTACAATACTCCTGTCATAACACCATCTGCAGTTAGAGGTGTCCACTTAGACTATTTTAATAAATTATATGTCGGTCTATATTACATGAGACCTGAAGATGATTTAACTAAAGGCGGTGACCTAATAATTTATAAATGGAAAAAAAATTATGACCTTTCTGCAAAAAAAAAAATTTTATATACAGAAAAATTTAAATACTTAGAAAGACATACAGAGGAATTTAAAAAAGTTGAATATAAAAAAAATACTCTTTTCTTAGGATTGAATACTATTGATAGTTTGCATGGAATCACGGTAAGGGAAAAAACGAATGAAATTAGACAATTCTGTTATTTTACATCCCATTTAAATTATGAGCTAGTTCAGGTAAGACCAAGTTTATTTGAAAAATTATCTTATAATAACATTTCTATATTTGGAAAATTAAAAATTATAATTTATGAACTTAAATTGTTAATAGAAAAAATTTACAAAAAATAATATTTATTTAAATTAATTGATTATTTGTAATGGTTATAATTACTGAATCTGAATCATCTAGCTCAGTGTTAAATATTTTGCCATATTTATTAATGTAGCTAATATATTTTTTTTCTTTTTTATTGTAAAAAATTTTTTCAAAGAAAGATTTAGTGTAATAATATGTATGAGGTGGCAGAACTCTTTCTTGATTAAAACCGTTCGGAACCTCAAAAAAGTAAAAAGTATTTTCATGTGAGCATCTTTTAAATTGTTTTAACAATTTAAATATATCGCTTGCATGCTCCAAAACATGAGATGAGTAAATTATATCAAATTTTGTATCTTCCTCTATTTGATCAAAATCATTAATAAAATAATAATCAGTGTTAAAAAGTTTTTTTTTTGGAGTCTGGTATTCAAAATTATATATAATATGATTGTTTGACCTAAGTAAAAGAGACACACCTCCATGACCACTTCCAAAATTTAAAATTTTACATTTTGTATTCCCTAATTCACTTAAAATATTTTTTTGAATGAGTTCAAAATGCTCATAATCTCTGTCTCTCAAATAATTTTCCTCAGCTTGAGAGGGTCTAATTTTTAAAAAAGCTGTTTTATAGTATTCGTCTAAAAATTCTTTGTTAGGCATGGGTTCTAATGAGTAAAAATTATAATCCTTATTATAATTAAGCTTTGATTTGTACATAATGTTGTGAAACCTAGCTCTTATCTTATGGATTTTACTTATCTCAAGTATTGAATGTAGTTTAAAAGGTATTTCTCTTATTTCTTTCAATAAATTTTTTATTAAATATTTCATAAAACGCAAGTTAAGACTTTCATTGCTTTAATTCAAGTATTTCTTATTGATTTATATCTAAAAAAAATTGTATTTTTAAATTCATATTTTGATAAATATAATATTCATATGCTTTCAAATAAAAACATAATTGTAACTGGTGTTGGAAAAGGTTTGGGCTTTGATCTTTTGAATAGGATAATATCGTATGATGGTTATGTTTATGGCATAACCAGATCAAAGGAAGACTTAAAAAAGTTTAAAAATATAAAAAATTGTACAGTTTTTCTGGGCGATGTAAGGAATGCATCTGTTTTTAAAAAAATAATCTCTAAATCAAAAAAAGATAAAAGAATTATTAATGGTTTAGTAAATAATGCTGGTGAAAGACATAGAGAAAAATTTAACGATATTGATAAAAAAAAACTATTAAATCTTTTCGATGTTAATTTTTTTTCAGTTTTTGAAAACATGCAAATATACTCCAAATATCTAATTGATAAAAAAACAGGAGGATCAATTATAAATATAGGGTCAATAGTTGGAAATAATGGTTTTTCAGAACTCTGTGGTTATGCCTCCACTAAAACAGCATTAGTAGGTTTAACCAAATCGTTTGCAGTAGAAATGGCAAAAAATAATATTAGAGCAAACCTTGTTAACCCAGGCTTTATTAAAACATCATACTTTGAAAAATTTAAAAAGAAATCTAAATTATATAATTGGACAATAAGCAGAATTCCCCAGAAAAGATGGGGAGATCCAAATGAAGTAAGTAATTTGATTTGTTTTCTTTTGTCCGATCTTTCAAGTTATATAAATGGCACTTCAATTAATATAGATGGAGGGTGGACCGGTGGTTAATATATGAAAGTTCTAGGTTTAATACCTTCAAGAATAGGGTCAACAAGATTGCCATCCAAAGCTTTACTTCCAATTAGCGGATTGCCTCTTGTAATTCACACATATAAAAGAGCAAGCTTATCAAAATTAATTGATAAAATATTAATATGTACAGATAGTAAAAAAATTACTGCTGTAGCAAAAAAATTTAATTCTAAATCTGTTTTAACATCCTCACATCACAGCAATGGTACTGAGAGAATAACAGAAGCCTACATCAAGGAAGATAAAAAATATGATTTTGTTTTGGATATACAGGGAGATGAGCCACTTATAAGCCCATACCACATAGATGAAGTAATTAAGTTTCATGAGGCAAATAAAGATGCAGATATCGTGCTGCCCACTTTAAGAATTGAATTTCCAGATAATCCAAATGTTATAAAAGTTGTGACAAACAAAAAAAATGATGTTTTGTATTTATCTAGAGCAAAAATACCCTATGAATCAAAATCAAAAAGTAAATTTTTTTTAAAACATCTGTCTATAATATCATTTAAACCAGAGGCATTGGTAAAATTTGCAAAAGCAAAAAAGTCGAATTTAGAAAAAATTGAAGATATTGAACTTTTAAGAGCTCTTGAAATTGGATTAAAGATAAAAACTGTCACCTTGAAAGGTGATAGCTTTTCTGTAGATGTAGAGGAAGATTACATAAGAGCTAAAGACAAAATGCAAAAAGATAAATTTTTTAAGCTATACAAATAAAATAAATGTCAATAAATACCATAACTTATGTAGTAGAAAATGAGGTAAATAAAGTTATTTACACAAAAAGTATTAATAAACATTTAATTAAAGATATTAATTTATTGAAATCAGATCAAAGAATATTTTTTATTTACGACAAAAATATATCTAAAAAGTTTATAGATAAATTAAAAACACAACTCAAATTAACAGGTAATATTTTTTTTTTTAAAGAAATAGAGGGGAAAAAAAATAACAAAAGTTTAGGTAATTTACTAAAACTTTTTGACTTACTTATAAAAAATAAATTTACAAAGAATTCTATAATAATATCATGTGGAGGAGGAGTGGTTGGTGATATGTGTGGATTACTTAGCTCTCTTTACCTCAGAGGAACAATTTATTTTCACATTCCCACAACCATGACTGCAATTGTAGATAGCTGCATCGGGGGCAAGACTGGAATAAACTATAAAGGGATCATTAATTCAATGGGTAACTATTATCATCCAAAAAGGGTTTATATTTCCGAAGAAATAATTAAAGACATTCCAGACAGAGAGTATTTTTCTGGCTTTGCTGAGATCATTAAATGTGGCTTAATAGGAAATAAAAAAATCATCAAGTATTTAATAGAAGATAATTTTTTAAATAAGAGAGTTAATACCAAAAATTTATCAAAAATAATTTTAGAAACATTAAAAACTAAAATCAGTTTTTTTAAAAATGATATTAAGGAAAAAAATACAAGACTATCCTTAAATTTTGGGCACACTTTTGCCCACGCTATGGAAATGATAACTGATAAATTATTAAAAAAAGATTATTTAAGACATGGAGAAGCTGTTGGTCTGGGCATGCTATGTGAAATAATGATGAGCACGAATGATAACAAAAAAAAAAATTTATTTTATTTAACAGAAAAATTACTAACAAAATATAATTTACCAATTGAGTTAAAGATTCCCAATAATATTAAAAAAAAAATACACAATGGAATTTATACGGGTGTATTTTTAGATAAAAAAACAAAATATAAAAATCCACGATTCATATCTCTTGAAAAAATAGGCTCACCAAAAATAAAAGAAATTAGTGATTATGGAAAATTAAATGACACTATTTATAAAATAACAAAAAATACGTAAAAATTAGAACAGGATATTTAAAAAGACTTGTGCTTAGCAACTAAAGGACGACTAGATCCAGTTTTTGCTTACCTAATCTCTCGTTACCATTCTCTGTCACAAGATAGGTTTCACCTAAATTCATGGCTAATTCATTGTCTGAATCCATCAATATCATGTGCATGAAGAAGACATTACCTGGCTTAATAATATAAGGATTACCAGTATATAGCATTGGCCAGTCCATCCAATTTGGTGAAAAAGTTGCTCCTAAAGAATACCCGCACGCATTCATTCTTACCTTATTATATCCAAGTTTATCAAAAGTTTTTGCATGAATGTCAAAAACATCCCCAGCTGTTTTTCCTGGGATTAAAATTTTTTCACAATTGGTTAAAGCATCAACGCAAGCCTCATGCATTTTAATATGTTTTGGATCAGCTTTACCAATAGGAATTGTCCTAAACATCGCAGAGTGGTAATGTTTATATGTGCCGGCCCATTCAATGGTTAATTGGTCAACTTTGGATAAAATTCTCTTTTCAGATTGATATCTACACAATAAAGCATTATGTCCCGAGCCAATTATGTATTCATTTGCTGGATAGTCACCTCCACCCTCAAAGACAATTCTTTGCATTTCAGCTAAAATTTTTGCTTCACTAGTCCCTGATTTTGCATATTTCCAAACTTCATCAAGTGCTTTATCAGCAAGTTCAGCAGCTTTTTTTAAATAAACAATTTCTTCTTTCGATTTAACAACTCTATGTTTTGTGATCAATTCAGATTGGTCTTCAACAGTGCAATAATTTTTTAATGATTTATTTAACCTTAAAGCATTACGACCTGTCATTCCGTAAGCTTCATACTCAATTCCTATTTTTTTTCCCTTTAAATCAAGTTCATTTAAAATTATCTTTAGATCATCTGTTGGGTCAGACTCATTTTTATCAACCCAAACTCTAATATCTTCAATATTTGAAGTATTTTGAGCTTGCCTCAAATCAGGAGCTCTTGTTAATAAAATTATATTTCCTTTTTGATCTAAAATCAAAGTCTGAAAAAAAACGTAACCAAAAGTATCATAACCAGTAAGCCAAAACATTGACTCTTGTCTGAACATTAATAAAGCATCAAGATTTTGATCCTTCATTGAAGCTAAAGTTTGTAATTTTCTTTTTTTGAATTCCTCTATACTAAAGTGCAGTGCCATTAATTAATAATAGCCTTAGCTGACCCTAAACTTTCCACTTTACCTTCATATAGTCCTTTACCTAAAATCGGAACAACACCAACCGTAGAACCCGTGAACACATAGAAGTCTTTATTAAGATTGATTTTATCTTTTTTTAATTTGTTAAGAACAAACTTTAGTGAGTTAAGAGGGTTAATATAAACTGTATTAGTGTTTCCAGATACGCTCTGTTTAATTTTTTTATTTGAAATAATTGTTTTAAGATTTCCAATATTAAGTTTTTTATATTTTTTCTTCTGACCTATTAAAAATTTAACATTAGCCCCAAAATCACTACATAAATCACCAAAGGATGTAATTCCTTTTTTTCTTTGTCGGTAACCGATTACCTCAATGCATGGAGCCATGTGAGAGATATATTTTACAACATTTTTAATAGTGATTGGACCTCCAGACGAAAAGAAAGATTGTTTAATTAAATAACAAACTTCAAGCTCAATACCAAAAGTTGATTTACTAAATTTAACTTTTTGACCACTTTTTAAAAAATTCTTTTTAAATATAGCCGCATAAAATGGTTCTTTTTCTTTTAATTTTTTCATCACTGGAAACCCAGTTCCCGCTGCTTTAAATCCAATAATAGGATCCTTAACTTTGCTTTCACATAATTTCCTTAATCTTTGAGCGTCACTTAATTTCTTTGTAAATTTTGAGGGAATTGGTGCAATTATTTTACCTTTCATAAATGCATTAACAAGCTTATCAGCTGTTTTTTCTATTAAAGTTTTTTTCATCATTGAGTATTTAATATAGTTGCTGGGTCTAGTCTAGTACCAAACCAATTTAGTCTTATATCTAAATGAGGACCAGTTGATCTACCACTAGTACCAACGGTACCTACAATATCGCCTTTTTTTACATGATCTCCTTTGTTTACAAAGATTTTATCCATATGCATATAAAGTGTAGAAATACCATGACCATGATCAAAAATTAAAGTGGCACCCGTATAAAACAAGTCTTCTTCAGCTAAAGTCACAATTCCATGGTTCATTGCTTTAATAGGTGCTCCTTTTTTTTGAGCAAAGTCTAAACCATAATGAGGCCATTTAGGAATACCATTTAGAATTCTTTGACTGCCATAAACACCAGTAATTATTGCACCATCTACTGGGATAATAAATTTTTCTTTAAAAAAAGATAAATCGCTATCAATCTCTCTAGCCTCTCCAATTAACTTATTCTCCCTTTTTATTCTTGCGTAGAATTCTTCAGGAGGGGTAACTTTTTTTTTAGGAAGACCTTCAATTTTTTGAATACTGTATTTTCTTTTTTGAATATTTTTAACAATTTTCTTATTATCCTCTGTAATTATAATGTCAAATTTTCTATCTTTTTCAATTCCAAAAGCAAAATACCCATCTTTGGAAATTTTTACTATTTTTTTATCTATAGTGATTTTTGAATCAGGTTTAGTTTTGCCAATTATAAAATGACCCTGTATAAATTTACCTCTAAATTCTACAGCAAGCACCTCACTGAATGTAAAAAAAATTAAAACGAGTAAAAGTTTATTTATCATTTTGCTGTCCATCCACCATCAATAATTATATTAGTTCCAGTTATCATAGAAGCCGCATCAGAAGCTAAATAAGTAATTGCTGTCGCCACATCACTTTCTGTTGCAATTCTTCCAAGGGGTATGTTGTTTAAAACATATTTATTAAAATCTTTATTAGCTAGATATTTTTTAGCTCTTGGTGTTGCAACAAAAGTAGGGCAGACACTATTAACTCTTATGTTGGATTTAGCTAAATCTACAGCCATACCTTTTGTTAAACCCTCAAGACCAAATTTAGTCATACTATAAACAGTTCTATTGGGACCCGCTACAAGACCAAACATTGAAGAAGTATGAATTATGGAGCCACCAAATTTTTTTCTATTTTTAAGCTTTAACATTTTGTCAGTACAAAGTTTAGCTATATTAAAAGTAGCTATAGTATTTATATTTAATAAAGTTTCTAAAGATGATTTCTTAACCTTTAAAAAAGGTTCTGGTAAATTTGTTCCAGCATTATTAACAAGAACGTCAATACGTTTTAAGTTTTTAATAATTTTGCTAATCTTTTCATAGTCATTAACATCACACTCAATACATTTAATTCTATTCTTTAATTTTTTTTGTAAAGAATAGAGATCTTTTGTGTTTCTCCCAACAGCTATTATAGAGGCACCAACCTCATGCATTGCAATTGCAGTTGATCTGCCAATGCCTTTTGTAGCACCAGTAATTAGTGCGGTCTTATTCTTTAGATTAATATCTTTTAAAAATTTAACCATTATTTAGCTGTCCACCCCCCATCTATCATAAATGATGTACCAGTAATAGAGCTGGAGCTATCGGCGGCTAAAAAAGCTACTGCAGTTGAAACATCATCTTCTTGAGCGACTCTGCCAAGTGGAATATTTTCTAATACCTGCTGTTTGAATTTTTTATTTTTAAAAAATTTTTTAACCATAGGAGTTTCAACAAAAGTTGGGCACATACTATTAACTCTTATATTATATTTTCCCAATTCTAAGGCCATTCCTCTAGTTAATCCTTCAACACCAAATTTTGTCATATTATAAACACTTCTTATGGGTGCACCAACTCTTCCAAGTTGAGAGGACATATTAATAATTGAACCACCAATCTTTTTTCTAGACTTTAGCCTAACCATTTTTTGAGCACACATTTGGGCAACATTAAAGGCAGCCTTCATATTTAGCTCAACCAAATATTCCATATTTTCTTTTTTAACTTGTGTAAAATGTTCTGGTCGATTGTTACCAGCATTGTTAACCAATATGTCTAATCTTTTAATTTTTTTTAAAATGTTTTTAAATTTACCTGTATCAGTGATATCACATTCAAATTTTAAACAAGAGCCTTTAGTTTTCTTAATTAATTTTTCAACTTTTATTAAGTCTGATAAAGTTCTACTAATAATTATAACCTTAGCACCAGCTTCGGCTAAGGCAATTGCACATGCTTTACCAAGGCCTTTGCCAGCGCCTGTAACTAAAGCTGTTTTATTTTTTAGATCTATTTTTTTAAACATTAAAATATTAGTGTTTTTATATCAGTATATATTAATTGTAGAGCAACGATTAGGATTGCAAGCAATCCAAGCCAAGCTATCCATTTATATTCATTAATCCATTTTGATATTAAACTTGCAGCAGTGGCCATTAATATTATTGATAAAACTAATCCAAAAATTAACAAAATATAATGATCTCCAGCAGCACCTGCCACTCCCAAAACATTATCCAAACTCATTGTAAAATCTGCAAGTAAGACCGTCCATATTGCTCTTATAAAACTTGAGTTATCTACCTTAATATCCTCCTCATTTGTTGACCCCTTAATCACATCAACGTAAAGTTTGTAGACAATATATAGCAGTAATAACCCACCAATTAATCTCAACCCCGTTATCTGAAGTAAATAAGCAGCTAGCAATGTTAATATAATTCTTAAAATAACTGCACCACCAATACCCCAAAAAATCACCTTTTTTCTTTGTTCGACTGGAAATTTAGAGGCAACCATACCAATTATAATGGCATTATCTCCAGCTAAAACTAAATCGATAAAAATTATTTGTGTTAATATTACTAATTGTTCGGTTCCTAATAAATCTGAAAGCATTATTTATTTAATATCATATCAGCACCTTTTTCAGCAATCATTATTGTTGGTGCATTTGTGTTGCCTGAAGTAATATTGGGCATAACAGAGGCATCTATAACTCTTAAATTCTCTATGCCATGAACCTTTAGCTCATCTGAAACAACTGAGTTTTCATCATTACCCATTTTGCAAGTTCCAACTGGATGAAATATTGTTTGAGCGTAATTGCTTGCCGCCTTAACTAGCTCTTCATCACCTTGAATGTTGATACCAGGTCTAAATTCTTCAGGCTCATATTGTTTAAACTCATTGCTTTCTAAAACAATTTTTCTAATTAATCTTAAACCCTTAGCAGCTACTTTACGATCCTCATCACTTGAAAGATAATTCATCTTTATTTTTGGGTTTTCTCTACTATCTTTACTTACAATATTAACCTCACCTTTACTCGTTGGTCTTATGTTTGCAACTGTAGGAGTGAATGCAGCAAAATCATGTAAATTTGAGCCACCTAATTTATCGGTACTGATTGGCTGAACATGAAACTGTAGGTTTGGAGTTGATCTAGAATTATCACTTTTTGCAAATCCACAAAGTTGACTAGCACCCATAGTCATTGGACCACTTCTAAAAAAGACATACTCCATACCAATCATTAACCTACCAATAATACTGTTAATTTTTTTATTTAACGTTTGAATGTTTTTAACTTTATAAACAGGTCTAAACATTAAATGATCTTGCAAGTTTTTACCAACACCAACATTATTTTTTATAACATCAATTCCAAGCTTGTTTAGTTTTTCAGCATCACCAATACCAGACGTTTGAAGAATTTGTGGTGAACCAATTGAGCCTGCACTTAAAATTATTTCTCTATTTGCTTCTATTGTAAAAGATTGACCATCTTTCCAGTAAGAAACACTAACAGCTTTTTTATTTTCAAAATTTATTTTTTCAACATGGCACTTAGTTTGAATTTTTAAATTTTTTCTATTTTTAATTGGATTTAAATAACCAACAGCTGCGCTACATCTTAAACCATTTTGTTCTGTTACTTGAAAATAACCACAGCCATGATTGTCACCTTTGTTAAAATCATCAACCCTTGGAATTCCAACCTCTTCTGCTGCATTCATAAACGCATCTAGTATAGGTAATTTTATTCTTTGATCTGAAACTGATAATGGCCCACCAATACCGTGAAATTTATCTTGACCTCTTTCTTGATTTTCTGCTTTAATAAAATATGGAAGAACATCATTCCAACTCCAACCTCTATTTCCTAGCTGTCTCCAAATATCATAATCCTGTTCTTGACCCCTTATGTAGAGCAATCCATTTATAGAGGAGCTACCACCAAGTGTTTTTCCTCTAGGGTAGGGTATAGATCTACCTTCCATTGTTTGATCATGTTCTGTTTCGTAGCACCAATCAGTTTTAGGATTATGCATTGTTTTGTAATATCCTACTGGAATGTGAATCCATGGATAAGAATCTTTTCCACCAGCTTCTATTAAAAGAACTTCATTACTAGGGTTTTCAGACAATCTATTTGCAAGAACGCATCCAGCTGATCCTGCTCCTATGATTATATAATCAAATTTTTGCATTAGTTTAGAATCTTTATAATAGTTAATTTTAAAAATTCCAGTATTACCAACACTTATAAGGTAGGGTTTTAAGATAATAACTCTTGTTTTAATTTTATTTTCTTGAGAAGGTTCATTTTTAAAAAAACAACGAGAGGGAATAAACAATATGAAAAAAATCATATCATTATTTGTAGGATCTCTTCTTCTAACTGTTATGACAGTTACAGGAGTTAATTCTGCTCAAACTCTTAAGTGCCAAACCGTAATTAGTGCAAAAGCTGACGAAGTAGTAATGTTGAAAGACTTTACTGATACAGTTACTGAACTAACGA
>Ga0307986_10001032_pt1 | contig 20616 bp, 20 predicted proteins | sample EllFjometageno82_FD_203170 | JGI IMG/M metagenome (GOLD analysis project Ga0307986, IMG submission 203170) | Marine microbial communities from Ellis Fjord, Antarctic Ocean - #82 | ecosystem: Environmental > Aquatic > Marine > Unclassified | place: Southern Ocean | collected 2014-10-09
CAGAAGTTCCACCAAACTTTAAAACAACAGTTTTCATTGATAATTATAATTAATTTATATTTGATAAAATACATCTTAATTGTTATGTCCACAAGTGATCTATTATGAATTCAATAAATAAAAAAGAAATAGAAAAATTTTCTAGAATTGCTGAAGAATGGTGGAATCCTAATGGAAAATTTAAACCATTACACAATTTTAACCCTATAAGAATTAAATATATTAAAGATAATATAGTTAAAGATTTTAATATTAAAAATTCAAGTAAACCATTTAAAAATATTAAGATACTGGATATTGGATGTGGTGGAGGATTATTATCCGAACCTATGCATAGACTTGGAGCAAGTGTTTTTGGGATAGATGCATCAAAAAAAAATATTGAAGTTGCAAAATTTCATGCAAAAAAAAGTAGGCTTAAAATTAATTATAAAGTAGCTTCACCTGAAAAACTAAAAACCAAAGTAAAATTCGATGTCATTTTAAATATGGAAATAGTTGAGCATGTTGAAGATATAAATTTTTTTATTAAAGAAAGCTCAAAATTATTAAGGAAGAATGGTATAATGTTTATAGCAACTTTGAATAAAACACTAAAATCATATGCATTTGCAATTATAGGAGCCGAATATATTTTAAAATGGCTGCCAATTGGAACTCACGATTGGGAAAAATTTGTAAAACCTAATAATTTAATAAATATTTCAAAAAAAAATAATTTGATATTAAAAAAATTAGATGGCATGAAATTTAATATATTGGATAACAGCTGGGAGATTAGTGGTGATACTTCTGTCAATTATATAACTAAATTTGTAAAAAATTAATTTACTGTATTTTTTACCCAATGTATCATTTCTGTTTCTATACCCTCTTCTTTTAGCTCTTTAAGATCTTCTTTGCTGGCTGTACCATAAATTCCTTTAGAGGTCTTTTTATCTTTATAATGTATAGATCTTGCTTCATAAGCAAAATTTTCTCCAACATATTTTAAATTTTTTTTAATAAATTTTTGATATTTCGATATTGTTTTATTTATTTTTTTATATTTTTCATTTTTAACATTTATTTTATAATCATCTTTGGATTTTAATATACTTGGAGACATTAAAGTTTTTTCTACACTTAAAGAATTACACATATGACAATTAAGATATTTTTTTTTTTTTAATTTTTCATATTCTCTTGATGAAGAGAACCAACTATCAAATAAATTTTCACAATCTTTACAAATTAGTTTATATTTAATCATATTTAATAAATATAAAAATTGACTCAATTACTATTTAACTTCTATAGTCAGAATTAATTTCTATATATTTTTTTGTTAAATCCATTGTATATGCTGTAAAATTTTTTGATCCCATTTCAAGATTAATTGTTAAATCTATTTTTTCATTTTTCATATAATTTGCAATTTCATTTTCATCATAATTTTCTACGAGTTGCCCTTTTTCTATAATCTTTAAACTTCCAAACTTGATTGATAATTTTTTTATATTAATATTAACTCCTGATTTACCAATTGCCATAATTACCCTTCCCCAATTTGGGTCTTCCCCTGCTATTGCCGTTTTAACTAATGGAGAATTTGCGATTGAAAAAGCGATTTTTTTTGCCTCTTCCTCTGTTTTTGTTTTTTTTACATTAATTGTAATAAATTTTGTTGCCCCTTCACCATCCGCTACTATTCTTTTTGCTAGATTTAATAAAACTGAGTGAAGAGCAATATCAAAACCTTTAATTTTTTCTTCTTTAATATCTTTTATGTTTCCAATTTTTTTTTTTCTTGTAGAAAAAATTGTAACCATATCATTGGTGCTTGTATCTCCATCACAGCTTATTGCATTAAAAGTTTTTTCAATATTTTTTTTAAGTAATCTTTTTAAAATATCATTTGAAAGATTTGCGTCTGTAAATATATATCCAAGTGTTGTTGCCATATTTGGATAAATCATTCCTGAGCCTTTGGCAATTCCATATATTTTAATCTTTATGTTTCCAATCTTACATTCTTCCATTGCAAGTTTTGGTTTTAGATCAGTTGTCATAATGCCCAAGGCAGCTTTCATCCATATAAGTTTATTTTGTGTGTACTTAATTTTACTAATTAATTCTGGAATACTTCTTTTAATTTTTTCAACTGGATATTCTTCTCCTATTGTGCCAGTACAACCAAAAATAATTTCACTAGGTAAAACTTTTTGTGGATAATCCTCATCTTCTTTTTGTTTTTTTGTTAACTCAATTGAAACTTCTTCGGCTATTTCTTTTAAGCCCTTATATCCTTTTATACCTGTAAAAGCATTTGCATTTCTGGTGTTCACAATTAATGATTTTATTTGCTCACTTTTTATATTTAAATTCCATTTAATATTTTCTGAAACTATTTTTGATTGAGTGTAAACTGATGCATGGTTTGCACCGTCTCTAAAATAAAACATGACTAAATCATTTCTAGCTTTGTTATTATATAAATTGGCACTAATTGTAGATATTGAAAGCCCATCGATATGATCTAAATCTTGAAAATGATTATTTTTTGACAATGAAGTCACCACATTAATAAAGTTTTTTAAGTTTATTTTCATAGTATTTAAAATATTTATTTAATACCTATATTAAAAGTTGTAATTAAATAATATTAAATAAAAATTAGATGCTAAATCCCTTAAATTTTCTCTTAAAATTCATTAAATCGAGTAATCAAAAAGAACTTAATAGAATTGAAAAAATCGTTAAAAAGGTTAATTCCTTCGAAGATAAGATAAAAAATATCCCTGATGTTAATTTTCCAACAAAAACTCTTGAATTAAAAGAAAGGCTTAAACAAGGAGAAAGTATCAATGAATTGTTACCAGAAGCCTTTGCTCTTGTGAGGGAAGCTTCAAAAAGAACTAGAAACGAACGACATTATGATGCGCAAATAATTGGTGGCGTTGTTCTACATGAAGGCAAAATTGCAGAAATGAGAACTGGTGAAGGAAAAACTTTGACTATTACTCTTGCTGCTTATTTAAATGCTTTGAATGAAAAAGGTGTACACATTGTTACTGTTAATGACTATCTAGCAAAAAGAGATTCCTCAGATATGGGTGAAATCTATAAGTTCTTGGGATTAACTTCTGGTTATATAAACAATGATCAAGACGATTACGAAAGAATAAAAAATTACAATTTTGATATTACATATGCAACAAATAGTGAGCTTGGATTTGATTATTTAAAAGACAACATGAAGTTTTCAAAGGACCAAATGGTCCAGAGAGGACATTTTTATACTATAGTTGATGAGATAGACTCATGTTTAATCGATGAAGCAAGAACACCATTGGTCATTTCTGGTGCTGCAGAAGATAAGACCGATCAATATCTAGCCATAGATAAATTAGTTAAAAAATTGAACGAACAAGATTATGAAATTGATGAAAAAGATAAAAATATCTTACTTACAAATCAAGGTATTAATAATGTTGAAAAGATATTTTCTAATGCAGGTATTCTTAAAAACAATAATTTCTATGACCCTGAAAACTTAGGATTGGTTCATCATGTAAATCAAGCATTAAGAGCAAATCATTTATTTGAAAAAGGTAAAGACTATATAATTCAAAATGATTCTTTAAAAATTATTGATGAGCTTACGGGTAGAATTTTGGAAGGAAGAAGATTTGGTGATGGACTCCATCAAGCTCTTGAAGCAAAAGAACATATCGAGGTACAAGCTGAGAATCAGACATTAGCATCTATTACCTATCAAAACTATTTTAAACTCTATAATAAAATTTCAGGATGTACAGGGACTGCTGCAACTGAGGCAGAAGAATTTTATGAAATATATAATTTGACTGTAGTAATTATTCCAACAAATAGAAAAATGATTAGGAAAGATTGGAATGATCAAATTTTTAGAACTGAAATAGAAAAAAATAAAGCTATTGTAGAAAAAATTTTAGAATGCAATAAGTCTGGTCAACCGGTTTTAGTTTTTACATCAAGTATTAATAAATCAGAAATATACTCTAAGCTCTTGGAGGATGCGAAAGTAAAACATACAATACTAAATGCAAAGAATCATGAAAATGAGGCTAAAATAATTGCAAACGCGGGTAAATTAAATTCAGTAATAATAACTACAAGTATATCTGGAAGAGGTGTTGATATTCAGCTTGGAGGGGTAAAAGGAAGCCAACTAGAAAATGAGCTAAATGTAAATAAAAATCTGATCAAATCTTTGGGTGGTTTATTTGTAATTGGTACCGAGCGAATGGAGTCTAGAAGAGTTGATAACCAAGCAAGAGGGAGGGCTGGACGTCAAGGAGACGAAGGAAATTCAATTTTTTATGTAAGTTTAGAGGATGATTTAATGAGAATTTTTGGATCCGAATCTATGAATAATATCCTTCAAAAACTTGGTTTAAAAGATGGGGAGAGTATTGATCATCCATGGATTAACAAAGCACTTGAGAGGGCACAACAAAAAGTAGAATCAAGAAACTTTGATATAAGAAAGACACTATTAAAATTTGATGATGTTTTAAATGATCAACGACATGTAATTTTTTCTCAAAGAAAAAATGTAATAGATAGTAAAAAAATATTTGATTATTCAAATGAATTTTTATCAGAAATTATCGAAAACTTAATTAGCTTAAGAACTAAAAATTTGTCGCAACAAAAAAATAATGAATTCAATAACCAGTTAAAAGTTTTGCTTGGAAAGAGCTTTGAAAACAATGAAATAGAAGATCTTATAAGTTTAAAAGATCAAGAATTTAAAGAAAAAGTAATTTCAAAATTTTTAGACACAAGAAATGAAAGAGTTAAATTTATAAATGAAGAAAAAGCTAAAGAAATTGAAAAAAGAATTTTTTTACAAAGTATAGATTTAAACTGGAAATCTCATATTCAATATCTTGAGCAACTAAGACAGGTAATTGGTCTTAGATCTTACGGACAAAGAGACCCTCTAATTGAGTACAAAAAAGAAGCCTTTAGTCTCTTTGAAAACTTGCTAAATAAACTTAAACTAGATTTTGTTACAATTTTAATGAACTTAAAAATAGTACAAGAAAAAAATGATGGCCTTTCTGTTAATAATAAAAAAAAAATTGAAATTTCCAATAATCCTAAATGTTTATTAGTTCAAAAAAACGGAGAAAAGATTTCAAGAAACGAGAGATGTGAAGCAACTGAAAAAAAATTCAAGAATTGCTGTGGGTCTCTATAAAGAATATAAAAGATAACTAACTAAAAATAGAACAATAATATAGATTGATATTTTTTTTTTAGAATTAAATAATTCTTTAATAAGAACATTAATTTTATTTTGTTTCATGCTCAAAGCACCTGTGTCATCCAGTTGACTAACAAAACCTTTGTTTCTTCCAATTTTTAAAAATTTGTTTTTTCTATGATTTAAAACATCTTCTCTCGTCAAATTAAGAAATTGATTTAAATTATTTTCAATAGATTTTCTAACACTATCTAAAATCAAATCTTTATCTCTGTGTGCGCCTCCAACTGGTTCTAGAATAATCTCATCAATAACTTTTAACTCTAAAAGATCTTTGGCTGATAATTTCATAGCTTTTGCCGCATCAAGAGTTTTCTTCGGGTCTCTCCATAAAATGGTAGCACATCCCTCTGGTGATATCACTGAGTAGATTGAGTTTTCAAACATTATGACCTTATTGGAAGAAGCTAATGCTATTGCCCCACCTGATCCACCTTCACCAATTATAATTGCAATTGTTGGAACATTCAGCTCCATAGAACATTCTATCGATTTTGCAATTGCCTCAGCTTGCCCTCGTTCTTCAGCGCCAACACCTGGATAAGCACCGGGTGTATCAATAAATGAAATCACTGGAATATTAAATTTGTTTGCGAGTCTCATTAATCTTATTGTTTTTCTATAACCCTCAGGTCTCATCATACCAAAATTTCTTTCAATTCTTGTTTCTAAATTATCACCCTTTTCTTGGCCAATTACTAAAACAGAAGTATCATTAAATTTAGCAAAACCTGCTATTACAGATTTGTCTTCTCCATAAAATCGATCTCCAGATAAAGGTATAAAATCTTCAAATAAATTATCTATAAAAAATTTTGATTTAGGTCTGTCTTCATGTCTTGCCACCAAAGTAGTTTGCCAAGGATCTAGATTAGAATAAATGTCTTGCAACTTTTTATCTAGTTCAATTTGGATCTCTGAAATCTTTTTTGTGTCCACCTCAGCAAGACCATCTTGATTATATGGATCTTTAAGTTTTTCTATTTCTATTTCTAGATTTTTAATGTCAGTTTCAAAATTTAAATAGTTTTTCATACAATTATTTTTAGTATTAATTAATTATCAAAAAAGGCAATAAAATGTTTTAAATACATAATATTAATACAGCAATGATTACTGCAAATATTTAATATTTGACTTAATTTGATTAAGGTTTTAATGTTCATTCATCGGGAGAGACTATATATTTTGTAGCGCCGAAGGAGCAACCACCCCGGAAACTCTCAGGCAAAAGGACCGATAACAAACATAACACTCTGGAAAGAGATTTAATCTCGCCGATGGAGCAAAACTCTCAGGCAAACATACAGATGGGGCAAATGGGTGCTATGAAAAAACAGTATAAAAAAATTAATAACCTTTCAGTATCAAGTGAACTATTAAACTTTGTAAATAATGAGCTTCTTAAAGGTACAAAAATTTCACCAGAAAAATTTTGGCTAGGCTTTGATAAAGCAGTTCATGAGCTAGCACCTAAAAATAAAAAATTAATACAAATTAGAGAAGATTTACAAAAAAAAATAGATGCTTGGCATATCAAGCATAAAAGTAACGAAATCAACCTAGAAGAATATAAAAAATTTTTAAAAGAGATTGGTTATTTAAAAGAGATTGGTTCAGATTTTAAAATTAAAACAAAAAATGTTGATGAAGAAATAACCAGCATTGCAGGACCACAATTAGTAGTCCCAATTATGAATGAGAGGTATGCACTTAATGCCGCTAATGCTAGATGGATGAGTTTATATGATAGTCTGTATGGGACTGATATTATTAAGTCTGAAGAAGGTGGCAGTGAAAGGTATGACCCCTTACGTGGTCAAGAAGTTATAAAATATGTTAGAGAATTTTTAGATAAATATATTCCAATAGAAAATACTAGCTGGAAAAGTATTTCAAGCTTAGCCGTTAAAGAGGGAAATCTATTGATTTATAAAAATGATACTTTATACAAACTAAAAAATATAGAAAAATTTATTGGTCATAGAGGTGAGAACAATAAACCTTCAGCAATAATATTAAAAAATAACAATCTTCATATTGAAATAATAATAAATCCCAGAGCTTTCAGTGCCGCACATGATATAACTGGTATAAGTGATGTCATAGTTGAATCGGCAATTTCAACAATTTGTGATAACGAAGATAGTGTAGCTGCTGTAGACGCAGAGGATAAGATTGTTTGTTACCAAAATTGGCTAGGACTAATGAAGGGTGATCTAAAATCAAAATTTATAAAGAATGGAAAAAATTTTGAGCGTAAATTAAATCCTGACAGAAGTTACATTTCTAAAGATGGAAAAAAATTAAAATTACATGGAAGAAGTTTGTTGTTAGTTAGAAACGTTGGCCATTTAATGACCAACCCTGCTATTACACTTCAAGATGGTTCTGAAATACCAGAGGGAATTATGGATGCATTTATAACTTCAGCAGCATGCCTTCATGATATAAGAAGAAAAGGTAATTCAAGAACTGGGTCAATTTATATTGTTAAACCAAAAATGCATGGTCCAGATGAAACATCATTTACAGATTTAATTTTTACTAAAGTCGAAGAAGTTCTGGGGTTAGAAAAATATACTTGCAAAATTGGCATTATGGATGAGGAAAGGAGAACCTCTGCAAACTTGAAAGAGTGCATTAGAACGCTTGAAAATAGAGTATTTTTTATTAACACGGGATTTTTAGACAGAACTGGTGATGAAATACACACATCTATGGAAGCAGGACCAATGATTAAAAAAGGAGATATGAAGTCTTCTAAGTGGATTGGTGCATATGAAAATAATAATGTTGATATTGGTCTTCAATGTGGTCTTTCAGGTAAAGCGCAAATTGGTAAAGGTATGTGGGCTATGCCAGATAGAATGGCGGACATGATGAAACAAAAAACTGGCCACTTAAAAGCTGGAGCAAATTGTGCTTGGGTACCTTCACCTACTGCAGCCGCACTTCATGCACTTCATTATCATGAAATAAATATTTTTGATAAACAAAAAGAATTAAAAGATAGGGAGCCGGCAAAATTAGATGATCTTTTAATCATACCAGTAGCTGATAGACCTAATTGGTCTATTCAAGAAATTAATTCTGAAATTTCAAATTCATCTCAAACTCTCTTAGGCTATGTTGTGAGATGGATTGATCAAGGTGTAGGCTGCTCAAAAGTACCTGACATTAATAATGTAGGTTTAATGGAAGATAGGGCAACTTTAAGAATTTCTTCTCAACATATAGCTAATTGGATTCATCATGGGATTTGTTCGAGTAAACAAGTGCTAGAAATTATGAAAAAAATGGCAAAAATAGTTGATGAACAAAATAAAAGTGACAAATTATATCAAAATATGTCTCCAAATTTTGATAGGTCAATTGCTTTTAAAGCTGCTTGTGATTTGATATTTCATGGAAGAAAACAACCTTCCGGCTATACCGAACCTCTTTTACATTTAAATAGGTTAATTAAAAAAAATTAATCTGAACTAGCTTTTACTCTTGTTCTATTTTTAAATGCTGAAAATAGAGTACCATCATCTAAACTTTCTATTTCACCTCCAACAGGTAAACCTTGAGCTAGTTTTGTAACTTTCGCATTAGTTTTTTTTAGGCTATCTTGAATATAATAGGCAGTAGTCTGGCCTTCAATTGTTGCACTTGTGGCTATTATAACTTCTTCAATATTATCTCTAGTCACTCTTTCTAGTAATGAGTTAATTAAAAGATCTTCTTTTCTTTGGCCTGGAGAAGAAATTGTTCCACCAAGAATATGAAAGTATCCCTTATAAATATTAGAGTTCTCAATAGACCATTGATCTGCAATATCTTCAACTACACAAATTTTGTTATATTTCTCATTAATATTTTCACAGTTATTACATCCAGTTGAATGAGATTTCAGGGCTCCACAGGATTGACACCTAATAACATTTTTATAAACCTGTACTAGTGCGTTAGCCATTGGTTTTACCAGCTCATCTCTATTGTTGATTAGTTTTAATACTATTCTAGTTGCAGATTTTGGTCCAAGACCTGGGAGTTTAGAAATTAATTTAATTAAATCTTCTATTTCATTAATACTTTGCATTTAATTAAAGAGGCCACTTAAAACCAGGAATATCAAATCCACCTGTTGCTTTTGAAATTTCTTCTGTAGTTTTAGATTTTAATTTTTCTTTAGCATTGTTGTGTGCAGCAACTATCAAATCTTCAATAATTATTTTATTTTCTTTCATAATTTCTTCTGACAAATCTATTTTGATCATTTCATTTTCTCCATTTAAAATAACTTTGACTGAATTAGATCCAGAGATTCCTTGTGCTTGTATATTTTTAATTTTTTCCTGACTCTCTCTCATTTTTGATTCCATTTCTTTTGCTTTATCCATAATTTTTTTGAAATCAGTCATTTTTTAAGTTTTTTTCTGTTATTTTTACATCAACAAGCTCAGCATCTAAAAAAAGATTTAACACATTTTTATAACTTGAAGAATTTTTTATATCTTCAATTAATTCTTTTTTTTGATTAATATCTTTTTCTTTTTTTGATGGTTCTCCTTTTGTTTTGCTAAGCGTGATAATCCATCTATCATCAGTCCACTCATAAAGCTTTGAGGATAAATCTTTAATAAACTCTTTATCTAAGTCTTCATTAAAAGAAATCTCAATTCTTTGATTTTCAAAACTTACAAGATTAACATTTTTTTCTAATTCATATTTTAACTTTATTTCTTTTTTAGAAGAACACATTTCTAATAGATCATCAAAAGAATTAATAAGTTTAACTTGTGTTTCAATTTCTTTATTTTCTTTAAGCTTTAGATCTTTTTCTTGAACAATATTTTTTATTTGCCCTATAGTTTGACTCTTATTTTTTAATCCAAATAAATCATCACTTTCTGTTTTTGAAGATGGAGAAATTTCTTTCTGTGTTTCTTTTTTTACTATTTCATTGTTTTTGGAAGTAACTTTTGAAATATTTTCAATGCTCTTTAAGTGAATTAGCCTAATCAAAAACATTTCTATTGACAAATGTTGATTAGATACCACATCAAGTTCTCCTAATGTCTTAATAGTAAATTGCCAAAATAATATTAAAGTTTCATTGCTAACACCTTCTGAAATTTTTTTAATTTTATTAAACTCATCATCGTTTAATGAAAAATTTGTCCCATCAACATTCAATGATTCTATATTTTTGAAATAATATAAAAGCTCTAAAAAATCATTAATAAAAACTTTAGGTTCAACACCTTGATTGTAAATTTCTCTGTACGTGTTTAAAACTTCAGTTTCCTTCCCTTCAAATATAAGTTGAAAAACATTAATTAATTGAGATTTATCAAAATAACCAAAAATTTTTTGTGCTAAAGTTAAATCTAACTCCTTATCCTTGTCTAAAGTTAATAGAGCTCTGTCCAATAAAGACAGTGCATCTCTCACTGAACCTTCTGAAATTTTAACAATTAATTTAAGTGCATCATCAGATGTATTTCCATTTTCTTTATCTTTAATTTTTTTTATAAAATTAAATAATTCTAAAGATTTAATTCTAGATAGATCAAATCTTTGACATCTCGATACTACGGTAATAGGAATCTTTTTTATTTCCGTAGTTGCAAAAATAAATTTTAAGTATTCAGGGGGCTCTTCTAAGGTTTTTAATAAAGCATTAAATGCTTGTTTGCTAAGCATGTGAACTTCATCAATAATAAATATTTTATACTTTGCTGTAGCTGGGCCATATCTAGAAAATTCTATTAAATCCCTGACATCATCCACTCCTGTTTTACTTGCTGCATCAATTTCCAAAACATCAATATGATTTGAGTTTGAAATAGCTTTGCAATTTTCACATAAATCATCTTTACAAAGGTTATCTACACCATTTGTACAGTTTAAAGATTTGGCTACTATTCTTGCTGTAGTGGTTTTTCCTATTCCCCGAATTCCTGTAAAAAGATAAGCATTCGGTACTTTATTTGATTTAATTGAATTTAAAATAGTTTCTGCAACTACATCTTGTCCAATAAGATCCTCAAAGGTTGAGGGTCTGTATTTTAAAGCTAAAACTTTTGTATTTTTATTCATTTTAATAGGAGACTAGAACCTGAAAAACTGTCTCTACGATTGCTTCCGTTAAGATCTGGTCGGGTTCAAGCAGTATTCACCTCTAGCCTCCAAAACTATTATAACAGTAATGTTTTCTAATCTACAAGAAAAGTTTCAGGCCTATTATTTACGAAATTTATCTGCCTCAAAAACACCTAAGACGTGAAAATCTTGACAATGAAGTCCAAGTTCTTCTAAAGATTTTTGCACTTTTAAATCTTCTATATGGCCATCTAAATCACAAAGGAAAAAATGAGAAGTAAATGAATTTTTTTCAGGGAAACTTTGAAGCTTAGTTAAATTAACTCCATTAATCGCAAAACCACCTAAAGATTGGTATAGTGCTGCTGGTTTACTTTTTAATTTAAATAAAAAAGAAGTTATATATTTTTTATTTCCATATTCTGGCTGTAAAACTGTCTTACCCATTACAAAAAATCTAGTTATGTTTCCACTTTCATTTTCGATATTAGATGCAAGTATTTTTAAATTATAAATTTTAGCACTTATTGTTGATGCAATTGCAGCTTCATTTTTATTTTTATTTTTTGAAATTGTGTCTGCAGAGCCAGCCGTATCGGCTCTAATATGTTCAGCTAAATTATTCTTTTTAATAAAATTTGAACATTGCGACAAAGCCTGTGCGTGTGAAAAAACATCCTTAATATCACTCAACTTACTTCCTGGTTGTCCTAATAAATTATGTTCAATTTTTTGAAAATGTTCTGCATAAATATTTAATCTGTATTTAAAAATTAAATACTCAATTCCAATATTTCCTGTAATTCTATTTGATTCAGGAATAACTATTGCACTATCAATTTCTAATGTTGCTTTCAAAAAACACTCGTCAAATGTTTTGCAGGGTATAATTTCAGCTTTTGGATTTATTTTAAGTGCCGCTAAGTGCGAGTAGGCTCCAAAACTTCCTTGAAAATATATTTTTTTCATTTTTATAATTTATATTCCATAATTTTTTTTATAGCGAGATAATCTTCTTTTGTATCAACTCCTAAAGAAGAAGATTCTGCTAATGCTACATTGATATTTAAATTATTATCTATTGCTCTTAACTGTTCTAGTTTATTTTCTATTTCATTTTTCGTTTGTTTTAAATTAACAAACTTTTCTAATGTGCTAACTTTATAACAATAAATACCTATGTGGTGATATATATTCTTATTAATTTCCGATAGGTCATTTCTACTAAAATTTAATGCTAATGGAAAATTATTATTTTCTAATCTATCTTTTGCAATAACCTTAACAAGATCTTTGTTAGTTAACATTGATTCATCTCTAATTTTAGCTGCTAACGTTCCAATATCAGATTGATTATTAATCATAAAAGTATTCAATCTAACAATATCTTTTTTATTAATATTTGGTTCATCTCCTTGTAAATTTAAAATATAATCAATATCTTTAATTTCTAGTTTTTTATAAGCTTCAAAAATTCTGTCTGTTCCAGTCTTATGTTTGTTGCTAGTTAAAACTGCTTTCCCCCCATTTTTTAAAACATCATCAAATATTTTCTGATCTTCTGTTGCAACTACAACCTCTCCAATATTTGCTTCTTCACCTTTCTTAAAAACATGTGAAATAATAGACAAATTATTAATCTTTAAAAGTGGCTTACCAGGTAATCGCTTAGCCGCCATTCTTGAGGGAATTAGAATTAATGTTTTAGTCATTGTAAAACTTACCAAAATTATGCGTCAAACAGGCACAAAATTAAAAATTTAAATTAAGTATTTTTTAATTATCATGTTATATGTCCAAAATAATAATAATTAAATGGATTCGTTAGAATTAAATAAAATCATAGCTGCAATTTTACTTGTCGTGGGACTTGTAATCGGCCTAGATAAAATTTCAGATGCTGTATTTCATGTAAATAAGCCTGAAAAACCTGGATATAAAGTAGAAGTAGTAGCACTATCATCAGCAAATTCATCTGAAACTGTAGATAAAATTGATATTGTAGCATTCATGGCGATGGGTGATCTTAGTGCTGGAAAAAAAATTTTCAAAAAATGTGCATCGTGTCATTCTATAGCCAAAGGAGGTGGACAAAAAATTGGCCCATCACTTTATAATGTGGTTGGAAGGGCAGTAGGTGATGTATCTGAATATAAATATTCTAAAGCTTTGGCGACTTATGGAAAAAGTTGGACATTAGAAGAGCTAAATGGATTTTTAATAAAACCCTCAAAATATATAAAAGGAACTAAAATGGCCTTTGCTGGTTTGAAAAAAGAAGCTGATAGAGCCTCTGTAATAAAATACTTAAATCAAAATAACGATAGTCCAATCCAATTACCCTAGTTTTCCAAAACAATACAATAAAATACTTTTTTGAACGTAAACTCTATTGAGTGCTTGTTGCCAAACTTTTGACTGGCTTCCTAAAAAAACATCATCTGAAACTTCTGGACCTCTTGGTAAGCAGTGCAAAAAAATAGCATCTTTCTTAGCAATGCTCATTAATCTAGAATTAATTTGAAAGTTTTTAAAATCTTTAATCTTTTTATTTTTATTAACTTTGTCATTTAATGAAACTACTTTATCTGAAAATATAACATCAGCATTCAATACTGCTTTTTTTGCATCATTAAAAATGTTAATCTTTTTTTTGTGATTTCTAAGCCAATCAATCATAAATTTTTTAGGTTCATAATTTTTAGGACATCCAATATTCAAATTAAATGAAAATTTAACAGATGCAGCAATTAAACTATTAAGAACATTGTTGGAATCTCCTATCCAGCAAATATTTAATTTAGAGATAGGTTTTCTTTTAATCTCTTCAACAGTAAAAACATCAGATAATACTTGTGTCGGGTGTGATGATGGGCTTAAACCATTAATGATTGGAATACTTAAGTACTTTTTAAACTCTTCTAGTTTTTCATCACTATCTGTTCTCAGCATAAAACCATTACCATAAGTTGATAAAACTTTTGCTGTGTCAGCTAAACTTTCACCTCCCTTTGCTAAATGCAATTCATCAGGTCTTAAAGTTAAAATTCCACCTCCTAATTGTTTTATCGCAAGATAAAAACTTAATCTTGTTCTTAAACTTGATTTTTCAAACATTTGGATAAGTAATTTTCCTTTAAGTGGAATATCTTTATCCACCTCTAAAGTATTGAGGTTTTTTCTTTTTTGTTTTCTTTTTTTTGCATCCAGAATTATTCTTCTAAGATCTATTGCAGGTATGTCTTTAAGGTTAATAAAGTTTTTCATTTTTATCTATAGTTAATACAAACTTTTCTTATAATTTTAATAGCTAAATCTATTTCTTTTTTTTTAACTGTTAAAGGGGGTAATATTCTAATTGTATTTTCGGCAGCTCTAATTGTTAATAATTTATTGTCCATTAATTTTTGAATAAACTTTGTTTGGTTGCTAAATAATTGCAATCCAATTAAAAATCCAACGCCTCTTACTTCTTTAATAATTTTGGGAAATTCATTTTTTACTTTATTAAGATTAGTATAAAAATATTTTGATGAATTTTGCACATTTTTAAGAAATCCCTTTTTAAATATTTGATCCAAGACTGCATTTCCAACTGCCATGGCCAAGGGATTGCCTCCAAATGTTGAGCCATGAGTTCCAGCCGTCATTCCAGAGGCTACTTTTTTTGTCATCAGAACTGCACCTATTGGGTATCCTCCACCAATACCTTTTGCAATTGGTACAATATCTGGTTTTACTTTTGAGTACTCAAAAGCGAAGAATTTTCCTGACCTTCCAATGCCACATTGAACTTCATCTAGAATTAATAAGATCTTTTTTTTATTACAAATTTTTCGTAACTCTCTTAAGCACCAATCTGGAATCACTTTAATTCCACCCTCACCCATTATAGGTTCTACCATGATTGCTGCTGTTTTTTTTGTTATAGCTTTTCTTAATCCTTTATGATCGCCAAATACAAAATGATCAAAGCCATTTACTTTTGGGCCAAATCCTTCTGTCATTTTTTTTGAACCACTTGCAAATATCGCAGCTAAAGTTCTTCCATGAAAAGAATTTTTTACACAAAGAATTCTATTTTTTTTAGGTTGACCAATTGAATAAAAGTACCTTCTCGCTACTTTAATTGCCGCTTCCGTCGCTTCAGCTCCACTATTTTGAAATATAACTTTATCTGCAAAAGTTTTAGTTGTAAGTCTTTTTGCTAATCTTTCACCTTCTGGAATAATAAAAGCATTTGACACATGCCAAAGTTTTTTTGCTTGTTTGTTAATTGCTTTTACTAAGTAAGGATTAGCGTGTCCTAGTGAGTTAACTGCAATCCCTTGAATAAAGTCTAAATATTTTTTTCCATTTGTTGAATAAAGAAAGCTCCCTCTTCCTTTTTTAAATGCAATTTTTTTCCTATTATAATTATTTGCTAAAGCACTCATCATTTATGATTTAATTTTGTAACCCTTTTTATAAAGATAGAAAGATATAAACCACATAATGAAACTTAATATTGTTAAATAAGTTATTCCAATACTTATCGATCCATCAGACGTGCCAAGAAAACCATATCTAAATCCATCAATCATATAAAAAAATGGATTAATGTAACTTATAGATTGAAATAGATTTGGAAGCTTATCTATAGAATAAAATACACCAGATAAAAAACTTAATGGTGTTATAATAAAATTAGTTACTGTTGCTGTATGATCAAATTTTTCGGCCCATAGACCAGTAATGAAACCCAAGCTTCCTAAAACAAAAGAGCTTAAAAATCCAAAAATAAAAATATATAAAATATTATTGATTGGAATTTCTACTATTAAAGAAAAAATTGAAATTGAAATTATAGCAATTAAAAGGCTTCTTGTTACAGCTGCTAATATTATTGCCATTGACACTTCAAGTGCAGATAAAGGTGCATAAAGCATGTCGACAATATTTCCTTGAATTTTGCCAATCATTAGAGAAGATACGGAATGGCTAAATGATTGTGTAAGTATACTCATTGCAATTAATCCTGGAGCTAAAAAAGTTATAAAAGAATAACCAAGAACGTCTCCTCTATTATTACCTAATGCCAAAGATAAAACTGACAAAAATAATAAGCTAGATACAAGTGGAGATAGAAGTGTTTGTTGCCAAACTGTAATAAATCTATTGCACTCTTTAATCCATAAACTTTTGAAGCCAATCCAGTTTATAAGGCCAAATTTTTTTACTCCAATTTGATATTTTTTATTTAATTCAACCATAAGTAATCAATATATGAAGTTTTTTAATTAATTGTGTAAAAAACAAAAAAATGTCTTGTTTTTTTTTTAATCACGTGTGATCTGTATATAGGTAATAAAATTAATTAATACACTACATATAGGTATTTATGAGCTGGAATGATGAAAAAGTAGCTAAATTAAAAGAACTCTGGGGTAAGGGAAATACAGCAAGTCAAATTGCTGAAATAATTGGTGGCATTAGTAGAAATGCAGTTATAGGGAAAGCCCATAGACTTAATTTGTCTTATAAAATTAAAGCTAGAACATCTTCTTCAAATCAAAATTTTCAGAACCCTAATAATGGAGAAAATAATTTAAAAGAAACACGGGGGAAAAAAAATCGGTTTAAGTCACTAATAATTGAAAAAGATTTTGAGCCTGAAAACCCAAAAAAGCTTGAGGAATTAGATGATACTTTATGTAAATGGCCAATAGGGCACCCTGAAGAAAAAAATTTTTATTTTTGTGGCAGATCGTCTCTAAAAGATTTTTCATACTGTAAGCTCCATCTACTTTATGCTTACCAACCTAAGACCCGGAAAGAAGATCCCGTTGATAAAGAAGAGGAAATTCCTCAATACATAGGAAAAAAAATTAAGACTGCTTAAAATATTAAGATATTTTTTTTATAATTATCTTTCTTTTATTGTTTTGCTAATGGCATTACTAATAAGAATAAAAAAGTAACAATACTAAATTTTTGGAGATCTATTAAGAATTAATCTTAATTAATAGAATTATATTTTTTGGTTGAAAATTTTCCACCTTCTCTCCACATATAGCAATACTTTTCAACTTCTTCTTCAAAAATACATATACTTGGTACACCTATATCAAAATTGGTTTGATATTTTCCAGATACAATATTGTCGTACTGAAGAAGCTTAATTTGGTCGCGCGTGATTAAGGGTGTGGGAAATAGTTGAAAAAAACTTGCTGAAATGTTGGCGACAAATAATGGAAGTGAAAATAAAAATCTATTCTTATTAATAAGCTTTAACAATTTATTTAAAATATCTTTTAATGAAATTGTTTCAGGTCCAACACATTCAATTATTTTTGAATGAATAGTTTTTGAAATAACTTGATAAATAATATCAGTTAAATCAGAACAGTGTATTGGCATAAATTTAGTTCTTCCCCTGTAATAAAGAGGGAAAGCTGGCAATCTATTTAGCAAAGTCATAAAATTAGTAGTAAAATTATCATCTACTGAATAAACAACCGATGGTCTTAATATTGTTGCTAAGGAAAAGTTTTTTTGAATATTGACTTCTCCATCTAACTTACTTTTTGCATAATCAGAATCTGTTGCATCATTAATACCCAAAGCTGACAAGTGAATAAATTGTTCAATTTTATATTCTTTACAAAGCTTAGCTAATAAAGATGGAAATATAGTATGGATATTTTTAAAAGTTGTGCTCTTTCCTTTTTCATGCAAGATTCCTATTAAGTTAATACAAATGTCTGTTTTACTAAATAGTTTTCTAATTTTTAATTCATCAAAAATATTAGCTTCAACAATATCAATATAGCCAGCGTTAGCCTGCGTTTTAATTGCATACCCTTTTTGATGAAGGTTCCTTGTAACTACAGTTACTTTATAATTGTTTTTTGTTAGCTTTCTTATTAAATGACGACCTATTTGCCCGCTACCACCAAAAATTAGACAATTTTTTGCTTTCATATATATATATTTAAAAATGAACCCAGTTATAAAGTTGCACAAAAAAGATATACCAGTAGACATTGAGCTAGGCAAACTAATTTCATGTGATGGGGAATTTATGGGTTTGAATGTTCAGAGGGATCCATTGTGTCTCATCCAGATATCATCTGGCAACTCTGATGCCCATATTATTCAATTGGATAGAGATACTTATGATGCTCCAAATTTAAAAAACTTACTTGGAGATAAAAGTATAACTAAAATTTTTCATTATGGCAGAGCTGACATGGCTCACATCAAGCACTATTTAAAAGTTGATGTTGAAAATGTTCTTGATACTAAAATTGCTTCGAAATTAGCAAGATCTTATTCTGATAGCCACTCTCTTAAAACTTTAATTAAAGAATTTATTAATATTGATATTAGTAAACAATTTCAAAGTTCTGATTTTGGAGGTGAACTTTCTCCTGCACAATTAAAATACTGTGCTAACGATGTTTTATACCTTCATAAAATTCATGAAGAACTTCATAAAATTTTAGTTAGAGAAAATAGAATAAATTTATATGATGATTGTTTAAAATTTTTAAAAACTAGGGTTAATTTAGACTTGGCTTCCTTTAAAGAAGATGTCTGGTCTCATTAAATGAAAAAAAAAGATTATAAAAAAATTGCCAAAGATGTAATTGATCTAGAAATAAAGGCTCTAAAAAAATTAAAAAGCTCTATCAATAATTCATTTAATGATGCGGTAGATGCGATTGTTAAGTGCCAATCTAAAATAATTTTCTGTGGTGTGGGTAAGTCTTCAAAAATTAGCGCTAAACTCAGCTCTACATTTTCATCTGTTGGATGTCCATCTTTTACTTTATCTGCTGGTGATGCTTCTCATGGAGATTTAGGAAGCATTTCTAAAAAAGATGTTTTAATCTTAATAAGTTACTCTGGTGAAACTCAAGAGCTTAAAAATATTATTCAGTATGCCTCTAGAAATAAAATTACATTAATTGGTATAGTTTCAAAAAAAAACTCAACTCTTTATAAAGCTTCTGATATAAAATTATATATTCCAGAAGTTGAAGAAGCAGGACACGGAATTGTACCTACTTCTTCAACAGCAATTTCTCTTGCAATAGGTGATGCTCTTGCAATTGCATCAATGGAATATAAAAAATTTGGAAAATTAGATTTTAAAAAATTTCACCCATCTGGTAATCTTGGCTCTAAATTAAAAACAGTAGAAGATCTTATGGTGACTGGAAATAAACTTCCATTTATAAATGAAAATCAAAAAATGAACTCTGCATTAAAAATAATGTCAGCTAAAAAACTTGGAATTTTAATAATTAGAAATAAAAAGTATTTAACAGTCGGGATAGTGACTGATGGTGATTTAAAAAGAGCTATACAAAAAAATAAAGACATTCAAGACCTGACCGTAAGGAATATTATGACTAAAAGCCCTATGTCTATTGATCGTAACGAACTAGCAGCTAAAGCACTTAGTTTAATGAATTCAAAAAAAAAGATTACAAGTCTGTGCGTTTATGACAAGCGCAATAAACTTAAAACTATTGGTATAATTCATATTCACAATATACTTGAAAATAATATCACTTAAATGCTGAAAAAAAAATTTCTACAATTATTTCTTTTAATAATTGTTATAGTTATTACTATTTTGTTTTATAAAATTTATTTTGTGAAAGAAAATATGCCTACTATTTCCCAAAAAATTGATAAAAATAACAGTTTTGATGTGAAAAATTCTAATCTTATTTATAACATAGAATATATCTCGGAATTTAAGGATGGAAGTTATTATGTTATTACATCAGAAGTTGGAGAATTAATTTTTAATCAACCAGGACTAATTAAAATGAAAAAAGTTATAGCAACTATAAATTTAAAAAATTCTTCACCAATAAATATATCTGCCGATGGAGCTATTTATGATAATGTAAACCATAATACTAAATTTTATGAAAATGTTATAATGAACTACAATGAACATAATACTAATTCTGATAATTTAGATTTACTATTAGATAAAAATTTGGTCACCTTATTTAATAATGTAACCTATAAAAATTTAGATGCAGAGCTAAAAGCTGATAAAATGGAGATTGATTTAATAACAAAAAATTCAAAAATTTTTATGAACAACTTTTCAGATAAAATAAACATAGTAAGTATAAATTAATGGCTATAATTAAAAAATTTCGTATAAAGTCCTTTAAAACACAAAAGCCAATAATAAAATTAGATAAATTATCTTTGTC
>Ga0307986_10001033_pt1 | contig 20612 bp, 21 predicted proteins | sample EllFjometageno82_FD_203170 | JGI IMG/M metagenome (GOLD analysis project Ga0307986, IMG submission 203170) | Marine microbial communities from Ellis Fjord, Antarctic Ocean - #82 | ecosystem: Environmental > Aquatic > Marine > Unclassified | place: Southern Ocean | collected 2014-10-09
CTGTGCTTTCATCAGCTGCAAGAATACCCTTTCCATTTGACAAAATTTTTAAAGCAATTTTATTTAATTCAGACATATTAATTTAATGCTTTTATACCAGGAAGTTCTTTTCCTTCAAGATATTCTAAAAAGGCTCCACCAGCAGTTGAAACAAAATTGAATGAATCTAATTTATTAAATTTATTAATTACAGCAACAGTTTCTCCTCCACCTGCAACAGTATAAATTTTATCTTTAGATCTTTTATTGGCAATAATTTCTAAAATTTCTTTTGTTCCATTGGCAAAGTTTGGATTTTCAAAATACCCAGCAGGGCCGTTCCATAATACTGTATTTGATTTATCAACTATATTTTTTATTGATATAATAGTCTTGGGCCCAATATCCAATATCATTTCATCATTATTAACTTCACTAATTTCTTTTATTGTTCCATTTCCATCGAGTTCTTTTGAGACCACAACATCAAGAGGGTAATTTATTTGACAATTATGAGTTTTAGATTTTTTTAATATTTCTTCGACTAGATCTTTATAACCATCATCACATAATGATTTACCTATATTTACCCCAGTATTTTTAAGCATTGCATTACCCATACCGCCTACGATAATTATATTATCAAAATTTTTGATTAAATTTGAAATAATTTTAATCTTTGTAGAAATTTTAGAACCTCCAATAATACAAGTAATAGGTTTCACAATTTCAGATGTTATTTTTTTTAAGGCATTTATTTCTTCAATAAATTGTAAACCACAATAAGACGGAATATATTTAGTAATTCCCTCAATTGAAGAATGTGCTCTATGAGAACAAGAAAAAGCATCATTAATATATAAATCTCCTAAGTTAGAAATTTCTTTTGAGAAAGAATCGTCATTTTGTTCTTCTTTTTCATAAAAACGTATATTTTCCATCATCATAACTGAACCATTGGGAATTTCATTAACTTCAACTAAGGTTTTTTTATTAATTTTATTTTTGTTAAATAAAACTTCTATATTTAAAAGATCTGATAGTTTCTTTGAAATAGGCTCTAATGACATTCCATTTACAATTTTTCCTTTTGGGCGACCGATATGAGATAATATTATAATTTTAGCTTCCTTTTTTATTAATAGATTTAATGTAGGTAAAATTTTTACTATTCTTGATATTTCTGTTATTGTTCCATTTTTCATTGGAACATTTAAGTCGACTCTTAATATTACTTTTTTTCCTTTTAAAACAAGATTCTGGTCTAAAATATTATTCATTAAAATCTAAATTTTATGAAGGTATTCAGCAATATCACACATTCTATTTGAAAAGCCCCATTCATTATCATACCAAGCTGAAATTTTTCCCATATTTTTGCCAACGACACTTGTTAAAGAAGCATCAACGATTGCTGAAGCTGAGTTGTGATTAAAGTCAATTGAGACAAGTTTTTCTGTAGTGATTTCTAAAATTTTTTTAGTTTGTTTTTTAGAAGCAGAAGTAAATGCCTCATTAATTTTTTCTTTAGTCATCTCTTTTTTTGTGCAAAAAACCAACTCTATTAAGGAAACATTAGGAGTTGGAACTCTCATAGCCACACCTTGAAGTTTTCCTTTTAAAGAAGGAATAATTTCACCTATAGCTTTTGAAGCACCGGTTGAAGTTGGAACAATTGATTGAGTGGCGGATCTTGCTCTTCTTGGATCCTTATGTGAGTTGTCTAAAATTCTCTGGTCACTAGTAAAAGCATGAATGGTTGTCATGAATCCTTTTTCAATTTCAAAATTTTCATTTAAAACATTAGCAACAGGAGCTAGGCAATTAGTAGTACATGAAGCTGCTGAAACTATTTGATCATCTTTAGAGAGCATATTTTCGTTAACGCCATATACAATTGTTTTATCTGCATTTGTACATGGTGCCGAAACAATAACTTTTTTTGCTCCATTATTTATATGAGCTAATAATTTTTCTTTAGAATTAAATTTTCCAGTACACTCAAAAACATAATCAACATTAAATTTTTTCCAATTTATGTTTTCAATATTTGATTCTTGAGAAAATGAAATTTTATTTTTATTAATAATTAGATGACCTTCATCAAAGTCTAAGTCTGCATTAAATTTTCCATGAATAGAATCATACTTTATTAAAGCACAGCTTGCCTCAGAGTCAGATCGGTTGTTTATGTGTTTAATTTGTATATTTTTATTTTGACTTTCAATGATTGCTCGAATTACCATTCTGCCAATTCTTCCCATTCCATTAATTCCAACTTTTATTGTCATATTTAACTCTTTATTAGATTCTTTGTTTTTTTGGAAATATTTTCAACCGTTAGTCCAAAATGCTTATAAATTTCTTTATAAGGGGCACTTTTACCAAATGCATCAATTCCAAAAGTCAAACCTTCTGTTCCAATATATTTTTTCCAGCAGTCAGTAGATGCTGCTTCGATTGATACTTTAAACTTCGTTTCACCAAGAATCTTTTCTTTATATGTTTTTGATTGTAGATCAAAAAGGTCTTGGCAAGGCACTGATATAACTTTAGCATATATTTTATCTTTGGCCAATTTATGGCTAGTTTCAATTGCCAAATTAACTTCAGAACCGCTTGCAAGTATAGTTAAAATAATTTTTTTGTTAGTTCTTAAAACCTCATAGGCTCCAAAAGAACATTTATTTACATTTGAATATTTTTTTCTAATGGGATTAAGATTTTGTCTAGTCAAAGATAGTACACTGGGTGTTTTTGAATTTTTTAACGCCAGTTCCCAGCACTCAATAGTTTCCATTCTATCTGCGGGTCTAAAAACATTTAGGTTTGGAATGGATCTTAATCCAGATAATTGTTCTATTGGTTGGTGTGTTGGACCATCCTCACCTAATCCAATTGAATCGTGAGTCATTACATAGATAACTCTTTGTTCCATCAATGCTGACAACCGAATTGAAGGTTTACAGTAATCTGAAAATATTAAGAAAGTTCCACCATAGGGAATAAATTTACTGTGTAGCGCTAGGCCATTCATTATTCCACACATTGCATGCTCTCTTACTCCATAATGTATGTAGTCTCCATTGAAATCACTAGGTTTGATTATATTATGATGTTTTGTTTTTGTATTATTTGATCCAGCTAAATCAGCTGAACCACCTATTAAAGTATTACTTTCTTTGGTAAGTGCATTCAGTGTTAATTCAGAAGATTTTCTTGTAGCCAAACTTTTAATCTCTTTAACAGAATTTTGTTTTTCAGATTTAAGAGCTTTAATAAAGTTATTTTTTAAAATTTTATCTATATTTTTTTTTCTTCTTTTATAAATTTTATTCCAAGCTCTCTCAAGCTTTGTACCCTTGTCACCAATTTTTTTCCATTCACGTAAAATACTATTAGGAATTACAAAAGGCTTGTGTTTCCAACTTAATGCTTTTCGAACAAGTTTAATTTCATCCGTGCCAAGTGGACTTCCATGTGATGAGGCTTTACCTGATTTGTTAGGAGAGCCATATCCAATTTTTGTTTTACAGGAAATAACAGTTGGTTTTTTTGCATTTTGAACTTTTTTTAGTGCTTTAAAAATTTCTTTTTCATTATGACCATTAATTAAAATATAATCCCAACCATAGCTTTCAAATCTTTTTTTAAAATTATCTGAAACAGATAAATTAGTTGGTCCATCAATTGATATTGAATTATTATCAAATAACATTATTAGATTTTTTAACTTTAAATGACCAGCTAAACTCATTGCCTCATGGCTAATACCCTCCATTAAACATCCATCACCAGCCAAAACATATGTCTTGTGATTAATTATTTCTTTACCTAATTTTTTTTTTAAAATTTCTTCTGCAATTGCAAAACCAACAGAGTTAGCTATTCCCTGTCCAAGTGGACCAGTTGTTGTTTCAATTCCAGTACCCAAATGATATTCGGGGTGACCAGCACAAATAGAGTTTAATTGTCTAAATTTTTTTATATCTTTTAAAGAAATACTTTTATAGCCAGTTAAATGTAATAAAGAGTATAAAAGCATCGAACCATGCCCTGCTGATAAAACAAACCTATCCCTGTTAAGCCAATTTGGATTTTTTGGGTTAAATCTGAGAAAACTTTTAAATAATACCGTTGCTACATCAGCCATTCCCATGGGCATACCAGGATGTCCTGAATTTGCCTTTTGAACAGCATCTATTGACAAAAACCTTATTGCACTTGATAAACTTTTATGTAGTTTGTTCAAAAATTATCCTATCTAGACTTAGAAGACTCAATTTAATATTATAAATATATATATATATGAAAACTGACAGTGAAAAAGAAAAAAAACTTACTTATGCTATCGATAAGTTAAAAAACTTAAATCTTCAAAATCCAAGTTTAAAAAATAATTTAGAAAATTTAAATTTACAAAAAAATCAATTAGAAATTGAAAAAAAAAAAATAGAAGATAAATATCAAAGCTTAATGAGTGAGTTTAACGTCCTAAGTCAAAAATTAGAAGAAATAAATAATCAAAAATTTAATGAGCAAAAAAAAGAAACGGAATTTTCCGAAAAAATTGATGAATTAAATCAAGAAACAGATACTTTATTAGAAGAAATAGATAAATGGCAAATGTAAGTATTAATTTTAATGGTAAGGAATTTCTCTTGTCTTGTGACGATGGCCAAGAAGAACACCTTGAAGAACTCTTAACACACATTAACCAAAAGTTTAGTGACTTAAAAAATGATCTTGGAAATATAGGTGAAAATAAACTTTTATTAATTACTTCAGTTAAAATAATGGACGAATATTTTGAAACTAAAAAAAACATTGATCAAAAAAAAATCGAATTAAAAAATTTGTCAAATAAGTTTAGAGAGTTAAAATCCTTAGTTTATGATTATAAAGAAAAAAAAGAAGAAGAGATTGGTCAATTAGCGCAAGATCATGAAAAATTTAAAAAAGAAATTGAAAAAAATAAAGAAAATTATGAAAAAACAATTGAAGAAGTGACAGAAGAAATTGAAAACTTTGTTGAAAAAGCCAACCTAGAAAATCCCATTCAATAAATTTGTGCTAAAATCTAAACTAAGAAACAAAACTCTTCAAATTAGAGAAAATGCTAATGCAAAAAATATTAAGATAGATTTTAATAAAATCTTAAATTTATTCAATAAAAATAAAATACCCAAAAAAAGTATAGGAGGTTACTACCCTGTAAATTTTGAAATCGATGATTTAGATATATTAAGTGAGTTTGAAAAAAGAAAACACAATATTTCTTTGCCTAAAATTAAAAAAAATTTTGATATGGATTTTTATAAATGGTCATTTAGCGACCCACTAAAAATAAATAAATATGGAATACCTGAGCCAGATTCTAAAATTTTAGTTTATCCCGATGTTTTATTGGTACCTCTTGTTGCATTTGATAAAAATTTAAACAGACTTGGATACGGTGGAGGGTATTATGATCGTTTAATAGATAAATTACAAAAAAAAAAAAAAATATTAAAAATTGGTTTAGCATTGTCTGCTCAAAAAATTAACAAAGTTCCAATTAATAAATATGATCAAAAATTAGATTATATTATAACAAACAAATATATTTTAAAATGAAAATTCTTTTCTTAGGTGATGTAGTTGGAATTTCTGGACGTTCAAAGATTTTTAATAATTTGATTTCAGAGATTGAAAATAAAAAGATCAATTTTGTTGTTGTTAATGGTGAAAATGCTGCTGATTCTGGAGTAGGTATAACCAAAGAAATTTGTAAAGATTTTTTTAATTGTGGCATTGATGTAATCACAACTGGAAATCATGTTTGGGATCAAAAAGAAATTATGCCTCATATTGAAAAAGAAAACAGACTTTTGAGACCTAAAAATTTATTTGAACCTTCTCCAGGAAATGGCTTTGGAATATTTGCTGCAAAAAATGGGATGAAAGTAGCTGTTCTTAATTTAATGGGAAATGTATTTATGAAAAAATGTGAAGATGTTTTTGAGGCAGCAGAGAAGTTTATGAACAAATACACTTTAAAGGAACATTATGACTTTCTTATAGTTGATTTTCACGGAGAGATTACAAGTGAGAAAGTAGCTATGGGTCATTTTTTTGATGGTAAGGCCACATTAGTTGTTGGTACCCATACGCATATACCAACTAATGATGCGAGAGTACTAAGCGGTGGAACAGCCTACCAAACAGATGCAGGAATGTGTGGAGATTATGATTCTGTAATAGGCATGAATAAAGAAAATTCAATTAATAGATTTTTAAAAAAAAAATCTATTAAACATTTTCCAGCAATAGGAGAGGCTACTTTATCTGGTGTCATTGTTGATTGTGATGTAGAAACAGGACTGGCAACAAACATTGAAAATTTTATACATGGAGGAGAATTAAAAAACTCTCATTAATTATTATGTCAGGTCATTCGAAGTGGGCAAGTATAAAGCATTCAAAAGGTAAGGCCGATAAACAAAGATCTAAAATATTTTCTAAATTATCTAAAGAAATTAGTGTAGCAGCAAGATTAGGAGATAAAGATCCTGATATGAACCCAAGACTAAGATCTGCAATTCAAGCTGCAAGGTCAGCTAATATGCCAAAAGAGAATATTGAAAGAGCGGTAGATAAATCATCCGCTAATACTGAAACTAATTTTGAAAATTTAAGATATGAAGGATTTGGTCCAGATAAAATAGCAGTGATTGTTGAGGCATTAACAGACAATAAAAATAGAACAGCATCTAACGTTAGAACAATATTTCAAAAAAGTGGGGGAAATTTAGGAACACAAGGTTCAGCCTCGCATAATTTTAATCAATTGGGTATTATTAAAATTGATAAAAAAGAAATATCCGATGAACAAATTTTTGATTTAGCAATTGAATCTGGTGCTGACGAATGTATTTCAAATGATAATTTTCATGAAATTCAATGTCCAATGAATGAAATCTATAATGTAAAAAAAAACTTAGAAAAAATAATTGCAAATTTTATTTCGACTGAAATTGAATGGGTGCCACTAAATAGTGTTGAAGTAGCAAAAGATAGGGTGGAGACAGCAATTGAATTTTTAGAGACTCTTGAAGATGATGACGATGTTCAGAATGTTTATTCAAATATAAATTTTGGAAATAATTAATGCTTATAATTGGTATTGACCCAGGTATAACAGGATCCATATGTTTTTTCGAAGATGGAAAAATAATAGATGTAGTTGAAATGCCCAATATGCCTGAAGGGAAAAAAAATAAAAGGCAAGTTAATGGCGCTCAAGTATTTCATGAAATTTCTTCAAAAATCCAAAATATAAAAAAAGAAAATATTAAAGTAATTATTGAACAAGTTTCAGCCATGCCAGGCCAAGGAGTAACCAGCATGTTCAATTTTGGTCAATCTTTTGGAATTTTAAAAGGAATATGTTCTGCCATGCAATTACCAATGTATTTTGTAAGACCTGCGAAGTGGAAAAAATATTTTAACCTTATTAATTCCGAGAAAGATGCAAGTAGAACTAAAGCAATTGAGGTATTTCCTTATTTTTCATCACAATTATCAAGAAAAAAGGACTCAAATAAAGCTGATGCGATCTTGATTGCTAGTTTTTATTATGAGACCTATAAATTAGAAGAATAAATTAGAGCTTATTAAGACAAATTGATGACACATTTTAGTGTGAAATCATAAATATGGAAGCAGATATAACATCTCAAGCAGTAGGACTTGCGTCAAATACCGATTTTTCATTAATGAGCTTATTTATAAGAGCTGACTTTGTAGTAAAGACAGTAATACTTATGCTAATTGGCTGCTCTATCTATTCATGGGCAATCATTATTGAAAAATTTAAATTATTCAAAAAGATTAACAAAGAATCTGAAGTTTTTGAGGAAAAGTTTTGGAAATCTAAATCAGCAGAAACATTTTACAATAATTTGCCAGCAAATTTAGAAAATCCTATGGCTTTATTATTTAAGGACTCTATGCAAACTTTATTAAAAACAAAATCTAAATCAAATCTAAATGAAAGAATGAGCAGTATGCTTGAAGTTAATATTGAAAAGCAAATGATAAGACTTGATAAGGGCTTTACTTTTTTAGCAACTGTTGGCTCTACAGCTCCATTTATTGGTTTGTTCGGAACTGTTTGGGGGATAATGAATTCATTTCAATCAATTGCAATTTCTAGAAACACAAGTTTAGCAATTGTAGCACCAGGTATAGCAGAAGCTTTATTTGCAACAGCACTCGGTCTGTTAGCTGCTATTCCAGCAGTTGTGGCTTATAATAAATTTAACAATGATTCCAAAAAATATTCACAAAAATTAGAAAATTTTTCAAAAAGATTTTTATCAATAATTTAAAAATGGCCTTTAAACTCAATCGTTCAGCAAAAGAACCCATGAGTGAAATTAATGTCACACCTTTTGTAGATGTAATGTTAGTTTTATTAATTATTTTTATGGTAACAGCTCCCTTGTTAACTGTTGGTGTGCAAGTCGATTTGCCAGAAAGTTCAGCAGACTCATTGCCAGAAGAGCTTGAACCACTAACATTAAGTATAAACTCTAAAGGGGAAATTTTTATTCAAGAATCTAAAGTTGAATATGAAAAGATTATAGCAAAAATTTTAGCTGTCTCTAAAAATAGAACTGATACCAGAATTTATGTGAGAGGAGATAAGTCGATAAATTATGGTAGAGTTTTAGAAATAATGGGAATGTTGTCTGGGTCTGGATTTACAAAAGTAGCATTAATTTCTGAACCATATAAAGAAAGGTAGTTTAAGTGAATAGAAATATTGGTATTTCTTCTGGATTACATATTTTATTAGTTATAATTACAGCTATGAGTTTGCCATTTCTATCAAAAAAACCTATCGATCTTCCTCCAATAGTTTCAGTTGAGCTTATTCAAATTACAGATCAAACAAATATTCCATTTGCACCAAAAGCAAAAAAAACTATTGAAAAAGTTAAAGAAAAAGAAAAAAAATTAGTATCTGAACAGGCCCCACCAAAAATAGTAAAAAAGCAAAAGCCTGATGCCGTTCCACTGCCAGATGAAAAGATAGACAAGGTAAAAAAAATTAAAGATAAAAAACAAAACCCAGAAAAGATAGATAATGAAGTTAAACAAGTTTCTGAATTTGAAAAAGATAAATTATTTGACCTCAATAATATAGCCGCACTTATTGACAAATCAAAAGTAGAAAGTGCTGAAATAAAAGATAAAACAGATAAAGTAACCCAGGATCAGGATAAAAGTATTGATTTTAGTGGATTATCATTAAGTGAAGAGGATGCTTTAAAAGCTCAAATTTTTGGATGTTGGAGTATTCCATTAGGATTACCATATAATGAAAATTTATTAGTTAGAATTAAGTTACAATTAAAACCAGATGGCTCTATTATAAAGTCAGAGATTCTTGATCATGCTAGAATGAATAAACCAGGACAAGGATTTTACAAAGTATTAGCTGAAAGTGCATTAAGAGCTATAAAACTTTGCCAACCTCTTAGAGTCCCAAGTAAAGGATATGAGAGATGGAAAGAATTACAATTAAATTTTGATGCAAGAGAAATGCTAGAAGGATAAAATGTTATTAAGATATTTGTTTATACTATTAATTTTATTGCCTATTAAAGTTTATGCTTTAATTGAGGTGGATATAACGCGAGGAAATTTAAGCCCTTTACCAATAGCAATTTCCCCCCTGTCTATAGATGAACAATCTAAAGAAAGTTTTAAAAAGATTATAAAAAAAAAAAATATTGGTTCTGAAATTTCAAATATTGTTGAAAACAATTTGAAACAATCTGGGTTATTTAATCCTTTAAATAAAGATGCTTTTCTTCAAAAACCAGACATAGCAAATCTAAAACCAAGATTTGAGGATTGGAACCTAATAAAAGCACAAGCATTAGTAACTGGAAAAGTAACTTTTGTAGATGAAAAGTTAAGAGTTGAATTTAGATTGTGGGATGTCTTAGCTGGAAAAGAAATGCTAGCTCTAGCATTCACTACCGTACCTAGTAATTGGAGAAGAGTGGGCCACATAATTACAGATAAAGTTTATGAGCGCTTAACAGGTGAAAAAGGATACTTTGATACAAGAATTATTTATGTAGCTGAAGAAGGGCCAAAAATTAAAAGAATAAAAAAATTAGCAATCATGGATCAAGATGGTTTTAATAATAAATTTTTAACGCTAGGTAATGAATTAGTTTTAACACCTAGATTTAATCCCACAAACCAGATGGTTACTTACCTTTCTTATTTTAGAAATTTACCTAGAGTTTATTTACTTGATATAGAAACTGGAATGCAAGAGGTCGTTGGTGATTTTCCGGGGATGACTTTTGCACCAAGATTTTCTCCAGATGGTAAGAAAATTATTATGAGTTTTGCAAAGGATGGTAATTCTGATATCTACACTATGGATCTTGAAAATAGAGTTGTTGAGAGAATTACCAACCATCCATCAATTGATACGTCACCTTCATATTCTCCAGATGGGAAATATATTTGTTTTAATTCTGATAGAAGTGGGTATCAACAGATCTATGTAATGGACAGTAATGGAAAAAATGTAAAAAGAATTTCGTTTGGCAACGGGTTATATGGAACTCCAGTTTGGTCACCTAGAGGAGATTTAATTGCTTTTACAAGGTTGAGGAAAGGAAAATTTTATATTGGAGTAATGAGAACTGACGGTACAGGTGAGAGGCTTTTAACAGAAAACTTCTACCAAGAAGCACCATCATGGTCACCAAATGGAAGGGTATTAATTTTTTACAGAGAAACAAAAACGAATTCAAAAGGAGAGGGATTTTCTGCTAAATTATGGTCTATTGACTTAACAGGTTATAATGAGAAGTTGGTAGAAACAGAAACTGATGCTTCTGACCCATCATGGTCATCATTATTAAGCAATTAATACTTAATTAGCTTGATTTTTTAACTTGAAAGATCTAATTAGTTGTGAAAAAGTAAGTTATTCAAAATAAGGATTAAGGAGTAAAAATGAACTTAAACAAGATTTTAAAAAATATTTTTTTAGTACTAGCAGCAAGCTTAGTTTTAACTGCTTGTGCTACTCAAAAAAAAACAGGACAAACTCAAGGTGATGTTTATACTGGAACAGACTCAGTTGAATATTTAGCTAGTGGTGTAAAAGATAGAGTTTTCTTTGCAACTAATGAAACGGTATTAACAACAGCTTCAAGAGATACCCTAAGAAAACAAGCTGGCTGGTTAAGAAAAAACTCAAAAATTAATGTTGTCTTAGAAGGTCATGCTGACGAAAGAGGTACTAGAGAGTATAACTTAGCGTTAGGTGAAAGAAGAGCTAATGCAGCAAAAGATTATTTAATGACTTATGGAATATCTTCAAATAGAATTTCTGTCATTAGCTATGGTAAGGAAAGACCAGTAGATTCTGGATCAACACCTTTGAGCTGGTCAAAAAATAGAAGATCAGTTACTATTAAAGCTAATTAGTTAAAAATTTAAAAAGACCCTAGGTATCATTTTACTTAGGGTCTTTTTTTTGCCATCATTATAATTATTACTAGTTGAATGCTTGTTTTTAAAAAATTCATTAATATAAAGTTAATAATAATCTTTACTTTATTTGCTAATCTATCTTTTGCAGAAAATCATAATTTAAATGAAATATTAGAGTTAATTCAAAAAGACCTTAAAACTTTAGAAAAAGCAGTATATTCAGGATCTACAATTATAGGAAATAATTCAGAAAATTCAAATAATCAAAGTGAACTAAATCAAAATTCTGAAGATGTATTAACAAGACACTTATTAAAATTGTCAGAAATTGAGGGACAATTTCAAGAATTAACAAATAAATTTGAAGAAATAAACTTTAAGCTAGATAAGCTATCTAGCAGATTATCAAAAGTTCAAGCTGATAATCAAATAAGATTTCAGGATATTGAAAATGCAGCATCGTTACCCACAAGTAAGGATAAAAAAATTTCAATTGTTAAAAAAAAAGAAGACGAAAAAATTTTACCTGGTTCTTCTCAACCTCAGGAACTAGGAACAATTTCATATAAAGACACAGAAAATAATGAAAAAAGTCAGCAGATACAATCTGTGGAGACGACGTCAACAGTTTTGACAGAAACTTTTCAGTCAGAAGAAAAAATTCTTCCAGAAACAACAGCAGAGAAACAATATGAGTTTGCTACTAGTCTGTTGAAAGTAGGAGATTATAGTACTGCAGAGAGAGCATTTAAAGAATTTGTGGTTACACATCCTGATCATAAATTAGCTGGGAATGCCCAGTATTGGTATGCTGAAACATATAGAATTAGAGGACTTTATACTGATGCAGCATCAGCATATCTTGAGGGGTATCAAAACTATCCTAAAGGTGAGAAGGCTCCTATAAATTTACTAAAACTTGGTGTATCTATGGTTCAGATTGGAGAAAAAAATCAAGGCTGTAAAATGATTGTAGGTGTGGAAAAACAATATCCAAAAGCAAATCAATCAGTACTGCAAAAAGCAAAGTATGAATCTAAAAAATTTGAGTGTAAAAAACAAAATTCATAAAAAAATTCTTAACCACCTTAATAATAAAAAAATATTAAAAACATTTAAAGAGTTTTCAACTTCTTTAAAAGCAACAGAAGATATGGCAGTTGCTGTTTCTGGTGGCCCTGACAGTTTATCACTAGCCTTTTTGGCAAAATGCCATGCATTAAAGAATAAAATCAAAGTTAAGTACTTTATTGTTGACCATAAACTTCGAAAGGATTCGACATTAGAGGCATTGTCTGTAAAAAATATTTTAAAAAAAATTGATATCAACTGCACAATTTTAGAATGGAATGGAAAAAAGCCATCAAAAAACATACAATCATTAGCTAGAGATAGGAGATATTTATTATTAACAAAGCAGTGTAAGAAAAATAAGATTAAAAACTTATTACTAGGACATCATTCAGACGATATGTCGGAGAATTTTTTAATTAGAATGGTTAGAGGCAGTGGACTAAATGGATTAATTTCATTTAATAAAAAAACAAAATATAAAAACGAAAATTTAAATATCTTAAGACCATTATTGAATCTAGAAAAAAAAGACTTAATTTATATTTCAAGAGAAGTATTTAATTTTTTTATTAAAGACCCTTCGAACTTAAATGAAAAGTTTAAAAGAACAAGAATTAGAAATTTACTCCATTCACTTGAAAAAGAAGGTCTAGATAAAAAAAAAATTAAATTAACTATTAATAATTTAAAAGATTCGGATGAATCAATCAAATTTTATGTAGATAGAAATTTAAAAAAAAATGTAATTTTTTTAAAAAAAAAGAATACTTATATTCTGAATCAAAACTTTTTTGATCAAGCACATGAGGTAATTTTTAGATCCCTAACTAAAATTATACAAAATTCAGGTAAAAAATATTATCCTGTTAGAGGGAAAAGTGTTAATCAATTGATTCAAGGTATTGAAGAAAAATCTTTTTTAAAAGTAACTTTAGGTGGCTGCTTTATAGACAGGGTGAATGAAACTATATTAATATCTAGAGAAAAATCAGATAAAATCTAGATTTTGTAACAATTTGACACTTGTTTAATTGGTAATAATTATTATCTTATATCCATGAATATAAAAAATTTAGCAATGTGGGCTGTTATTGTTTTTCTTACTATTGGGCTTTATAACATGTTTAAAAACCCTCAGGCTAATATTAAAAATGATAACGAAATTATATTTTCAGAATTCCTTACTGAAGTTGATAATGGTGGAGTTATCAAGGTAGATATACGAGGTAACAAGATAAGAGGTGTCCTTGCTAACGGAAATTCTTTTTCGACGTACTCACCAAATTATCCAAATTTAATTGAAAAATTATCTAGCAAGGGTGTAAGTATTTCAGCCGCTCCTCTTGAAGACAAAATGCCATCACTCTTTGGAGTTTTATTATCATGGTTTCCAATGTTGTTATTAATTGCTGTATGGATTTTTTTTATGAGGCAAATGCAAGGTGGAAAAGGTGGAGCAATGGGCTTTGGTAAATCTAAAGCTAAATTGATGAATGAATTAAAAGGCAAGGTAACATTTAATGATGTTGCTGGTATTGAAGAAGCAAAAGAAGAAGTTGAGGAAGTTGTTCAATTTCTAAAAGATCCAAAAAAATTTAGTAGACTTGGAGGAAAGATACCAAGAGGATGTTTGTTGGTTGGTCAACCAGGAACAGGTAAAACTTTACTCGCAAGAGCTATAGCAGGAGAGGCTGGTGTTCCATTCTTTACTATATCAGGTTCAGATTTTGTTGAAATGTTTGTTGGTGTTGGAGCCTCAAGAGTTAGAGACATGTTTGAACAAGGTAAAAAAAATTCGCCCTGCATTATTTTTATTGATGAAATAGATGCAGTTGGAAGAAGCAGAGGCGCTGGTCTAGGTGGAGGAAACGATGAAAGAGAACAAACTTTAAACCAATTATTAGTTGAAATGGATGGTTTTGAAACTAATGAAGGGGTAATAATTATTGCAGCTACAAATAGACCTGACGTATTGGACCCAGCTTTGCTGAGACCAGGTAGATTTGATAGGCAAGTAGTTGTTGGACTTCCAGATATTATTGGAAGAGAAAAAATATTAAAGGTACATGTTAAAAAAATAAAGATGGCACCAGATGTAAACTTAAGAACTGTAGCGAGAGGAACCCCAGGTTTTTCAGGAGCAGATTTAGCAAACATAGTTAATGAAGCAGCATTACTTGCGGCTAGAAAAAATAAAAGAATAGTTACCTTGGATGAATTTGAAGAAGCTAGAGATAAAGTGATGATGGGTGCTGAAAGAAGATCAATGGTAATGACGGAAGAAGAAAAGACCCTAACTGCCTATCATGAAGCAGGACATGCAATAGTAACAATTAATGAAGATGCGGCTCACCCGATTCATAAAGCAACAATTATTCCAAGAGGAAGAGCTTTGGGAATGGTTATGCAATTACCAGAAAGAGATGAATTGTCTCAAACAAGAGAACAACTACATGCTCAACTAGCAATAGCTATGGGTGGAAGAGTAGCTGAAGAAATTATTTTTGGTGAAGATAAAGTTACAACTGGTGCTTCAAGCGATATTGAACAAGCGACGCAAAGAGCAAGAGCTATGGTAATGAGGGCGGGTCTTAGTAAAGAATTAGGACCGGTTTCATACGGTGCCAACGAAGAAGAAGTATTTTTAGGAAGATCAGTAGCCAGAACTCAAAATATGTCTGAAGAAACTGCTAAAAAAGTAGATTCTGAAATTAGAAAAATTGTAGACAAAGGATATGAAAGAGCAAGGAAAGTTTTAACAGAAAAAATTGATGATTTGCATAAATTAGCAAAAGCTCTTTTAACATACGAAACCTTATCAGGTGAGGAGATTGAAAATTTGATAAATAAAAATATACACCCATCTAACAAAGAAGATCTAAAAGTTGAAGATGGGGATAAAGGGTCAGCCTTGGGCTCAATGGGTCTTAAGCCAAAAATAGTTCATTAAGAATAAATGAAAAAATATTACACAAGGGTGTGTAATTTTCATTACGGCAAATCATCTATCAAGCTAGTTGATCAAAAAAAAAACCTTCCATTAAACGGAAATAAAGAAATTTCATTTAACCAAATAGAAATTATCTCAAGAGATTCTAAAAAAAAAATTAATCTTAAGGATATAAAAAAACTATCTAAAATATTAAGAAAAAAGATTGAAAATGATATTAAGATTATTATTAAAAAAAATAAAAATTTTTCAAATTTAAATTTCAATAAAAATCCAAATATAATAGGCGTGTTAAATCTTACACCAGATAGTTTTTCTGATGGTGGAAAATTTAATAAAAAAAAAATAGGAATAAATCATGCAATTAATTTATTTAAGTTTGGAGCAAATATGGTTGATGTAGGTGGAGAATCTACAAGACCTGGATCTAAGTCCATAAGTAATAAAGAAGAATGGAGCAGAATAGAAAAAATAATAAAAAAGATTAATAAAAATATTCCGTTATCATTAGATACAAGAAAATCAGAAATTATGAATAAAGGAATTAAAATAGGAATTAAACTTATAAATGATGTTTCGGGACTAACCTATGATAGTAAAACAATTAATATTCTTAAAAAATACAAAATTCCATTTGTGATACATCACTCTCAAGGAACGCCAGAAAATATGCAAATAAACCCTAGATATAAAAATGAATTATTGGATATCTACGATTTTTTTGAAGAAAAAATAAATTTTTTGCGATCTAAAGGTATAAAGCACAATAATATAATAATTGATCCAGGAATAGGTTTTGGAAAAAATTTGAAACATAATATGAATTTGATTAAGAATATTTCTATTTTTCATAGTCTTGGTTTTCCTATACTACTTGGTCTCTCTAGAAAAAAGTTTATTAAGGATTTGGCTGGAAAAAATGATACCAAAGACAGAATAGGAGGAACGGTAGCATCCTCTTTATATTCAATGATGCAAGGAGTTCAAATTTTAAGAATTCATGATGTTAATGAATTAATACAAAGTATAAAAGTATTCAAACAATTAATTAAAAACTGATGGTAAAAAAATATTTTGGAACAGATGGAATAAGAGGGGGTGTAAATAGTAAAAATATTAATGGTGATATGTTTTTTAAGTTTGGTTTGGCCTCAGGAACATATTTTAAAACTCAAAAAAAAAAGAAACAAATAGCAATAATTGCTAAAGATACTAGGTTATCTGGTTATACCCTGGAACCTGCTTTAGTTTCTGGCCTTACATCAGCTGGAATGCATGTGTACACATTAGGACCCATACCAACAAATGGCTTGGCAATGTTAACGAAAGCCATGAAAGCAAATATGGGTATTATGATCACTGCATCTCACAATCCGTATTATGATAATGGGTTAAAGCTGTTTGGCCCTGATGGATTAAAGTTATCCGATAAAATTGAAAAAAAAATAGAAAGTTTAATTGATAAAAAGATTGAAAATAATCTATCAAAACCCAGGGAGCTAGGTAGGGTTAAAAGATTAGAAAGTGGAAATGAAGATTATATCAAGATATTGAAAAAAAATTTTCCTAAAGACTTTAATCTCAGAGGTTTAAGAATTGTCATTGACTGTGCGAATGGTGCTGGGTATAAGGCAGGACCTGAATTGTTAAAATTACTTGGGGCAAAAGTAATCGCAATTGGAATTAATCCAAATGGTTTAAATATTAATAAAAAATGTGGTTCAACCTTTCCAAATAAAATTAAATCTGCGGTAAAAAAAAATAAAGCACATATTGGAATATCACTTGATGGTGATGCTGACAGAATTATTATGTGTGATGAAAAAGGGCATATAATTGATGGTGATCAAATAATTGCTGCACTTGCACTTAGATGGAAAAGAAAAAAAATGCTAAAAGGAGGTGTTGTTGGTACTTTAATGTCTAACTATGGGTTAGAAAAGTTTTTTAAGTCAAAAAAAATAAGATTCATAAGAGCGAATGTAGGTGATCGATATGTAAAAGAAAAAATGCAAAAAAATAATTTTAACTTAGGTGGGGAACAATCTGGACATATTATTTTAGGTAAATTTGCAACTACTGGAGATGGCTTATTGGTTGCTTTAGAAGTTTTGTTTTCCTTAAGAAAAGGAAATAAAGCTAGTAATTTTTTTAAAACTTTTAAAAAGACGCCACAAATTTTAAAAAATATTGAAGTAAAAAATAAAAGTATAATTATGAATGTAGATGTAAAAAAATCTATTAAAAACGCAGAAAAATTAATGAGAGGACAGGGAAGAATATTAGTTAGAAAATCAGGGACAGAGTCAAAAATTAGAGTAATGGGTGAGAGTGAAAATAAACAACTTCTTCAAAAGTGTTTAAACATGATTTTAAGAAAAATTAAATAAATTGAAACCAAAGTCAAAAATATTGATTATTGCTGGATCAGACTCATCAGGAGGTGCGGGTATTCAAGCAGATATTAAAACTGTTACTACTTTAGGATCGTATGCAATGACTGCTATAACAGCTGTAACAACTCAAAATACTACAGGTGTTAAATCAATAGTATCCATTGATCCAAAAGAAATTTCTAATCAAATTGAATTTTCCTCAAAGGATATTAAACCAGATGCTATAAAAATTGGAATGCTACATTCTACAAAGGTAATAAAATCTGTAATTCGTTCATTAAACATTATCAAAGTTAATAAAATAATCCTAGATCCCGTTATGGTTGCCAAAGGTGGGACTAAACTAATAGATGATAAAGCAGTTCAACTACTAAAAAATGAATTAATAAAAAAAGTTAGCTTAGTGACTCCTAATATTCCAGAAGCTGAAATATTAGCTGGTATTAAAATAAGAACTAAAGAAGACATGATTTTTGCTGCAAGCATATTGATTGAACTAGGGGCAAAAAATGTTTTTATAAAAGGTGGTCATCTAGATTCAAAAGTGGTTCAAGATATATTTGTTAACAAAAAAGAAATTATGGTTATAAAAAATAGAAAAATTACAACCAGTAATACACATGGAACAGGATGTACGCTCTCATCTGCTATTTCTACATTCTTTTCATGTGGAAAAACCTTAAAGAAATCTTGTGAGCTGGCAACTATATATGTAAATAATTCTATAAGATCTAACCTTAACTATGGCAAAGGCCACGGTCCAATAAACCACTTAAGTTCAATAATAATAAATAAAAAATTTAGATAATGAAAAATGTAGTTGTTGTAGGGTCTCAATGGGGTGATGAAGGAAAAGGTAAGATTGTTGATTGGTTATCAGACCAAGCAGATGTTGTTATTCGTTTCCAAGGAGGGCACAATGCAGGTCACACACTAGTAATAGATGGAGTTACTTACAAATTAAGGTTACTTCCCTCTGGCATTGTTCGAAAAAATAAAATTTCGATTATTGGAAATGGTGTTGTCGTTGATCCATGGGCTCTACTAGAAGAAATAGAGGAGATAAAAGCTAAAGGAGTTGATGTTAATGTTAATAATTTTATAATTTCAGAGTCCGCAAATCTTATTTTACCATTCCATAGAGAAATGGATGAAATAAGAGAAGATACAGCTGGTAAAAATAAAATTGGAACTACTAGGCGTGGAATAGGTCCGGCATACGAAGATAAGGTTGGAAGAAGATCTATTCGAGTTATGGACCTAAGGTCTGAAAGCAATCTTGATCACAGATTAGAAGCAGTTCTATTGCATCATAATGCAATTAGAAAAGGGTTAGGTAAAAAAATATACAAAAAAGAACAACTTAAAAAAGAACTTTTAAAAATTGCCCCAGAAATATTAAAGTTTTCTCAACCAGTTTGGCTTAGAATTGATGAATTTAAAAAAAAAAAGAAAAAAATATTATTTGAAGGAGCACAAGGAATTTTATTAGATGTAGATCATGGAACGTATCCATTTGTAACATCTTCAAATACTGTTGCTGCTAGTGCTGCTACAGGCACTGGCTGCGGACCAAATTCGATACATTATGTTCTTGGCATTACAAAGGCTTATACTACTAGAGTTGGTGAGGGACCTTTTCCAACAGAGTTAACAGACGACACGGGTGAATTACTTGGATCAAGAGGAAAAGAATTTGGAACAGTTACAAGTCGAAAAAGAAGATGTGGTTGGTTTGATGGTGTTTTGGTTAGACAAACAATAAAAATATCAGGAATTGACGGTATAGCACTTACTAAGTTAGATGTTTTAGATGAACTAGAAGAGATTAAAATGTGTGTTGAATATGAATTAGATGGAAAAAAAATGGACTACCTTCCAGCTGCAGTTGAAGATCAATTAAAGATAAAACCTATTTATAAAAAATTTCCTGGATGGAAAACACCAACTAATGGAATTAAAAACATGGAAGACCTTCCAGCGAATGCAAAGAAATATATTTATGCCCTTGAAGATTTTATTGGTACAAAAGTTTCAAGTATTTCAACAAGTCCAGAACGTGAAGATACAATTCTGTTAGAAAATCCTTTTGAAATTTAATTAACTGTAAGTAAATTTTTAGATTTAGCAGAATTAAGCATATGTTTTTGAAGTTTTTCAAAAGCTTTATTTTCAATTTGCCTTATTCTCTCTCTACTAATTTTATATTTTTTACTCAAGTCTTCAAGTGTTATAGGATCATCATTTAATCTTCTTGAATATAAAATTTCTCTTTCCCTATCATTTAGAATTGTTATTGAAGTTTTTAACAAATCTTTTCTTTGAGCCATTTCTTCTTGATGAGCAAATTTAAGGTCATGATCTAACTCTTTATCTACTAACCAATCTTGCCACTCATCACCATCTTCCCCTACTTGAGCATTTAGAGAAAATTCCTTACCTGAAAGTCTTCTATTCATTGAAATAACCTCATCTTTACTGACATCTAATTTGTTAGCTATTTCATTAACATACTCAGGTCTCAAATCTCCTTCTGAATCAGGTGCTATCTTATTTTTTATTTTTTTAAGATTAAAAAATAATTTTTTTTGGGCAGTAGTTGTTCCTATTTTTACCAAACTCCAAGATCTTAAGACATACTCCTGAATAGAAGCTCTAATCCACCACATTGCGTATGTTGCTAATCTAAAACCTTT
>Ga0307986_10001035_pt1 | contig 20574 bp, 23 predicted proteins | sample EllFjometageno82_FD_203170 | JGI IMG/M metagenome (GOLD analysis project Ga0307986, IMG submission 203170) | Marine microbial communities from Ellis Fjord, Antarctic Ocean - #82 | ecosystem: Environmental > Aquatic > Marine > Unclassified | place: Southern Ocean | collected 2014-10-09
ATGCATTTGCAGGTGAGAGCCAAGCAAACAGACGTTATTTATATTTCGCTCAAAAAGCAGATATTGAAGGTTATAACGATGTAGCATCTGTATTTAGATCTACAGCTGAAGGTGAAACAGGTCATGCGCACGGACACCTTGAATATCTCGAGGAAGTTGGTGATCCAGCTACAGGGCTGCCGATTGGTGAAACTAAAGATAATTTAGCTTCAGCAGTACAAGGTGAAACACATGAATACACAGACATGTATCCAGGTATGGCAAAAACAGCTAGAGAAGAAGGCTTTGCAGAAATTGCTGAGTGGTTTGAAACTTTAGCTAAAGCTGAAAAATCACACGCGGGTAAATTTCAAAAAACATTAGAATCTATTGTATAAATAGAACTTAATTCATGGTGGGGGGTTTGCCCCACCATTAATCCAAAAAATTTAATTTCATGAGTAAAGAAGGCGGAACAGAAGCACCTATTCGACATTCAATAAATTTTGAGCACCCTGATTTTTTAGATCCAAAGAAATTAGATGATGAAATGAGAAGAGCATTTGATATCTGTCATGGATGTAGAAGGTGTTTTAATCTATGTGACTCGTTTCCAAAACTATTTGATATGATAGATGAGTCAGAAAACGAGGATGTAGAAAGTTTAAAAAGTGAACAATTTGAACCAGTTGTAGATGCATGCACATTGTGTGATATGTGTTTTATGACTAAGTGTCCCTATGTTCCACCACATGATTTTGATTTAGATTTCCCCCATTTAATGTTGAGATATAGAACGTCTCAAAAAAAATTAGATAGATTACCTATGGTGCCAGCACTGCTAGCTCACACTGATAGAAACGGAAAAATTGGTGTTGCTTTGTCATCACTAATAAACTGGGTAACAAATATTAAAAACACATTCTTTAGAAAAATATTAGAATTAATTGCTGGAATAGACATGAGAGTTATCCTACCAGTTTATAATTCAGAGACATTTACAAGTTATTTTAAAAAAAATAAAGATCCAATAAATAGCGAAGCACCATCTAAAGATAGAAAAGTAGTAATTTATTCAACTTGCTTTGTTAATTTTAACAAAAAAGATACAGGTGTTGCTGCTTTAAAAGTTTTAAAAAAAAATGGAGTTGAAGTTCAAGAAGCTTATCCGGGGTGTTGCGGCATGCCTTTCTTAGAACAGGCAGATCTTCCTAAAGTAGTGGAGCAAGCAAAGAAAGTGTCTAAAGACTTATTGGAGTGGGTTGATAAAGGTTATCAAATTATTACACTTACAGCTAGTTGTGGCTTGATGTTAAAATTTGAATGGCCATTATTATTGCCAAACGATGAAAATATTAAAAGACTTTCAAAAAGTACTAGCGATATAGATGAATACATCGTTGATATAGCGCAAAATGAAGGCTTAGCTGAAGGTCTGCAAGAAATTGATGGAGGCGTAACAGTCCACAATGCATGTCATGCCAGAGCTCAAAATATGGGTATTAAATCAAGAGACATGTTAAAATTTATTCCTAATATTAAAATGGATGTTGTTGAAAGATGTGCTGGTCATGGTGGAACTTTTGGAGTTATGAGGGAGACACATGATCTTGCAGTAAAAGTTGGCACACCAACAGCACGACAGATTAAAAATAAAAATAATAAATATATGGCCTCTGATTGTCCACTAGCAGGTAAACATTTAAAACAATTAGAGACTGACACAAACATTTCTAACGATGAGGCACTTCACCCTATCGAATTGATAGCTAAAAGTTATAGATTGTAAGTATGAGCAAAGAAAAAAGACAGATTGAAAAAAATGATTTAATGACTGCAGAAGCTTACGCAGAAAACAGAAAGACAATTAGAAAAAGTCTAGTTGAATTTAAAATAAATCGAAGAATAGCCCTTGGTCCTTATGCAACTTTTTATTTTGAAAGCTTTGAAACTATGTTGGCTCAAGTTCAAGAAATGCTGCACATAGAAAAAGGAGGTGATGAACAATTAAAAGATGAACTAATTGCTTATAATCCTTTAGTTCCAAATGGTAAAGAGCTTACTGCAACATTAATGTTTGAGATTGATAACCCTATTTCTAGAAGTGCATTTTTAGGAAAAGTTGGTGGAATAGAAGAAAAAATTTTTATGAAGATTGATAATGAGACAGTCAATGCTGTACCAGAAAACGATGTAGATAGGACATCAGCTGAGGGAAAAGCTTCTTCTGTGCAATTTATTCATTTTAAATTTAAGGATGATCAAATTAATAAATTTAAATTAGGTAGTGCAAATATTGAACTTGGCATTGATCATAAAGAATATGCCCATACTACAAAATTAACTAGAGAGAATATTAAGTCTTTGTTAGCTGACTTTATTTAATAGATCCCCAAATATTTTCAGCCTTAATCCACCCAAAATAATTTCCAGTATTTATACTGCACCATATTCCCTCACATTTTTTAACAACTAATAATCTTCCTTTTTCAAGTTTTGCGACTGGTTTAGAAAGATTTGAAGGTTTTTTAAATAAAATCTTATTCTCTAAAATAATAATAGAATTTGATGGTTTAAGTTGAGATGTGTGGATCCAACCACTATTATTTTTTAAGTCTACAATCCGTCGGAAATTTTCTTTTTCATCTATTTGTTTTATGGGTAAATTTATTTTCTTATAAATATATTTAATTTTTGATTCAAGACTTGGACCATACCTAACATTTACTTTATTCTTTTTTAAAGATACAAATTTTTCTTCAGCGACTGAAAATTGAGTAAACAAAACTGCTAAGCATAATAGGTAAATATTTAATTTTTTTATCATTTACAAAAACAATCTTTTTTTTTTTTAACTTTTACTTTTCTAAAATTTAAGTTAAGTAAATCCAAAATAAGAATATAACCATCAAGTCCCACCCCAATACTCAATATCTTTTTTAATACCTCATTAGCTTGAATAGTGCCGACAATTCCAGCGACAGTTCCAAGTATACCTTCAGATTCACAGTTTAATAGATCATCTAAAACCTTAGTTTCCTGAAAAAAACACCTCAAACAAGAATTTTTTTTATTTTTAAAATCAAAAGTAAATATATGACCATCAAATTTGCTGATCGCACCAACAACAAGAGTCTTCTTAAATTTTAAACATAAGTCATTTAGTAAAAATTTTGTCGTAAAATTATCTGATCCATCAACTATATAATCATATTTATTAATGATCTTCTTAAAATTTACACTATTCAATCTAATTTTATAAATTGTGACTTTTGTATGGGGGTTTATCTTGTTAATTTTATCTTTTGCTATTTTGACTTTAAACTTTCCAATATCAGAAGTGTTATAAAGACTTTGTCTGTGCAAATTAGATAGACTTACCTTATCGTCATCAACGATTCCTACTGTTCCAATACCCGCTCTTGAAAGAAACTCTGCAGCTGGGGATCCAAGTCCACCAGCTCCAATAATCAAAACTTTTGAGGATAAAATCTTTTTTTGACCTAAAATACCAATATCTTTAAGTATTATTTGTCTTGAAAATCGTTCAATTATTTTTTTTTTTAGTTGGCTTTTCATTTACCAGTTGAACCAAAACCACCATCACCTCTTAAAGTATCTGGTAAATTATCTATTTCTTCTAATTCCATTTTAACAACTGGTACCAGGACCATTTGTGCAACTCTATCTTTGTTGTTAATTAAAAAATCTTCTTTTCCATGATTAAAAAGGATGATCTTAATTTCGCCTCTATAATCACTGTCAATAGTTCCTGGTGTATTTAAAACAGTTATATTCTTTCTTGCAGCAAGACCAGATCTAGGTCGAATTTGCACCTCATAATCCTCCGAAAAAGCCATAGAAAGACCTGTAGGAACTAAATATGAGCTATTGGGTGCTAATCTGATTGGTTCCTTTATAAAGGCCATTAAATCCATACCAGAAGCACCATTAGTTTTGTAAACTGGAAGTTCTACGTCAGGATTTAATTTTTTGATTAAGACTCTTACCATTTAATTTAACTGCTCAACAACTCTATCTATTATTTGTTCTGAGATTTCAGTTTTTTTTTTCATAGTAAGTTTTTCATTACTAATTTTATCATTTTTATAAAAAATTGAAACTTCATTAAAATCAGAATCAAATCCAATAGAATTATTAGATACATCATTCGCTATTATCCAATCACAATTTTTTTCTATTAATTTTCTATGAGCATTTTCTCGAATGTTATTTGTCTCAGCTGCAAAGCCTATAACCAATTTTGGTCTGAGAGAGTTATGTTTAGACACATAATTTAGAATATCAATATTTTTTTCAAGATTTAAATGCAGATGGTCTTGTTTTTTTATCTTCTCTTTTTTTTCTTCTTTAACTTTAAAGTCTGCTACAGCTGCAGAAAAAATTGCTACATCGACAGGTAAATTATCTTGAGCAGCTTTAAACATTTCATCTGCTGTTTCCACATTGATTAAATTAATATTGTCATCTACTTGTAAATTAGTAGGTCCAGAAATTAATGTTGTTTGAAACCCTCTATTGGCTAAAGATTTTGCTAGAGCATAACCCTGCTTACCTGAAGATTTATTGGTAATAAATCTTACAGGATCAATATATTCATTAGTTGGTCCTGCTGTTACTAAAGCTTTTAATTTTTGATTTTTTTTCAATTCAGCAAAATAGGCTTCAATTGTCTGGAAAATATTTTTTGGTTGAGTCATTTTTCCTTCACCAAACTCACCACAAGCCATATCTCCCACCTCAGGACCAATCACCTTATAGCCATAAGATCTTAATTTACTAAGATTTTGTTTAGTTGAGGGGTGCTCCCACATTCTAACATTCATAGCAGGTGTCAAAAAAATATTCTTATCAGATGCAAGAATTACAGTTGAAGCTAGATCATCTGACGACCCAGAGCTTAATTTTGAAATAGTATTTGCAGTTGCAGGAGCAACGAGAATTACATCTGCCCACCTAGATAGAGATATATGATCCATTTCTGCTTCATTTTCTACATTAAATAAATCATCATAAACTTTTCCTTGGGAAAGCGAGGCAACCGACAATGGTGTTACAAATTCTTTAGCACTTTTAGTAAGGATAGTTTTAATTTCTGCACCATGTTTTTTAAACAGCCTAATAAGCTCTAAACTTTTATATGCAGATATACCGCCACATATTATTAAAAGTATCTTTTTTCCGGATAAATTATTCATTAGGCAAATTAAAATACTAATAGGCCAAAGATTACAAGCAATAATAATCCAACAATAGACTGATTTCTAAATGCAATCATTTCAGATTTCTTTTCATTTAAGGATGCATAGGAATTTGAATTATGAGGTATCTGGCCACTCGCTAAAAAAGTAAGTGCCTGATTAGCTTTATCCATAATCTCTGGAAAATCAGGCAATCTTTTAATTACCTCAGTAGTACTTTTTAAGCCTTCGTTTAAAGTATTAATAGGATCTTTAGTTTCCCTTAACCAATTTTCTAAAACTGGTTTTGAGGTTTCCCATATATTAGTATTAGGATTAAGTTTTCTAGCAACACCCTCAACAACAACCATGGTTTTTTGTAACATTAATAATTGAGGCTGGGTTTGCATATTAAATTTTTCTGTGACATCAAAAAGTTGTTTTAATAGTTTTCCACCAGATATATCCTTTACAGATTGGCCAAATATTGGTTCACCAATGGCTCTTAATGCTTGAGCAAGATCGTCCACAGGGACATCTTTAGGAACTAAGCCTGCCATTAAATGTACTTCAGCAACTTTTTTATAATCTCTTTGAATGAAACCAAATAAAATTTCAGCTAAAAATCTTTTACTCATATTGTCCAATCTGCCCATAATACCAAAATCTATAGGCACAATTTGTCCGTTGTTATCAATGAAAATGTTACCTTGGTGCATGTCAGCATGAAAGAAGCCATCTCTAACAGCATGTCTTAGAAAATGCTGAATTATGTCAGAAGCAATTCTCGAAGTATCAATATTTCTTTTTTGCAAATCTTCAGTTTCACGAATAGAAACACCATCAACCCAATCAAGTGTCATCACATTTTCGCTGGTAAAATTCCAATAAATTGTTGGAACTCTAAAACCTGCATCATTTTTTGTATTTTCTGCATACTCATTAGCAGCTGCAGCCTCAAATCTTAAGTCCATTTCTAGATTAGTTATTTCTTTAAGCAGAAAAACAACTTCAATTATTTTTAAACGTTTTGTTTTTTTTATAAATGATTCAACAAGGAAAGCAAAAAGCATTAAAGCATCTATTTCTTCGTTAAATGTTTTTTTAATATCAGGTCTTAAGATTTTAATAGCTACATCTTTTATTGTTCCATCGTCATTTATCTTGGCTTTATGAACTTGAGCTATAGAAGCAGCAGCAACAGGTTCACTTAAATCTATAATAGAATTAAATGTTTCTTCTCCTAAATCGTTTTTTATTATAATTTTGGCTTCGGATAGTGCAAATGCAGGAAGCCTATCTTGTAAACCCTCCAACTGTTTTGCTAGATCATCACCAATAATATCAGGTCTAGTAACTAGGAATTGTCCTAGTTTAATAAAAGTTGTGCCCATAGATTGTAAAGTTCTAGAAAGCCTTTCTCCTTCAGTGTCATTTAAATTAATCCTTTGAGAATTAGAAAAAGAAAAAGATAATATTTGAAATAAAATTTTAATAGCTAGTGGTGGTTTTTTAAATTTTGAAACTATATTTAAAATGTCAGATTTTGCTAATTTTCTTCCTAATTTAAATAATATAAACAATTTTTTAATCATTAAATCTTCCACCCTGAGTGAATTGCAACTATTCCGCCAGATAAGTTTCTATATGCACAATTCTTAAATTTATTTTTTTTCATTAAATCAATCAATTCTTCTTGATTAATAAATTCTTCAATACTTTTAATTAAATATTCATAAGGTTCTTTTTGGCCAATAATTACCTTTCCAATTAATGGAATAAGTTTTGAATAATTTTTGTAAACAAAATTAAGGTTAGAGTTTTGAATTTTTGAAAACTCTAGGCATAAATACCGTCCACCAGGCTTGAGAACGCGATAAGCTTCAGAAAGAGCTTTATTAAGATTTTTAGTATTTCGAAGGCCAAAACTAATTGTATAATAATCACAAGAATTATCTTTAAGGGGTAATTTTTCTGCAGAGGATATTAACCAATTAATATTTTTATAAGCATTTAATTTAACCTGCCCTTTGCCAATCATACCTCTATTCGGATCAACACAAAAAATTTTCCCATTCTTATTTGTTAAATCTAGAAAAAGCTTTCCAAGATCTCCGGTACCACAAGCAACATCAATTAAAGTTTTATTTTTGGATGGCTTCATCCAATTCATCAAATCTTTTTTCCATATTCTATGAACACCTAGAGACATAAAATCATTCATTAAATCGTATTTGTTATAGACGTTATCGAAAACACCCTGAACAAGTCCTTTTTTGTTTTGGAGATATTGTTGCATGTTAAATCTATTAATTATTGATAATATACTGTCAAATGCCAGAATTACCAGAAGTAGAAATAGTCAAGAAATCATTAGCTAAAAAAATACAACAAAAGAAAATCAAGAAAGTAATAATTACGAACAGAAATTTGAGATTTAAGATTCCCTTAAAATTTGAAGAATTATTGCAAAACAAAATCATTAAAAAAGTTACTAGGTTTTCCAAGTACATAATTTTAAATTTTTCCAATGGTTCATATTGTTTAATACACTTGGGAATGTCAGGTACTATTCATGTAATTGAAAAAAATAACTTAAATAAATTCACTAATACGAGTTTTTATAATTCTTCAAGTCTCCCAAAAAAACATAATCATGTTGAGATACATTTTAAGGATTTAAAAGTTATCTATAATGACCCTAGAAGATTTGGTTTTTTTAAATATATAGATGACAGAGAAGCACTTATAGATAGATTTAATCATTTAGGTCCAGAACCATTTTTTAAAAAATTTAATTTAAAATATCTCTTAAAATATTTTTTAAATAAAAAAAAAGATATAAAAAGTTTTTTATTAGATCAAAAATTTGTATCTGGAATTGGTAATATTTATGCAAGTGAAATTTTATTTCTTTGTAAAATTAACCCAACAATATTAGCAATGAAATTAACTAAAAAAGATTGCAAAAATATTATTTTATTTTCTAAGAAAGTACTTAATAAAGCTATAAAAAAAGGGGGATCAAGCATCCGTGATTTTAGAGACACGCTTGGAAAAAGTGGTAACTTCCAAAAAGAATTTAAAGTTTATCAAAGAGAAAATCTTAATTGCCTCAGGAGTGAATGTGATGGCAAAATAAGGAAAATATTTATATCCAATAGATCAACTTTTTTTTGTAATACTTGCCAAAAATAGCCAATTATTCTATTGACCACTATAAATTCTCAAGCTATACCACTGCGCTTATGGCAAACACAAAATCAGCAATTAAAAGAATTAGAAAAATTGCTACCCAAACACTAGTTAATAAGGCTCGTAGGAGTAAATATAGGAATGCTATAAAAAAAATGAACCTACTTATCCTTGAGAAAAAAAAAGCTGAAGCTTTAAAATTCTTACCTAAACTGAATTCAGAATTAATGAGAGTTGCAAAGACTGGAATTATCAAAAAAGCCAATGCTTCAAGAAATGTTTCAAGAATTACAAAAAAAATTGCTGCATTAAAATAACTACCCCTAGTTGTTAGTAGCTTGCCATTAATTTTATATACACTAAATAAGAAATAAAACTATTATTCAGTAACTATATCTAGATTTAGCTAAAAAAAAAATTTTTTAATTTCTAAATCACACACTCATAGATTTTAATTTTGTAAAACTTTATCTATAAAAAGATAACACTGCGATAGTGCATCTTATAAAAATAATTTTTTCCCGTTAAAAACGATTCACCTAGAAAGTTTATTTATTTTTGAATTTATAGAATTAATTATTGCAAAAGATTTATTTTGCTTCTAACTGACTTAATTCATACAAATTCATGTTCAACAACAATACATCAAAAAATTTAAATAATATTTCTTCCGAAGCTCTTGACTGGGCTGTTGTTCAAAAAGATATGAAGAATAAACTAGGCAACGACATATATGAAAGTTGGCTTAGAAAAATAGATTTTGTTGAAGAGATGAGTAATTATGTTTTACTCTCAGTTTCAAGTAGATTTATAAGAGATTGGATTACCTCAAGATATTTAGACCAAATATTACAAATAATTAAAATATATAAAAAAGATTTAACAAGAATAGAATTTAAAATTGTAGAAAGAAATTCTGAAAATGAAAATGACAACAGCTCCAAATTAACTCAAAATAATGAAAATGTTTCATTCATTAAAGATACCTATTTGCAGTACAACAGAATTGACACTAATAAAAGATTTGATAACTTTATAACTGGTACAAGCAATAAACTAGCTTATGAAGCGTCGTTAAAAGTTTCAGAAAATATTTCTCACTATAATCCACTCTACATTTATGGTGGTGTTGGAATGGGTAAAACCCACTTATTAAATTCAATAGGTCTTTCTTTAAAAGAAAAAAATAAAGTAATGTTTATTTCAGCTGAAAGATTTATGTATCAATTTGTTAAATCAATTAAGTCTAATGATATGGTAAAATTTAAAGAATATTTTAGAAATACAGACATCTTATTGATTGATGATATTCAATTCATGAATGGAAAAGAAGCAATGCAAGAGGAATTTTTTCATACCTTTAATGCCTTGCTTGATAAAGGGTCACAAGTAATAATTTCAGCAGATAGAGCTCCAAATAAATTATCTAGAATTCAAGATAGAATAAAATCAAGATTTGCTGGTGGTTTAGTTGTTGACGTGCAAAAACCTGACTATGAATTGAGAAAAAAAATTGTTAAACAAAAAACTGAAGAACTTAATGTATTTTATTCCAATCAAATAAATATTTCTGAAGAAATACAAAAATTTATTAGTACAGAAATTACAACAAGTATTAGAGAGTTAGTAGGTGCAATAAATAGAGTTGTGTCTTTTTCAAGAATATATAACAAAGTTCCAAATTTATCTGAAATTAAAGTTGTTTTAAAAGATCTTTTAAATATTAATGAAAATAAAGTAACAATTGATTTGATACAATCGACAGTTTGTAAGTTTTTTAAAATAAGTAAAAATGAAATGCTTTCTTCAAGAAGATCAAGATATCTTGTAAGGCCAAGACAAACTGCAATTTATTTAACTAAAATCTTAACTTCTAAATCATTACCAGAAATTGGCAGGGAGTTTTCCAATAGAGATCATACAACAATCATACATTCTGTTAAAACAATTGAAAAATTGAAGGAAAAAGACTCAGAAATGACTGACAATATTAATAACTTAAAAAATCAAATATTGTATAATAAAGAAAATGAAATTTAACGTTAATCAACAAGACCTACAACAAGCCCTAAATTACTGTCAGGGTGTGATTGAAAAAAGAAGTACACTTCAAATTTTATCAAATGTTCTATTAAATGCTAACAATTCAAACCTAACAATTACAGCTACCGATCTAGATCTGATATTTATTCATCAAATTAATAACGTAGAGGTTATTGAAGAGGGAAACACGACAACTACCTCTTCAGTTATGTATGACATCATAAGGAAATTTTCTTCAGGAAAAAAAATTAATCTATCTTTAACAGAAGGAAGCAAGCTTCAGGTAGAGTCAGAAAAGTCTGTTTTTAACCTAAACTGCATTAATGCATCTGAATTTCCATTAACAGATGAAAATTTCAATCAAAATGAATTCTCTATTAAATCTAAACAATTATTAAAATTATTAAATAAATGTAAATTTTCAGTTTCAAATGACGAAACAAGACATTATCTAAGTGGAATTTTTTTGCATCAAACACAAGTAGAAGACCAAAACTTTTTGACAGCAGCAGCCACAGACAGCCATAGAATGTCTGTATCTAAAATAAGATTAGATCAGAAGGTTGATTTTGAGCCAATTATATTACCTAAAAAAACAATATTTCAATTATGCTCTTTATTAGAGAGCTATGATGGTGATGTTAAAATTTCAAATATAAAATCAAAAATTAAATTTGAATTAAATAATAGCATTTTAATTTCCAAATTAATTGATGGAAAGTTTCCTAATTATATTCAGGTAATACCTAAAAATAACCAAAAAAAATTGGAGATAGACCTAAAATTATTTTTAGATTCTGTAGATAGAGTTGCCTCAGTTTCGCTTGATAAAAAAGATGGTGTAAAGTTTAATATGTCACAAGATGTTTTAAATTTATCTGTTAACAACACAAATAGTGGTGATGGTAAAGAAAGCCTGAGTGTTAAATTTGACCATGATTTAGAAATTAGTTTCAATTCAAGATATTTAATTGATGTTGCTGCCCAGCTTGATGGAGATAAAATTGAAATCTTCTTTAATGATACAGGCTCTCCAGCCTTAATTAAAGATCCAGGTGACTTTGATAGTATTTTTGTTGTAATGCCTATGAAAGGCTAATTCAGCACGTCCAGCTCAGTATAAATAACATCTTGTAAATTTTTTAGGAAAATTTCTTTATTCTGCCCAGGCTCAATTGCTGGCAAAATTGAAATTATTAAAGTCGTATTAATTTTCTTTGGTCCATGTTTTGGCCAAGTAAAGCCAGAGTTAATTGCAATCGGTTGGCATGATACTTTTAATACATCATAAATTCTACCTGCCCCTTTTTTAAAGGGTGTTCGATCTTTTGGTAATAATCTTGTTCCTTGTGGAAAAATTATTAAAGGTCGATTTGATGTATTAATTAATTTTAGAACATCTCCAAAAAAACCAAGATTATCTTTTGATATTTTATTTCTTTTAATTGAAATTGAGCCAATTTTTTTTAGATACCAACCAAATATTGGGATCATTAATAGTTCTTTTTTTAGAATAAAAACGGGGGAATTAAAAATTGTTTGCAGAAAAAATGTTTCAAACATTGATTGGTGAGATGCTGCGATAAAGAATTTTTTATTATTAATTATATTTTCTCTGCCTCTAACAACTAATTTTGTAGATAAAAAAAATTTTAAACAAAAAGAAGCCCAATAACCCATAATTTTTCCTCCAATTAAAGTTACTTTTTGAGGTAGAAAAAATGCAGGTATGAATATTATAGAAATAAATATAATTCCTATAAAAAATAAAGTGTTAAATAAAAAATTTCTTATCATTTTAGTCAAAAACTAGATTAGATCTTTTAGTTTTTGTCTTTTTTTAATAACATTAATTTTTGAACCCTTAATTAATAATTCAGCTGGTTTTGGTCTAACATTATAATTTGAGCTTAATGACATACCGTATGCTCCAACATCACACATTACAATAAGATCTTTCTCTTTTAGTTTTTGAAACCCTTTTATAGTTGCAAATTTATCTGTACTTTCACAAATTGGTCCTACAAAATCATAAGCCTTTTTTGAAATCTGATTTGTTTTTAAAACTGGCATTGTCCTATGTATAGCTCCATATAGTGCAGGTCTCATCAAATCGTTCATAGCAGCATCCAATATAACAAAGTCTTTTTTTTCATTTTCTTTTATATAAATAACTTTTGAAACTAGAGAGCCAACATTTCCCACTATAGATCTCCCTGGTTCAAATATAATTTTAGACTTGTTATTTTTTAAAAATTTTTTGATAGCAAAATTGTATTTTTTATAATTAAGTTTTTTATTTCTATCATCATAGGAAATCCCCATTCCACCACCAAGGTCCACATATTCAAATATATAGTTACTTTTTTGGATAATATTACTCACTACATTGAGCATTTTTTCATAAGGTTTGTGATCTAAAATCTGACTTCCTATGTGAACACTTAGGCACTTGAGGTTGATATGTTTTGAAATTTTAGAATAATTAACTAGTTCAAAAAAAATTTTTTCATCTACTCCAAATTTATTTTCTTTTTTACCAGTTGAAATTTGTTTTAAAGTCTTAGCATCCGTATTGGGGTTTAGTCTAATACCAATATTTACATTCGTCTTCTTAGATTTTGCAATTTTTTCAATTTCAATAATTTCACTTTTAGATTCAGCATTTATTAATAGTATTCTTTTATCAATTGCATAACTAATTTCTGCTGATGTCTTACCAACCCCTGAAAAAACAATTTTTTTTGGCTCTACACCAGCCTTGAGGGCCAACATCAGCTCTCCTATTGAAACTACATCTGCACCAAATCCTAGTTTTTTAATTTCTCTGACTAAATTTACGTTGGTATTAGATTTAATAGCAAAACATACAAGTGGAGAAAACGAATCAAAATTCCTCTTAAAATCTGCAATGTTTTCTTTTAATCTTTTGTATGAGTAGCAATAAACAGGAGTACCAAACTTTTTTGCAATATCTTTAACTCTGATTTTTTCAATCATGAGATCTTTATTGATATATTTCATTAAGCTCTAAACATAAGAACGCTATTTTCAGTTACTTTATATTCCGGGTCTCCCTTTTTTCCACATGAAAATAACAAAGTACAAAATATAGAAATTAAAATTAATTTTTTTATCATTTTATATCTTTTTATATTTTATTATCATTTTTTTGATATTATCAAAAGATGTTCCACCATAGGATTTTTTTGAATTTACTGAATTTTTAACATTAAAAATCTTTAATACCTCAATTGTAAGTTTAGGTTCAATCTTTTTTAGGTCTTCAATACTGAGTTCATTTAACCTTTTATTTTGTTTTTCTGCAATATTTACAATAGCAGCAGTAATTTGGTAAGCTTTTCTAAATGGCATTGAATAATTTTTCACAAGATAATCTGCTAGATCTGTAGCAGTAATATAGCCAGTATTAGCAAGATCTAACATCTTCTGTTTATTAGGTTTCATGTTTTTTAAAACTTCATCAAGAATTGTTATACAGTTATTAAGGATCTCATTAGAGCTAAATAGTATTTCCTTGTCATCTTGAAGATCTTTAAAATATGAAATTGGGAGACCTTTAAGTATTGTAAGCATAGAGAATAGATTTCCATAAGTTGAACCAGTTTTTCCTCTTAAATATTCTAACAAATCTGGGTTTTTCTTTTGGGGCATAATCGAAGAACCAGTGACAACTTTGTCTGAAAGTGTAATCAAATTAAACCCATCTGAGTTCCAAATTATAAGTTCCTCAGCAATTCTTGATATGTGCATCGAGCAAACAGAAGCACTATATAAAAAGTCTAAAACAAAATCTCTATCTGCAACAGTATCTATGGAATTATTAGTTGGCTTTTTAAAACCTAATTTTTTTGACGTAAAATTTCTATCTATATTGAAAGAAGTTCCCGTTAACGCAGCCACCCCAAGGGGACATTCAGATAAATTTTCTAAGTTGTGAGAAAATCTTTTTTTATCTCTAGTGAACATTTCCACATATGACATCAAGTAATGCGCAAATGAAACTGCTTGTGCATTTTTTAAATGAGTAAATCCTGGCATTATTGTTTCAATATTCTTTTCAGAAATTTTGAGAATTGTTTTAATTATTTTATTTAAATTTATATTAATTTCTTTTGTTGCAGAAGTGGTCCACATTTTAAAATCTGTAATTACCTGGTCATTTCGAGATCTTGCTGTATGAAGATATCCTGCTTCTTCACCGATTATTTGAAATAATCTTTTTTCAATATTCATATGAATATCTTCATATTTCTTATTATATTCAAATTTATTTTTTAAAATTTCTTTCTCAATTTTGCCTAGTCCATAAATTATTTTGTTTTTAATTTTGAAAGAAATAATTTTTTGCCTAAATAACATTTCAACATGTGCAATTGAGCCCAAGATATCTTCCTTAAAAAGTTTTTTATCGACGTCTATTGAATTACCCAATTTTTGAAATAATGTAGAGGGATCTTTTTTTATTCTTGAACCCCATATTGCCTTATTGTTTTTATTTTTTACCATGATAATTAATTATACATATTTAGTATGAAATTATTAATAATATTTATATATCTAATAACGATTAACTTCAGTTATGCTTTTGAAAAGCCAGACTTAAAAAATTTAGTTTTAATAAAAAATCCAAAATCATACGAGAATGTAATCTTCATGGATATAAATCAAAAAAACGTTAATTTAGATGATTTTAAGGGTAAACTAGTAATATTAAATTTTTGGGCGACATGGTGTGCTCCGTGCAAGGAAGAGATGCCATCTTTAGATGATCTTCAATCAAATGGTAAACTAAATAATTTGAAAATCTTTCCAATTAATATTGGTCAAGAAGACGTATCTAAATCAAAAAATTTTTTTAGAGAACTAAATATAAAAAATTTAGACATTTATATTGATGCACCTATTACCTTGGCAAAAAAATTTTCTTTAAGAGGAGTCCCAACAACTATTTTATTTAATAAAGAAGGGAAAGAATTTGCTCGGATTATAGGATCTATTGATTTTTATGACCAAGAATTTATTAATTGGCTAAAGCTTTATAATTAATTCTTAAAAAAATAGGCAAAACAAACTAAAACAATTATAGCTATAAACTGAAAAAGTACCCTGTACTGCATTAATTTATTTGAATATTTTTTGCTGGTCTCTCCCCCCTTAAATAGAGTTCCAATTCCCAAAACTAGCACAACAGCAACAACTATCAGAAGTGCTATGCCAAGAATTTTTACTAATGTTCCAGAAATCATAAATTTATTGTAGTGTGTTTTTATAATAAAAAAACATAATAAAACATTTATGACATTTTGTCTAACAACCACAATTATAAAGCCAGAAAATAATATATTAATTAAACATGCCGTTATTTTACTCCATGGATATGGTGGAGATGGAAAAGACATAAGTATGCTAACTTTAAACTGGAAAAGATTTTTACCTAACACTGTTTTTTTGTGTCCAAATGGACATGAAAAGTGTGCAATTAATCCAACGGGCTATCAATGGTTTGATCTAACCAGAGACGACCCTGATTACATTTTAGAACAATCAAAAAAAGCAGAATTAAAACTTCAAAAATTCACCCAAGAAGTAAAAGATGAATATAATCTACAAAATTCTCAAATTTGTTTATCTGGCTTTAGTCAGGGGTGCATGATGTCTATAAATTTAGGATTAACAAATAATGAAAATTACAATTGTATTGTTGGTTTTTCTGGAAAAATAATAAATCAAGAAGATCTTGTTAATAGAAAAATCTCTTCAACCAAGATGCTTTTAATACACGGAGATCAAGATGCTGTCGTTTCATCAACATTCTTGTTAGAAGCAAAAGATTTTTTGATAAGAAATAATGTTGAGGTTGAAACAAAAATAATAAATAATTGTGAACATCATATTCCAACTGAAGCTTCTAGTGCAGCATTGAAATATATTAAAAGTAATTTTAATATATAATTAAGATTCTATTTATTGATAAAGTGGTTTTTTTGATTTAGAATTTAAGGTAATGTTTTTTGGTGAACAAAATCTTTCTTTAGAAAAATGCCCAGCATTAGTTTTGAACGCTGATTATAGGCCTCTAAGCTATTATCCGTTATCTCTATGGAGCTGGCAAGATTCAGTAAAATCAGTTTTTTTAGATAGAGTAAGTATAGTAAGTAATTACGATAGAGTGATCAGAAGTCCTTCGTTTAATATGAAATTACCAAGTGTTATTGCACTAAAAAGTTTTATTAAGCCTCAAGCTAATCCTAGCTTCACAAGGTTTAATGTTTTTTTAAGGGATAAATTTTCTTGTCAATATTGTGGAAGTGGAGAAGAATTAACATTTGATCATTTACTTCCAAGATCTAAAGGAGGTCAAACAAATTGGGATAATGTTGTGACAGCTTGCTCTACATGCAATGTAAAAAAAGGGGGTCGATTAATAAAAAATACAGAAATGACGATAAACCAAGAACCCTATCAACCTTCAACTGAGGATTTACATAAAAATGGTAAACACTTTCCACCAAATTTTCTTCATAAAAGTTGGATGGACTATTTGTATTGGGATGTCGAGTTAGAAGCTTAGTTATATTTTTTCAGAAATATTAATTGCAATCTTTGAACCAGTTTTAATTATTTTATCTAAAATCGAGTAAATACCTTTTTTTGTTGCACCTTCCTTATAAGCTATATCTTTATGGTGTAATTCATCCTCTCTAAATTTAATAATTTTTTCTTTTAATTTTTTTTCATCATTCTCTAATTGTTTTATTTGATCTAAATAATGTTCATCGATAACTTCTTCAACTGAAGCTGTACAAAGCATAGCAGCTTTTTTTCCTAGTATTGTTGATCCAAAGCCTAGACCCACACCCAATATGTCCCATAAGGGTAAAAATTTAGTAGGTTTGATATTTCTTTTTTTAATTTCATTTTCAAAGTAATCACAATGTTCTTTTTCATGAACCTTCATTTCTTCAATTTTTTTTTTTAAATCATCATCTTTTATAAAGGTATTTAGGGCTAATAATTGTCCTTCATAGATTTTTATAGCACCACGTTCACCAGCATGATCAACTCGAATAAATTCTTCTAGCCTGTTTTTATTTGTTTTTTTCATAACTTAAAAAAGATTTCATAGTTATAACACTCAAAATTAAAGAGATAAGAATATTAAAAGTCGCAAGAGATAAACCGAAAACCTTAAAAGTTACGTCTTTACAGCTTATTGGCATTTCTTTTAGTTGATTTAAAAGCGTCTCTTTAGATAATTCATTGTTAGAACTATTTAAATTACAAACTAATGATTCCTTAATAAATCCTTGTTCAATTCCAAAATGATAAAAAGACAATAAGGCTGCAGCAAAAAATGTTAAACTTAAAATTATTAAAATAATTTTTTCAAATTTCTGAGTAAATAAGCAAATCGGAATAATTATTATTGAAAAAATATAGGGCAGGCGCTCAATTAAACATAAATTACATGGTTGATGGCCCAATGCATATTGAATAAAGTATGCAGCTAAGATTGCAAAGATACTAAATACCAGCATTAATTTAAGCAGTATTTTATTTTTAACTTGAAGCATATTATTGAGTTGTAAAATATATCACACTAAAAATTAATACAATTACAATTCCTAAAATTGTGGACCATATTGCAGCTTTTGTTTTCATGAATGAAATAAATGCGTCTCCTAATTTGAATGAAAGATAAGAAACAATAAAAAATCTTAACCCTCTAGAAAAAAGACAAATAATTAAGAATATGAATAAATTGAAACCAATCATGCCACTAGTTATAGTAAATACTTTAAAAGGAAGAGGCGTAAAACCTGCAAGAAATAAAGTAGCTAACCAAATATAAAACCCAGTTCCACTTGTCAGACTGTCTTTAAGGGTAATTACTTTGTCGTCATAACCATAAAAATCAACAACACTCATTCCAAAATCTAAAAAATATGAACCAATAAAATACCCAAGAACACCACCCAAAGTTGAGAAGAGTGTAGCGATTATAAATATTTTTAAATAATCATTTTTTTTTGCAACGACCATGGGTACGATCATGACATCTGGTGGAATGGGAAAAAAAGAACTTTCTGCAAAAGACACAATTGCTAAAAATACCTTTGAACTTTTGTGACCAGCAAGTGCTAAAGATTTTTGATATAATTCGTTAAACATTTTTTGGTTTTAATATAAATTAAGTTCTTATACTATTTAATTTTATAGTTATAATAATGAAAAATTTAGGGCGAATGGCGGAACTGGTAGACGCGCACGACTCAAAATGTGTCAATTACATCATATTCATCAAGTAGGGCGTGGGTTTTAGGGTAGTGGCGTACTCTTACACAACTCTTACACAAAGTTATACACTCGTCTAGAGTATTGTGTTAGAAATGGCGTAGGATATGACGAAGATTCATCAACTCAAAGACGGTAAATTACACATCTATGTTCGTACTGACAAATATAAGGGTAAACTGAAATCTGATAAGTTCGTTGGTCGTACTTATATTCAAAGTAAACAAACAATCAAATCATCTGGTACTAACAATCTAAAACAAGCGAAAGTCATACTTGGTAAATGGTATGATGATTTACAATTTAGAAAGACACACAATATTCAAATACACACTAATTCTGTAAAGGATTTGTATCAAAGGTTCTTATCTGAAACTGATAAGTTAACTAACATAGAGAGAAGAACAAAGAATTGGTACAAAGAACGATGGTTAGTCTTAAAACAATGTAAAGATTTTATGAATCTTAAAGTCGAAACAATGACGGCAGATGATATTCAAAGGACTTTCTTAATGTGGCGATTAGCGAAAGCGAAATCTCAATCTAAAAAGTTACGAGGGGCGACTCTTAAAGGAGATTTAATGGCGATTAGTGGTTTCACATCGTGGTGTTATAGAAATAAGATTAGGAAAGATAAGTTAGAAAACATAGCAAAAATCTTATCTAAAAAATTAAGAAAACAAAGAACTCTACGAGTTGGTTTGGATAAAGTTCAGTACAATAAGTTATTACAAGTATCTCGTCAGAGGTATAAATCTGGTCGTACATTAAGAATTAGGTTTGAACGAGAACGACTACATCAATTCATTGTGTTTATGGTTGGAACAGGATTAAGAGTTGATGAATGTATTAATTTACACTTTGAGGATATTCAGTTGGTAGATAGACAAAAGAGTAAGAAGATTATTGAATCTGAAATTAAGTTAGATGATAACTCAAGGTACTTTTGTAAGATTTGGGTTAGACAAAGTAAGACATCTGAAAGAGAATGTATGTCTGTATCATCAGCGTATTTTGCTATTACTAGATTAATCAACTTATATAAAACGACAGGTCTTGGACAAATTAAAGGTCGTGTTTGGGGAGTTAATTCATTTAGAGAAGGACTTAATACATTACTTAACGAGGCAGGATTAAAGAATATCAAACGAGGTGATGAAGAACTAACGGTAGATAGTAAGTCTTTTAGAAATACATTTATTCAGTTTATGTTGGACAAAGGTTTGAACTCAACAGCGATAGCGAAGAATTGTGGAACTTCTACAACTATGATTGATAAACATTACACAGCGAATTCAGCGTTAGAATCTATTCTGGATTCTTGGTTAGATACTGGACGAACTAAACTAAAAAGAGTATCTTAATTTTTTCGTAAATGGCGCTATGGTGGAACTGGTAGACACGTAGGACTCAAAATCCTATGCTTCACGGCGTGAGAGTTCGATTCTCTCTGGCGCTACGAAAATCATTAAATTGTCGATTATCTTGTGTAAGTCATAATTAGTCATTGGATTGTGTAAGAGTATCAACATAAGCGAATGGTTGAGGATTTCGTTGGATTTGTTAGCGTTTGTTATCTCTCTTTAGAGCGATGACAAAAATAACAAAGGAGTAATATGATTTATGGTTATATGAGAAAGTCTAATGAAGAAGGTAGTAATAGTTCTTTTGATACTCAAAAACATAAGATTAAAGGATATTGCCAGATACATAATCTCAATGTTGATGAATACTTTGAAGACATTTGTTCTGGTGGATTGTTATTAGAACAAAGACAATCTGGAATGTTGATGTCTACTAAACTTCAAAAAGGAGACACTATCATTTGTTCAGCATT
>Ga0307986_10001036_pt1 | contig 20568 bp, 14 predicted proteins | sample EllFjometageno82_FD_203170 | JGI IMG/M metagenome (GOLD analysis project Ga0307986, IMG submission 203170) | Marine microbial communities from Ellis Fjord, Antarctic Ocean - #82 | ecosystem: Environmental > Aquatic > Marine > Unclassified | place: Southern Ocean | collected 2014-10-09
CTCTTTCTAATAATATGCCTGAAAACGTTTTAGGTCTTAAGAAGGGAGGTACTGTAAAGGATGGCTTCGATCAAAGTGCGGTGGCTGGATTAAATATAGGAGAGAATGTTAACCAAGACTCAGTACCGACGAATGGCGGAACTGGCGGTAATAATAACTTGGGGAATGTCAATGACAGTGCACCAACAAACGGAGGTACTAGTGGTAATAATGAATTAGGAAATATTCATGAATAAAAAAGAATTACAAAAGAGGAGTGATATACGAGATACTCATTGGCTAGGAACTGTAGTAGACAATAAAGATCCTGATAATTTCGGTAAATGTAAAGTTAAAGTTTTTGGTAAATTTGATTTACTAGATGACGAAGCTATTCCATGGGCGACTCCAATGAACCGTAACAATGTAGGTTCTCATTATCTTCCACATATAGGGGATGTTGTTTCTGTTAGATTTGACAATGGAAACATATACCATCCAGAATATTGGTTTCAAATCAATCAAAACAAAGAGCTTAAAGACGAGGTACTAGATTCTTCTGGAGAGCCTGACAATGTAGTGTCATTAGTATATGATGCTAAAAGAAATATTAGAATATATCAATCAGATGTTGATGGTTTAGTTATAGCGCATGGAAAAGATGGAAAAGATTCCGAGCCGCTCGTTAGATTATCCGATGATGGCAAGCTGTTTCTATATGCTGCTAACATTTATATAGCGACACCAGAAGGAGATGATTTTAATGATATGGGTAACACTAGCCAGCCGGCGGTAAGAGGAGGAAGTTTAGAAGCATGGTTAGCAGATTTTCTTATAGATTATAAAGCACACATACATCCTACTGGAGTAGGACCTTCAGGAACTTTATTGACACCATATGTCGAGAAGGCTCACACTATTTACCAACAAGACAGTAAGTCTTCAAACGCTAACGAATAATGGCTGCAGATTGGGACACATTCATAAGTAATGTCGAAAGTTATATAATAGCCGCAGATAAAGAAAAAGATCGATCTGATTTTGGAAATCATGTTGCTTTAGAATACCATAATGCTATTAAAACCGCTGAATCTCCGTTCGGCCAGACACATGTTTCAGCTACTGAAAGTGGTTTAGTTGAAGTATATGAAGCTCAATTCGATAGAATGCAAGAAGATAAAGAGCTAGAACCACCTCTCAAAAATGCAGTAGACGACGACGGTAATGAACTACCATTTAGTGGTAAGACAAGCGACCCAGACAACCCAAATCCTGCAGCACCTGACCCTGAATACGCCGACCCTGATATGGAAGAGGTTCCGCCACCCGTAATAGACCCTGAAAAGATGCACATATTTTTAGATGGATATAGTTCAGAATATGATCTGCATAAATATAAGTTTTTTGAATTTTGTCTTACTGGTAGTGAAACACAAGACAGTTTAGTTGCTATGTTATCTAATAGAATATTAGTTTCTTTTATGTTAGAGGGTAGCGGTAGTGTTAGGGAGCAAATGGTTGAATGGATTGATAGTTTTCAGACATGGGAAGAGGGTGATCAAATTACAGGGACTAAAGCAGCATATTCTGCGTTTAAGAGTCTAGTTATAAAAGCAATTAAGGATGGGGGATATGACGATGATTATATTCTCGGTAAGGTAAGATATAGAACTATTCAAAAGTTATTTGATTCTTATGGCGTAAGCGCTATGGAAGATTCTACAGCTACTACTGGTTTAAAAACATCTGCAAAGAATGGAAAACCATCTGAAATGATATATCACGGTTCGTTTAAAAAAGATTTTGCTGTTGAGTTTGTTCAGATTCCGTTTGATGGAGATAATACCAGTGATGATTATGAAGTTTCTCCTGTACTAACAAAAGAATTTGTAGTTTATTTTTCATTCTCAGGAAGAGGTAGTGCTTCTACTTGGCAAGATAGTCAAGTTGCTAGCGAGTATATTGAGGGTGAAATTGAGAATAAATGGGCTGAGATAATAGAACCAAAGGATGTTGAAGACGTCGTTAATAATAAAAATAAAGCAGCTCCTTATATGTATACTAGACAGCAGACCGTCGATGCGATTGCTGAGGCGGATACTGGTGAAGGCGGAGATGATCCGTACGAATTATTAGCAAGGGAAACTATAAAGTACTGGAAAGATACTGCAGAGAAGCCGCTAAAAACTACACCTGCCGCCCCGCCATGTATAACAGAAAAACCTCTAGGCGGAAAGTACATAACAGTATATACTGGTAGCGAAAAGAAATTAGCTGAAGGATTAAGAAAAGCACTGAACGCTGGTAAAGATTCTGATAGCATACCAGATGCTGCTAATATGGTTGCGACTGCTCTTTCTGTTGCATATACTAAACATCTAAAGGAACTTAAGTTCATATACTTGGGTGGAATACCAGTACCTACAGTTCCTGATATACCAATGATTGGTTTTGTGCCATTCGTCTCATAAACCTTAGATATATAATAAGATATTACAATTCAAATAACCCTTTAAAAATAAACAAATGTCAAAGGAAACAGTTGTCAACAAGGACAGCAAACAACCAGAATTCGACTGGGATGCATATGAAGCTTCATGTCCAAGTGTAAGAAGAAAATCTGCAAAACGATTAAAAGATGGTACGAAAATATTTTGTACTGAACCATACGCCGAAGAATCACTAAAGGCATATAACCTAGATTTTACTGAAAATAAGAGAATAGTTGATGTTAAACTAGACTGTTCGTATGAAGGAACTGTAGATTCTATAGATACTAAATGGTGTACTATTAATATAGGTGGAAGAGATTCTGTATACGTTGATTTAACGAAAGAAGCAGAAGAATACAGAGAATTATTAAAACCTGGCGAGAAAGTAAACGTTCAAGTTATAGAATCAAACGGTTCTATACAGGGTAAATACATATTAGGTTCGGTTGAGGCTGGATTTAAACGTGCAATCTTTGATGAGATTCTAGAGAGTGTTGAGAATTCTAAAACTGCATATAATTCTACGGTTAAGAGTATTATACCTGGTGGAGGTTATATAGTAGAGATACAAGGTATCGAGTGTTTTATGCCAGGTTCTTTAGCTGGAATTAATAAACTTCATGACTTTGAATCAATATTAGGAACTAATATGTACGTTGTTCCTATGAGTTACTCTGCTGATAGAGGAACTATTGTAGTTTCACATAGAGAATATTTGAAAGCTATGATTCCTACTAAAATTGCTGAAATAAAAGAATATGATAACGGCGTTGTTGTTAGAGGAAGTGTTACTGGTTCTGCTAAGTTCGGTATATTCTGTGAGTTTAATGAGTGTTTAACTGGTATGATTCATGTAAATGACTTAGACGAGGAAACAATGAAGAGACATATGAACAGAGAAGTTGTTCCTGGAGAAGAGATTGAATTCTTTATTAAGAAGATTATTTCAGAATCTAAAATTACATTATCTCAGAAACCAGTAGAAGCGGTAACTGATCCATGGTTTAATGCTGCTGAAAGATTTAAGACTCCGGTCGAGGTTACCGGTAAGATAAGATCTGTGAAGGATTATGGTGCGTTTGTCGACATCGGAGAAGGCCTTGTAGGGTTACTGCATGTGTCTGAATTCCCTGAAGGACATGATCTGAATGAACTTATAAAAGGCGATGACATCACAGTCACTGTCACTAGGATTGATGAGGAAACTCGTAAAGTTTTTCTTAAATTATAATAGATATATAGAAATATAATTAAACTAAATAAAAATATAATTAAATATGAAATTAACAGAACAAAAACTAAGAGAGATCATTAGAGAAGAATTAAAATCTAACGGTACAGTAAGCGAAATAGCTCCAGTTATTGCAGCTGTCGCAAGACAAGCAGTAGCTTCAGCAGTTGCTAAAAAAGTTAGCGAACAGGTAGAAGAAGGTATCGCACCAGGAGTTGATGATGTTGTTAAACTTGTAACGGCTTCTGCTGATATGTATGACAGTGATGATAATGAAGATCACAAAGGAAACGACTACATAGAAGAATGTAAAGAGGTTCTTGAAAATGCTATCGCTAAGATTGCTACTCAAGTTGCTACAGACGCTGCTTCTGCTGCAATTGCTAAGAAGATGTCATAGTACTGTATAAATTAGAATACATAAATATTAATAAATTAATCCCGTTCGAAAGATCGGGATTTTTTATGTTCAAAAATTAAGATATATAAATCAACTTAAGTTATATAAATACCAATAATGAACAGATTTAACGACGCAGAAATATTATCTAAATCTTTAGTAGGTGTAGAGTTTGAATTCTACTCTAATAAAGATATAAGTACTACAGCTAAAGAGCTTGGAGCATTGTTATCTAAAAAAATTAGAGTCGAAGACAAAGCCCATAGTGATTTCGTACCTACTAGAAGTGAATTTAAGATAGAACCTGATATGAGTGGTGGGGAAAAGCTTATGGAATTAGTAACAGGCGCTCAACCATATGCCGACGCAAGGCTTTTAATTATAAGAGTTTCTCAATGGATTAAAGAGAATGGATTCACGAATGATAGAACTTCGATTCACTTAAATCTTTCATTCGATACTAGTAAAATAGAAAATAAACGAAGAATATCTATGATGAATGTTCTTAAATTTATTTTAGAATTTGATGAGGCCGCAGTTTTTTCTTTGTTTCCGCAAAGAAAAAACTCAGCATACGCTAAATCCGTAAAGTTCGTGCTTCCAAATTCAGAGACGTTTAATATAGATGGTGATTTAATAGATGAGCATAACTTTACATTCCCATCATCTAAATACTATGGTATTAATTTCGAGAAGAGAATCAAAAATTATTTAGAGTTTAGATATATCGGTGGAAAGGATTGGGAAACAAAAACTAATAAGATATTACATCTGCTTGATTCGTTTTTAGTTCAATTATGGAAAAGTACAGAATCTAGAAGGTTTACTCATTTGAATTCACTAGAACTTAAAGACGTTCTTTCAAAGAATAGAAGAATTATAGACGCAAGAACTGACTGGAGAGTGATTGAAAAGAAATGGAAGAATATTGATTTTACAGTAGACCTACACAGAGACTCAGAAATTATACAATTATACTGGTCTAATATACAAAGAAGAGTTTTAAGATTGTTTACTCATGGTGCTCTTAAAAAAGGACATATAAATTACGACACAGATACTGGAAGAGTTCAAGTGAGTGCCGGAGAATTATCGTATTGTGTTGCTCTTGAGGGTTATGATTTTATTGATTGTGATATTAAGGGAGAGATACAACAGTGCGATGTATTTGGAGGAACTATGAGCGACTCTGATATTACCGACTGTAATTTCTATAATAACGCAAAAATAAAATCATCTAAAATTAAGAGTTGCTATATTAGTGCGGATTCTGCTGTTACTGATGGTTATATTTACGGGAGAGGTATTCTTAAGGGTAGTATGATAGGAGGTATATTCAGAGAGGGTACATATGATAAAGTAAGAGCAAGGTTCAAAGGTACTGAGAAAATAAGGTACGACGAAGTATAATAAAAATAAACAAAAGATATGAGTAATATATTTACAGGTGGAGCAACTGGTATGGCAACAGAACATGATTTCGGTTCATCTTGCTTGAATGATTTCGTCGCAGAGATCGGTAACGAGATAACGGGCGCATGTATGATTCCGATGAATCTTCCATCTTCTGAAGTTGAAGCTATTATTAATAGAGCTAAGAAGTGGTTTTATAAAAAATACGAGTATTCTGTTCAAGAGAATTTCTTTGTAATACCGAAAGCTGCATTTTCTACTACATATTTCAAAGCATCAAGAACTATTAATATGCCATCAACTGTATACTCTATATTTGGTGTTCATAAAACAAACGGAAATTCTATAACTGGTGATGTTGATTTTGCTAGTGGAGATTTTTCAGTAGAGAGAATGTTCGCTGGTAACATGTACGGAAGTGGAGGAGTCGCTGGTGCAGCAGAGAGTTTAGAATATTATGTAATAAACGAGAAGTTTTTTGACTTAGCGAGACAAATATTAAATAACCCATTCAGTTTCGATTATAATAGACTTAAACGAGCTTTAAGATTTACTGGAGAGACGCCAACAACTGATGTTGTGCTGGAGGTTTATGAAACTATTCCTGATTGTGCGCTATATGAAGATGAGATATTTTTTAGATACTGTGCGGCTAAAATAAAGGTTTCCCTTGGTAATAAATTAAGCGTTTTTGAGTTTCAATTACCTGGTAACATAACGGTAAATGGAGGCGCTATACTTGACATGGGACAGAGCGAACTTGAGGCGATCATAGAAGAAATTAACGAGGATGAAGGAACTGATTGGATGATGCATTCTTAATTGAATATATAGTTATATGGAATTTTACATAAAGAAATACGGAGACCCTAAATTTGACAATAGTCAGATGGAAATTGATGATGAAATTACAGAGCTTCTGATTCAATTAGAAACCATGCTGTTTACAACTAAGGGTTCTGTGTTGGGCTCTCCGGAGTTTGGTTTAAATCTAGATGATTATGTTTATTCTTTTAGATATAACGATAATATGCTGGTTAAACTTATTAGGGAGGATATTAATAGGTTCATACCACTATCAAAAAAATATAGCGTGGAGGTAACTGCTGATTTTACAGATGAAGTTGATAGACACTTAGTGTTTATCAGTATTGTAGTAGACGCAAAGTACCAAGTAGGTCTTTACATATAAAACATTAATAATTAAAATGGAATACAAATTCAAATATTTAGAAAAGTCAAGGATTAAGACGGCAGAAATGATAAAAGATACTCAAACTTTCATCAGTAGGGTATACGATAGGGCGGGTACTCTATTTACATCAGCTTCTCCGTTTGCCCAGATATTAAACGTATTACAAGAACTTTCGAGTTTTGTTTTCCTCTATATAGAAGATGCTTTAGTAGAACAAAATATATTAACAGCTCAACATAAAGAATCTGTTTATGGTTTATCAAGACTTGCGGGTCATGATCCATTTAGAGGCTCTGCAGCACAGGGAGAAATAAGAATTAGATTAAATCCGTCTGCTGTAGCTGAGGTTGCAGGAGATGCTATCAACATACTTCCAGATAGTTTAATTAAGATGGAGGCTAACGGTTTAAAATATACAATGTTAACAAATTCAGATAAGTTTAGGGTTTCAAAATCAAATTCTGGATTTATTAGAATACCTATAATTCAAGGAGAGGTTGAAAAACAAACAGTAACAGGTACTGGTGAAAAGTTTCAATCATTCAATATAATAACAAAAGCAAGTACGGACCACAGTCAGGTTAGAGTTTCTGTAAATAGTATTACGTGGCAGAAATTCGATTCTATATATGATATGAAGGTTGGTACTCCTGGTTTTATTGTAAAGACAGGTATCAGTGGAGGCTTAGATATTTATTTCGGTAATGGAAGTTTTGGAGCTCTTCCAGTTTTAGGTAGTTCTATAGAGATTAAGTATATAAAAAACAAAGGAGATAATGGGAATTTAATAGGAGGTAAGAATTTAAGATTTAAGTTTGATGATGATGGTTTTGATAGTTTAGGAAACTCATATGACTTAAATGAGTTATTAGAAACTGAAGTAACAATTACACCTAGAATGGGTTCTAATCCTGAAAGTATAGAGCTTACAAAACTTATTGCGCCGCTGCAATCACATGCTTTTGTATTAGCGACTCCAGATAATTATGAAGCGTTTTTATCTCAATATGGTATGTTTTCATACTTAGACGCGTACAGTACAACGGACGATGGATACTTAGATGATGATAATGTTATCTATTTATTTATGCTACCTGATGTTAAAAGAAAACTTACTAATAATAAAGATTATTTTAGTTTGGAGGTTGATGAATTCTTCTTTTCTGAAGACGAGAACAACGCAGTGCTTGAGGTAATTGAAAAATCAGGTAGACAGATGCTGACGTCAGAGGTTAAAATTACTCCTCCGTCTCCTCAGTATTTTAGAATGGATATTAAAGTAAGGTATTTCGAAGGATATGATAAACATAGTATATTCAACAACATCAGGTCTTCAATATCAGAATATCTAATGAACATTACTCGCCGAGATAGATTACCAAAATCTGATATAATAGCTATACTAGAAGGCGTCGCAGGTATCGACTCAGTTAACGTAAGATTCGTTAGTAAAACTGAAGAAGACGCAAGGAGACTTGGTTACTATACCTCAGAAACTGTAATCATCACACCATCCACTCCAATACTAGAAGACATAGGTAATGGACAGCAAAAATTCGTATTCTTTAAAAGAACAGTAAAGAAAAAAACGGTTAGATTTGCAAAAGACGCGGCTCTCCCAGAAAACGTAATAAACTTAGATTCATTTGGAGATATTCTTTTAGAAAAAGATGAGGTTGCTTTATTTAGAGGCGGCTGGACAGATAGAGATAATGTTCTAGTTGATGATGACGCGTTAATTGGAGAGATGGGAGCATTATCAGTTTACTTTGATGATCCCGCAGTTCCTCAAACTATATTCACTAGAGTGCAGGCAAAAAATAGAAAAACGCTATAATGGCTAAATTAACTGATGACATATTTAAGAGTAGGAGAGTTAGAATATATCAGGTCTCTAGGCAATTTTCAGACGAAAGAAAAAACTTACCTAATAATTATCGAATAAATATACTAAAGAACGCTATATCATCTCATATTTTTAGAAATAATCAGATGTTTGATTTTATAGTCTATTTGCAGGAGGTTGTTGCTAATTGGGTTGATGCCGTTAACGGGTTAAAAGTGTTCAAATCTTACACTGTGAAAAAAGATGATAAAAATATTAGATAATGAGTAAATATTCAAATCTTAAATTCTTTGATAGTAATTCTGACGAATTAAATCTTAACTATGATATATCTGAAGAGTCGTGGAGTGGTGTAGTGTATATTCCTGAAGTTTCAGTAGGGTTATACGAAACAGTAACCATCTATATGCTAGAAGAGGCTAAGGGTACTTTTGGTGAAACAGTATATATTAAACCAATAACACCGTTGTCTTCTGGAAATAACGACACTATACTAATAAACTTCGATGGTGGGTATGATACTAGTGTTAAATCCGATGGTGTTAACAACGATATTTCAATATACACAACATCGACTGTAGTTAATGATGCTAATATTCCAGAACTCTACATCAAGCATGAGGAGTCTACTACAAGGACAAGGAATCCACATAGCATGGTTGAGGTTCCGGCAGTTTCTCCTATAATTTTTGACGGTGTAGTCACATCTATATCAGATCCACTAAGTACACAGATTCTCGCATTAAAAGAACCTATTCAAATAAATATATCTCTAAACTCTACAATAGAATCATACCACAAAAGAACTTTAAAGATTTATGAGGTAGATTCTGCTGGAAAGATAACACACACAATAGCGTCTATACGAATATATGGAGAGACTGTTGCAGAGGACGAAAGATTAGAGGTTTTACTATCTAATATTGGTATGTCTCTTTCACCATCTGACCATTTTGTTTTTGAAGATGCTAACTTAAGAGAGTCTAGTCCTGACTGGAAGCTCATCAATAGAAAAAGAAGAGAACTTCTTTTAGAAGCTGCAAATATTAAACCGTTTATAGGAACGTATAAAGCTCTTTTAAACGCTATTAAATATTTTGGATATGAAAACATAACTCTTAAGGAATATTACTTAAACATAAATGAACAGGCTGAAAACTTTGGTAAACTGAAGGCGGTTGCTGTACCAAATCAAGAGACTAAAGGATTCTTAGCTGCGAAAGGCATGAGTACTGGAGTAGGACCAAATTCTAATCTTAAAAAGACTTCGAGATTCTCATTGGTTTATAGATTAAACAACACTACCGGGGAATATGACGAATGGGATATTCCTAAAGTTAAAGAGGCTTTAGATTTTTCACCAGATGAGGTTTTAATAAAATTATATGGTTTAAAAAACAGGCTACAGAAGTCTTATATTCCAATGCATGCTAAGATTGTTGACATTGTTGGAGAAGGAGATTACTTTTCTCAATTTAATATAAACACATGGAATAATCAACAAAATATACATAGCTTAAACGAAGGAGTACAGGTTGGATACGAACTTTTCCCAGATAGAGGTCTTTTCTTAGAAGATTTAAGAAAGGTTAGCCCATTATTTACTGGACTTGGACAGGACTTTGTATCGCTTATAAATCAATACGGAACAACAGCTGGTCCAGTTTCATTCTGGAACATGCAGGATATAAATACAGCACCAAATCTCGTCGATAGGATAGGTAACAACGACGCTACTATGATGAATTTCGCGACGGGAATGGACACTGTGTTCGCAGTTGACCAACCAGCGACATCAACAATACTATATGTAGAGAACGCAAATACCTGGACGAATACACATCAATTAGTGTATAATGATATTGTAAACGATAATGTAGTAGGTAGACATACACCAAAGGGTGCCCATCCTAAACTACCGCCCTTTGTAATTACTGACTATACCCCACAATTAACATTCAGCACTACATTAAACAACACGACAGCGTTTGGATTCAATGATAGTACATGTGTGTTGACTTCAGTCACAGGTTTACGACCAGCTGGGGAAATAACGCTAGCAGGTGGTGTAACTATTAGGTATACGGGAATAACCGGGAACACAATCACGGGTTGCGTCCCGTCTATAACATCGGGTTCAATACCTGACGGTACATCAACTACAAATCAGAAGGGATTTTGGGAAATAGCTGGAGTAGTATCTATACCCAATGCTGTCGCTAAGGGAGATATTGTTTCTAATAGTTCTTTTTCACCAGACACACCGCCTCAAACGACAAGTACTAGATCTTTATCATTTAGTGGGTTAAATAAAACTCATGTAGTTGTACCGCACGATTATAGTATTAAACCAACAGGCTCTATTACTTTTGCTGTTTGGGTAAAGCACGACGATTGGTTTAACACGAATGCTGCTGGGTTCAACCCAGGTAATCAATACCAACATATATTGAGTTGTAATAAAGGTATCGGAGGAGGAGGAGGATACTTAATGAGATGGGCAAACGGGTATTTAACGGTGGGTCTTAAAATAGTTGGAATAGCACAAGCCATTGTACTCAAAACAGGATACAACAAATTCAATGGAGCAACTGATGCAAATCCTCCTGATAATCCCCCACAATCGGCAGGACATCCTTCGCTCGACGCTCATTATTACGAAGCAGGTAAAAAGGACTGGCACATGATTTCCTTTACATTCGATGGAAGATATGCGAGGCTATTCATAGATGGTAAACCAGCAGATGATAACTGGGTTAGTCCAAATCTAAATGGAGAGTGTGTATATGATTTAGGGTCGTATGGTCATACCATACATTACTTCCCTCAATACCCAATGGACGTATATATAGGCGGTAAATCTTCATGGCTTAATAATGGACCGTCATTCCTATCAAATAACTACGCAAATATCTTTGACGGTCTAATAGATGATTTTGCAATATGGGATACTGCATTGACGCCTGGTAGAATTAGCGGATTATACGATAATTGGAATCCGAGTGATATATCATATGCTATTGGTGAAAATCCAATATATGATATTAATTCGTTCTACACAAAATACACAGACACTGATTTATCTACATTCTCAGAATCAAATATTCCAGTAGGCTGTCCAATAATACTCAAAGCTAATACACTATTAGACACATTTAACGATATTGAGGAATTAACATGGGACGATGCTAACGAAGGTATGGAGTTTACATACGGCATAGTTACAACAACAGAACTAGCTTTAATAACAGGACAGGAGATCGGGCAATTAGCTATGGTGAATAACACAGGTCCTCTACCTACAGACCCTATAGTACTTGAGGCAAAAAAATGGGATGGTTCAGCGTGGTCACCGTATACTACCGTTTTTACTTGGGATAAATGGTGGCATAGAAACGTATATGAAATTGAATGGAGATTACAAGGGCCTACAGTGAACGGCGTTAAGTATGATAGGAGCTTTAGAGGAAGTATTGATAAGTTTTATGAGATACCCGTAACTCTACCATATATCGGTATCTATTCAGTTGAACTTTCGTTTTACGATTTATATAATATTAGGAGTGTTAAGTTTGAAAAAGAATCAATTGAGGTAAAATCTAAGGAAGCTGAAACGTATGCGCTTACTCAACAGTTTGTACCGAAGAAAGATTGGAATGAATACGATAAACACACATGGTACAGTGCAGGGTCGGACTGGAACGTTTCTAATGAAAACGAAGAAGAGGTTCAAGACTTTACGGGTTCATATTATCTTACGCTAGATAGGGCTAATTATGCAAATTCAGATCCTGACTGGAGAAAATCTACAATAGTTAGGCATACTGATGGTATAGATCTTGGTCCATTATCGAATTACCCAACAACGCCTAATTTCAAAAGTACAGAAGGTCCATATGTTTGGAAAAATCTTAAAAAACATACTTGGAATAACGGAGAAACAATGTCCTGGGATACGACTATCATAGGTGCAGATATAAACCCTTCATTTTCATTTGATATTACGGACAATGCAAAGGTTAAGATAACGATGAATTACTATGTAGGTACTAATATCACTGTGGCAACAGACTCATATGAGGTAACTGTAGCTCCATGGGGCGCGCAAGATCTTTCTGGTTGGAATTTAATAGCTGACGAACTAAATGCATTATCTGGCGTTGCTACGCCCGTCACTACAACCGTTGCTACATCAGTTACTGTTAATAACGCAGCTACCGCAGGTGCACCAACTACTATTATATCGCCTTCTGCGGCAGGATTAAACACAATATATATTGCGGATGCTACCAATTATATAGCCACTGGTGCTATAATATATGATGACTCCAACGGTACGGGGGTAACAACAACCGCAACATCTATGGTAGACCATACTGCTATTATAGCTCCACCTTCAGCAGTTACTGCGAATGGTGCATTTACCACAGGAGATACAGCGATGTTATTAACTGGTGTATTAACTGCATGGCCAACTGCTGGTATTGCTGTTATTGGTGGGAAGACTATTACATACTCTGCTATATCATCACAGACTATTACAGTTCTTGGTGATACCGGTTCTATATCGACAGGTGCAACAGTAAGTACAATACAGGGCTACTGGCAGGTTGGTATTTCTGGAGGAATTCCAGCAGCTACTTTATCGACACAGTCGTTTAACGGCATGAGCAATGGATATGCTACAGGTGGAGCGACGATAACGTTATCTGGAACCCTAACAGCATGGCCAACTGTCGGTACGATAACAGTGTATGGTAAAACAATAACATATGGTAGTATATCTGGTCAGGTTCTTAGCGTTACTTCAGATACTGTTATTACTTCAGCCCCTATACCAAACGCGACATCAATATCGTCATACGTTAACGCTATAAACCCTCAGTTATCTAAATATACATATAACGCTGTGCAATACACTACATTTAATCCTAATGTCGCGACAATATGTAATGAGATAATAGCAGTTTCTAATGGTGCTGATAGGATGCATGATTTTGACACGGTAGTTATAGATCCAGCTACTGGTGTTTTATTAAAAAGTAACCACCTGATACCATGCAACCCCACGCATGATAACGCTAAGATAATTAATCAACACGAGATACACGATAAACTTAATCATTTTACGTTTTCGTATGACGACTCAAATGTACCTGGCGTAGTAAAACAAGAATGGATATTGAAAAATAACTCAAAAAATATCGATGATATATACTATAATAATAGGTGGTTACCTTATGTGTTTGACGAAACAGGAGATTATACCCTAAAGTTGAAACTTACAGACGTTAATGGCAATGAAATTAAAACAACAAAAAATATACTAACAATAAAATAAAACTATGGCAAATATTTACACAGTACTAGGAACAGACAGTATTTCCTCATCGAGACTGCATTTAAACAATAACTTTGATTCTATTAATACAGAACTTAATAGTCTTTCTGGATTATTAAACACGACTTCACAGGATCTATCGATAACTGGAAACGTTAGTGCATATAATGGAGCATTCGTAGGTACGCTAAACGTTACTGCTACTACTACATTAGGAGGAGCATTAATAGTATCTGGGAATCTTTCAACAAATGGATCTATACAGCATTCTGTTACGGGTCCTGGGATTGCGCTGCCGTTATCGAACGGAGGTTTTAATCATCATACATATATACTCACAAACACTGGCGGTTTACCGAATCTTTCTCTAAAGAATGGTATACAGGGACAAGAGATTTGGATAGTTTGTGATGCAAATACAGGTACCGCTGTAATAACTGAATCATCTTCTAATTTATTTAGCTATACTACGATTACTATGGTTGCGCTATCACATGTTCAGTTAAGATACGTAAATAGTGGATGGTACGTTGTTGGTACTTCTGCAACTGGCGTAACATTAGCATAATTAAAAATTAAATAAAATCTATAGATGGCTACTCCACTAATTAGAATACCAAAAGACCAGGGAGGTACTATGTATGCTTTCGCAAGCGCAGCAAAGGACCTTACTAGGGCATATTATAATCCAGACATGAACTTCGAATACTCGAAGTTTGCTCTGCTTGATCTGCCCGTGGTTGATGTACCGTCTGGTGGATCTACTGATAATTTCATTAGATTTAATAACCTTAGAAACTCTACGGCATCTGGAGGACCTGCTCCTTTTTTAACGCCAAACGGTAACGCGAATGTAGACTTTGCAAAAACTTTCCAAAACTATGCGCTTAACCTCGAAGACTGGATATTATCTGATGACGATTTTGATGCTTTATTGTTGGAGAGCGACGCAGAAAAGATATTCTTTAAATACTTAAACCAAATCGGCGCGTTTAGAACACGAGCAGCTACATCTGCTGAATCTGTTAATAGTAGATTAGTTGAAGAGGATAACTCTTCACAGTCTGGTTCAGAATATAATCAAGTCGTTAGGTATTTAGGTAATATAGACGTATCTAACGATAAGCAATATGGAGGAGAAGCATATAATGAGATTTTTATAAACGTTCCTTCTGCTGTTGGGTATACACCTGATGTTTTATTTAAAGAATCAAACTTTAACACAACAGAAACAGACTATGCTCCACAGACTCTATTTATAAACGGTAGAAATTCACAATCACATCCTGACGTAAATCTAGACATGCAGCCTATTGTCGATAATACAGATGATGGTGGTATCAATGGAACTACTGCAAATAATATAAATGGCGTGTATAACGTCGATCCAAACGAAACAACACACTGTGGAATAGAGTGGGAAAACCAAGAGTACGCTAAAATAGTGAGTGACGTTAAACTTAACACTATTCTTGATTATTCAAAAAGAGGAGGAGATTTTAGATTTAACGCGATCTTAGTGTACTATGATATATATTCTAAATCTAACCCAAGTAATAGAGCTACAAATTTATATGGTGTTATATTACTAGATAATTTTAAGGATGATCCTAATTCTACTGGTTGGTATATTCCTGAATTAACAAAGAACAAGCCTAATGATATTACAGGTTTAAATGGTAATTCATTCGCTCTTAAGCTAAACGTAAAATTTAATTCTTCGCTTGATAACGTAGGGATTGAGACTAATGTAAATGATTTTAGTACATTCTCGATGGATATATTCTTCGATACAACATCATCACTTGAAAACGCAACAAGACTTTTGATGGATGCTAATAAAAGGTATGGCGACATTACAACGAGACTTGTTGACCTTGAGAATATTACACTAACAAAAACGACATCAACTGAATTAGAAACTAGAATACTTTCTCTAGAAACTAGTGTATCTAACGCAGTTTTAAACTACGCAGATTCTACTTCAATTCTTGATTTAATTACAAGTGCAAATGATAGAATCAACAAGATGATATCTGGAGAAATAGATGCTTCAGTTCAGGTTAACACTGACGTTATTGTTGCCGGTGGTGATAGTGGTGTTGTTATAACTAGATCTACAGTGGACAATACGATTGCATTGAAATCAAATAATGACGGATACAGTTTAAGTGGTAGTTATATCTTTGACAAAGCGTCGCTGACAGTAGACACTAAGATAACACAAACCAATAAGTTTCTCAGTGGCATCGCAAGTACCAAGGGTATATGGTTGGGTTTAAGACCTTTTACTAATATTATTAGAGTGTATAACGATGGTACCGCAATATCAGATAACTTGAATATATACATAGATGACAGCGCAACTAATTGGACTAAAGGACATGTTGTTCGGATTACATTTAGAGATGTTATAGATATTCCTCCTGGGAAAACTATTAATATCTTCATGGATAAGCTGAACGGATGGGTACAAACCATAACAATACCTACCGGAGATTTAATACAGAACAGCGCTGGTAAATATAAACCGTACATTGAAATAATATGTACTGACGAGATAAATAAAACGTTTGAAACCGACATTATTAGATAAAAATATATGAGTACTAACAATTCAATATCGCAGCTTTTAGAGCAATTCCTAGAATTAAACACAAATGCATTAGAAACATTTGAGCGCATCAATGAGGCTATAACAACAGACAAGGAAACAGTTTCTATAACACTGTATGACGACAAGCTTGGTGTAAAAAAACCTATTCAAATTCCAGCATTTGGCTATTTGAAAAGAGAGATCGACAGGTTAGACACTAACTTCAAATCTTTGAGTGGTGTTGACGGTGGAAATGCAAACATAAGACTTAAGGATGGTTCTTTTAGAAGAATACATACAGCAAAACTTAAAGGTCCTTCAAAACCTATCACAAGGCTTGTATCTCCTGTGAATTTTAACACAAAGCTTAATGACTTCTTCGAAGATTTTTTAAATCCGCTATTAACTATCGAGTTAACAGTGGATGGGCAAATACCAGTTGAAACGGAAAGAGTATACGTTGAGAGGTTTTTATTTGACTCAACTGATGTTAGTGCTTCTGAGATATTTGATGAAACATACAAGGGTAGAAGCAACGTAAAATATAGCGATATTATTTACAAGCTAAAGAATGACGGTATAAAGTATTCAGTAGATTCTAATATAATTGATATGCCTATACGAAACATACAGTATACCGGAGGTTTCGATGTCGTTGATATAATTAACACACAGAAGACCTCGGTAGTAGATCAAGTATCTCTAACTAAATCTATCAAAATGTTTACGTTAAACAAGCTGAGTTATTCTGATGCATCGAAAACAATGAAGGATACTGAAACGATAAAGGTCGGAGATTCTCTAGTAGTTAACACTGCGGCATATGCTACTAGGTATAAAGTAATAAGTATAGACGGTTCAACTTCACAGATAGAGGTTAAACTAATAGAAGGTTTTGAGCCTATTAAAATAGGAGCAAATGCCCTAAAGATTTATAAGAGGATAGACTCAGGGTTAACGATAGATATTAACGTTGGTTATAACGAAAGACAGGTTGTTTTCATCAAACCAGTAGATCCTGTATCTAAAATACAGGCCGAGACGTATTCGCCGGGTATAGGGTTCTTTTCCAATGAGCTTACAATGACCAAAACTGATGGTATATCAACTACACTTGCAAAATACTATAAAGATGAGGTTGCAGATTTTGGACAGTTTATAAAGGCTCTTAAGGTTGATTATATTCCACCCGCTGCAGTCGCATTGAAACCAAGTCCGCCTAAATTAGATGTAGATAATTTTAAAGTGGTTCAAATTAACAAACATTTAACTGATAACTCTACTACAAAGAAGATTGTAAAGTTAAAGGCTGATAAGAAATCAGCGGAACAATCAGTATCACAATCCGATAGCGCAATTAGAAGGAAAAGAACTTTTATAAGTAGAAAGAAATTCAAATCAACATCAGAGAAAAACAGACACAGAGGAGAGCTTTCGGCATTAATAAGTAGAAGGGTAGACCACTCTAGATTATTTGCATCTCTTGTTAGCGATATTAAGGCTACTGCAGAATCAACGCAAATAGTTACAGTGGCTCCTAAATTTAGAACTAGGGGTTTCTGGTCAGTACCATCACCCAAAACATTAGGAGAGGAGGTATCACAGGACGTTATTAAGTTTATCGTAAGATATAGATACCTTTCTAATAATGGAGCGGCATCAAGTATTGAACAAATTAAATTTAGTGACAGTGTTAATGATGTTGTAAAGACTGGTGCTTTTTCGAATTGGATTGAAATAGAGACTGCGGTAAAGAAAAGAAGATTTAATGCAACTACTGAAAAATACGAATGGTATTTTGAAAACGAAGAGGACGGCTCAGCTGTAAACTTCAATTCATTGGATCTTCCGCTATCTGTTGGAGAATCTGTTGAGGTTATGATTAAATCAGTTTCTGAGGCTGGGTACCCTGCGAATCCTGTAACTTCCGATTGGTCTGATTCTGTTAAAATTGAATTCCCAGAAGAGTTTATAGTAGACGCAGTAACTGGATTGGTTAAAGATAACGAAAGAGATTCTATTAAAGTTGAGATCATGGATGATCTAGAATCTAAGGGTATATACTCGCATGTCGACGATAGTACAGAAGAGTTTTCGCACACTGCAAATACAATTGCTTCGGGATTCTTGAGTCCTGAACAGACCCCAATCTCGCTATATGACAAATTAAATACGATGCAGCTTGAAATCGAAAGACTTAGAGCTTCTATAGTACAGTCTGTTGGAGAATTAATGATTACTATAGTAGATGAGGAAGGAAATGCAACAGTAGTAAATAGAAACTCTGTAGTTAAGTTACATGGTGGTTATTACATACAAGAAGTTTCTCATGCAAGTAACTATAAGGGTGAAATTATAAATAAAATATTTAAAATAGAGATTAGCAATACTAAAGCGACTCAACTCGAGCTATCGGCGATGATTAATGGCGATAGGAAGTTAGAGGCTCATGTGTCATCAACCAATGGAACGTTCGGTTCAGGCGGAAACAATGGGACGACTCCACAGATTGGAGATGCGGTTATTACTAACGAGTACTATAAGTCAGAGGGTCAATATGATCTTGTTCCAGTAGGCTATCAAAACGTAGAAAGTGCAGATATAGATACTGGACAATTCTTCAATGCAATACCTAGCCAGTCATCTCAGACTAATGGACAATTTGTTTACTCTAGATTTAAAAATCTATCAAATACTAAGGATTTATACGACATGACCGCGATAACCGCAAATACATTCAGCGTTGGGTTTGACCAGACTGAAGTAGGTCCTGATTTAGTGTACTATGGTTTAACCCCTCCGACGACAGGGACATCTACATGGAGCGACTGGTCAGCTAATATTGCTACACCTGGAGCAGGTGCAAGTGGTAATCAAAACGCAGGTACAATTTCGCATGGTGTATGGAACGGTGTAGCTAACTCGACACCTATAGCATCCGACGATCCTACTAACTCAAGCTATGACTCGTCTGTATTCCCATCTCTATTTCATCCATTTGCTAAGTTCTTGACAATAGCTTCAATAATATCTAATGGATACGTAGGTATACCAGCAACAGCTTCTTTACGTAAGAACGAAGCAGGCAGCTGGAAACAAACGCCGTTTAAGAGAACATTCGGTTCTCAAAACAACGCAAGTGCTCCTTCGTTTAGAAGAGCTGCTAAAGTTTCATTTTCCTCTGAAGACAAATACACTGTTGGTGGTAAATCATGTGGCGCGTTTTTATATATTTCTCCTGTGGATAAGTATTCGTTAAACGTAGATGCTGATAATAAGTTCGGTAAAAGGAGGATAAGCACTGGTGATAATAATAATATAACATTAGATTTAGTTTGGCAGTATAGGATGACCGACTATAATGGTACTAACGTTAATGGTAAAGGTAGGGTCGGTGGTATAGTAGCTCAGACATTGACGAATATTACGTATACAAAAACAATAGGTCTTGATGTTCTTGCATATGACGAGAGGTTTAGCTTTGATATCGAGGTAACGTCAACGTATAAACCAATAGGTAACAAACTGTCTACTATACCTTCTGCTTCCATGCAAAACTTTAGCGTTCGTAGATCGGAACGTAGATCAATCGGTAGATAAACTTCTAGTATTGTATCAATCTTAATAAGATATATAGAGTATAGCATATAAAAAGTTATACTTAAAATGTCAAAATTAAACACAAACACAACATACAACGATTTTACAAATAAATCGTTTGGACTTCTCAGAACTAACCCTAAATTAACAAGTAATGTTAAACTAGTGGTTGACTCTAACGATGCGATATACTTGAGTTCTTTTAACGCAAGTAAAGAACTCTCATCTGCAGAATATAAGAAGTTTAACATACATTCTCTTGGTAAATACTCAGCGGATGTGTCTAGGTTTTATAAAAAACTACCGATGCTTGATAGGTATCGCGTAATGCGAGAGCATCCGGACCTTTCAGTATATTCCGAATACTCTAAACAGTACGAAAATCAATATAATTTCGGTGCAGAATTCAACGCGACTAAGCTGTATGATGAACAATACAAATTTCTAGCGCCACTATGGCTGGACACTAGCGTCC
>Ga0307986_10001039_pt1 | contig 20518 bp, 19 predicted proteins | sample EllFjometageno82_FD_203170 | JGI IMG/M metagenome (GOLD analysis project Ga0307986, IMG submission 203170) | Marine microbial communities from Ellis Fjord, Antarctic Ocean - #82 | ecosystem: Environmental > Aquatic > Marine > Unclassified | place: Southern Ocean | collected 2014-10-09
TTTATTAGCACTTGGCATGGCTAAAGGAAAATTAAAAGATTTTAATATTTTTTTTAGCGTTTTGTTTTCAGAAAATCTTACAGCAACCGTATTAATGTTTGCTGTCACCATCTTAGATAGTAGTGAACCTTTTTTTTTTTTCAAGACAAAAGTAATTGGGCCTGGACAGAATTTTTTATAAAGTTTAAAAAAATTATCATTTAATTCCACGTCTTTTTTTAATTGTTCAAGATTATAATAGTGAACAATAAGTGGATTTTTATATGGTCTTTTTTTTAAAAGATAAATTTTTTTAACGGCCTTAGAAGAGTAGGCGTTACCTGCTAAACCATAGACCGTTTCAGTGGGCATAGCTACAAGATCCTTTTTTTTAAGATATTTTATAGCTTTAGACAAGTTTTTGTTATTAACTTTAAATATATTTGAATAGATATTTTTCATAATGTAATTATTATACTTTTAATGAGCAATGAAAATATTCTAGAGAATACCGAAAGTAAATCGATAAAAGAGATTAAAGAAGAAATTAATCAAATTCTTGAAAAATTAGAAAACCAAGAGACCAATTTGTCTAACTCCATGAACGACTATGCCCGCCTTATCTCTCTAAACAAGCGTATAGATACAATTTTCAAAAAAAGGAATAAAGAAATCTCCATTATAGGAAAAAAAATTAAAAAAAATTTGTAATTTATGATTAGATCTTTTCTAGATAGTAATGCAAAAAAAACAGATATTTTTTTAAAAAAATATTTTAATCGTCAAACCAACTCTAGTTTGATGTCCTCAATGAAATATGGTTCTTTGTCAGGAGGAAAAAAAATTAGATCATCCATAATTATTGGAACAGGAAAAATTTTTAATATCAAAGTTAGTAAAATTCTAAATATTTGTGCAGCTGTTGAATGTATTCATTCCTACTCTTTAATACATGACGATCTTCCTTGCATGGATAACGACAGAATGAGAAGAGGAAAGTTAGCAACTCATGTTAAATTTGGAGAGTCTACCGCTATCTTAGCTGGTAACTCATTGTTAACTCTAGCCTTTGAAATGATTGTAGATAAAAATTATAAAATTGAACACAGAATTAAAATAGAACTTATCAAAGCTTTAGCGCTTTGTTCAGGACACACAGGTATTGCAGGCGGCCAGTACTTAGACTTAAATTTTGAAAAAAAAAAAAAAAATTTTTCAGATATTCTAAATATGCAAAGAAAAAAAACAGGAAAATTATTCAATTTTTGCTGTTTTGCAGCAGGGGTAATAGCAAAAAAAAATATTAAAGAATTAAATTCTTTAAGTAAATTAGGTGAAGATATAGGTTTATTGTTTCAATTAGCTGATGATTTTATTGATTTTAAAGGGTCTAAGAAAATAGCAGGTAAATCAACTAAAAAAGATCAAAAGAAAGGTAAGTCAACCGTAATAAGCTTGGTAGGCTATGAAAAAGCTAATTCTTTTGCACTTCAGCTTAAAAAAAATATATTGAGTAAATTGAGAAAACATGGAAAAAAAGCAAACGATTTAATTAACACAGTAGAATTTATTTTAGAGAGAAATTTTTAATGAGCATATTGTTAGATCAGATTAATTATCCAGCAGACTTAAGAAAATTAAAACAAAATCAATTAAAACAAGTTTCTGATGAGCTTAGAGAAGAATTGGTAAATGTAGTTTCCGAAACAGGAGGTCATCTAGGTGCTGGCCTTGGCGTCGTAGAACTTACTGTTGCCATTCATTATGTCTTTAATACTCCGAAAGATAAACTGGTCTGGGATGTGGGCCATCAGTGTTACCCGCATAAACTTATTACTGGCAGAAAAAAAGCTATACGAACTTTAAGGAAAGGAGGTGGTCTATCTGGTTTTACCAAAAGAGCAGAAAGTGAATATGATCCTTTTGGAGCCGCACATAGTTCAACTTCGATTTCCTCAACTTTAGGTATGGCCGTGGCAAACAAATTATCAAATAATAATAATAATGTAGTAGCAGTTATCGGAGACGGAGCCATGAGTGCTGGTATGGCTTATGAAGCCATGAATAATGCTGGCGCGCTTAAATCAAAACTTATTGTTATTTTAAATGACAATGAAATGTCTATTGCGAAACCGGTTGGAGCTATGAGTAAGTATCTCGCACGACTTCTTTCTGGCAAGATGTACTTTAGTTTCAGAGAAACAATTAAAATGATTATTTCTTCTTTTTCAAAAAGATTTGCAGAAAAAACGGCTAAAGCCGAAGATTTAATAAAAGGTTTGGTTAGCGGTGGAACTTTATTTAGTGAGCTAGGTTTTTATTATATCGGACCAATTGATGGGCATGACGTTAATAATTTAGTTCAAGTACTAGAAAATGTAAAAAACTCAAAACATAAGGGTCCTGTTTTAATTCATACTATCACTCAAAAAGGCAAAGGCTATAAACACGCAGAAGAATCAGGAGATAAATATCATGGGGTTTCTAAATTTAACGTAACCACTGGCGAACAAGTCAAAACTATATCAAACACACCTTCATATACTAAAATATTTGCTGAAACCCTAGTTAAACATGCCGAACAAGATACAAAAATTATAGGTATCACTGGAGCCATGCCTGGAGGGACGGGTATGGATATTTTTGAGAAAAGATTTCCAGATCGTATGTTTGATGTTGGTATTGCTGAACAACATGCAGTGACATTTGCAGCTGGACTGGCAACCGAAGGATATAAACCTTTCGCAGCGATTTACTCTACTTTTTTACAACGTGCGTATGATCAAGTCGTTCACGATGTTGCGATTCAGTCTTTGCCTGTTCGATTTGCGATTGATAGAGCTGGATTAGTTGGAGCAGATGGCCCAACACACGCAGGATCTTTTGATATTACTTATCTTTCTACACTTCCTAATTTCATAGTGATGGCAGCTAGCAATGAGGCTGAACTTGTCAGAATGATCAATACTGCAGTTAAAATTAACGATAGGCCCTGCGCCTTTAGATATCCAAGAGGTAACGGTATAGGGGTCGAACTACCAAACATAAATGAAATACTTGAAATCGGTAAAGGAAAAATAGTTAGAAAAGGAAAACAAGCAGCAATTTTATGCCTTGGCGCAAGACTAGAGGAGTGCGAAAAAGCAGCAGAAATTTTATCTAGTAAAGGAATAGAATTAACGTTAGTCGACGCAAGATTTGCTAAACCTTTAGATGAAAAATTAATTATGGAAGTTGCAACTACGCATGAAGCCGTGATCACTATTGAAGAAGGATCGATTGGTGGATTTGGTTCTCACGTAGCTCAATTACTATCTGAAAGAGGAGTGTTTGATAAAGGATTAAAATTTAGATCTATGGTTCTACCTGATTTATTTCTAGATCAAGATAGTCCGGAAGCAATGTATAAAAAAGCAGGCTTAGACAGTTTATCTATCGTTAACAAAATAGAAGATGTTTTAAAGTCTAATGTTGTTCTAGCGAAGAATAAAAATAAAAATTTAAATTAACCGCACTGCGCACGGTTTAACAAGAAGTGATCTAACAACACGCACGCAAGCATCGCCTCACCAATAGGAACAGCTCTGATGCCAACACATGGGTCGTGCCTTCCCTTAACGGAAATATTAGTGTTCTTACCTTTTTTATCAATCGTTTCTCTTTTTGATAATATTGAAGAGGTAGGTTTAACAGAAAAAGAAGCGACAATATCTTGACCGGAAGAAATACCACCTAATATTCCTCCAGCATTGTTAGATTTAAAATTTACCTTTCCAGATTTAGTTCTTATTTCATCTGAATTTTCTTCACCACTTAAAAAAGCAGAATCCATGCCAGCTCCAATATTTATTCCTTTAACTGCATTGATACTCATTAAGGCAGCAGCAATATCTGTGTCTAGCTTTGAATAAACAGGCGCACCCAAGCCGACAGGAACTCCGCTTGCTCTTAACTCAATAATAGCACCACAAGAAGATCCTGCTTTTCGAACTGATAATAAATATTGCTCCCAAAGTTTAATTGATTTTTTATCAGGACAGAAAAAAGGATTTTTTCTAATCTCTTTATCATTCCAATTGTTTCGGTCACAGGACATCAAACCAAGTTGGGTAACTGCTCCAATAATACTAAATTTTGAACCGAGTAATTTATTTAAAACTATTTTTGCAACAGCCCCTGCAGCAACACGACAAGCCGTTTCTCTGGCTGACTGTCTACCACCACCTCGGTAGTCTCTAATGCCATATTTTTTAAAATAAGTAAAATCCGCATGTCCTGGTCTAAATTTATTTTTAATCGTCTCATAATCTCTTGAGCGTTTATCTTCATTGTGAATAATAATTGATATAGGCGTACCTGTACTTTTACCCTCAAAAACACCTGACAAAATTACTACTTTGTCAGATTCTTTTCTTTGTGTTGTAAATTTAGACTGACCTGGCCTTCTTCTATCCATGTCTTTTTGAATCTCACTTTCAGATATAGGTATATTGGGCGGACAACCATCAATGACGCAGCCTATAGCTGGCCCATGGGACTCACCCCATGTTGTAAATTTAAATATTTTACCAAAAGTATTAAAAGACATAGTTAATTAATGTATAAATTATTTTACAGAATATATGAATCAAAAAAATGGCAAAAACTCTCTGGGATTAGATTCAATCTTTGAAGATCTAGATAATCCTATAGATTTATTCAAAAACTGGTTTAAGAAAGCCGAAGAAAAAGAAATTAATGACCCTAATGCTGTCGCACTCGGGACTTCCGATCAAACAAATCAACCAAGTGTGAGAATGGTGCTATTGAAAGGATTAAGCAATGAAGGATTTGTTTTTTACACAAATTTTAATAGTAAAAAAGGAAGTGATCTAAAAATCAATCAACAAGCATCAATGTGTTTTCACTGGAAAAGCTTAAGAAGACAGATTCGTGTCATTGGGAAAGTTCAGCAAGTTTCTGAAAAAGAAGCCGATGATTATTATAATTCAAGACCTTACAAAAATAGAATAAGTGCTTGGGCTTCAAACCAATCAGAACAATTAGACAGCAGGGATACTTTTTTAAAAAGGATTGCAGAATTTGAAAAAAAACATCCCGATCAAAATAAAGTTCCAAGACCACCACATTGGTCAGGTTGGAGAATTCTGCCAAAAGAAATAGAATTTTGGTTAGATGCTGAGGGAAGAGTTCATGAACGTTTAAATTACATTAATAATAATAATAAATGGACAAAAGAAATTCTTTATCCTTAAAAAGATCGATTTAAACTAAAACCTGTTAAATTTTGTAGTATTGTTTTTTCAGGGCAGTCTTTAAAAATTCCAAGAGCATCATGAGAAACATTAACGAAATATTGAGCGCGTTCCAAACTATCTTCAACTGCTTTATATTTTTTTATTAACTGAAGCGTTTTTTCAAAATCTTCTTTTGTTCTTTTATCTTTTTTAAATATTTCAACTAAAAAATTTCTTTCATCAGCGTCAGCTCTTTGATAAATGATAATTAAAGGCAAGGTAACTTTGCCTTCATAAAAATCTTTGCCAATTTTTTTTCCAAAAATAACTTCTTTTGAATAATAATCTAAAGCATCGTCAGCAATTTGAAAAGCAAGGCCAATATTTTTTCCATAAGACTCTAAAGCACTTTTTTCTTTTTCATTACTTTTAGCTAAACAGGCACCCGTTTTTGTAGCCGCAGAAAATAATGTAGCTGTTTTTAAATTAATAATATCAATATAAGTTTCTTCCAAAAGATCAGCTTCACCTTTATGTTCTAATTGCATAACTTCACCTTGTGCAATTTTTGCAGAAGTAGAAGACAATAATTTTAAAATTTCTAAATCACCATCGTCAACCATAATTTCAAAGCATCTGCTAAGAAGATAATCACCAACTAAAATAGATGACTGGTTTCCCCATAAAGCATTAGTAGTTTTGATACCTCTACGTAGATCGCTTTCATCAATTACATCATCATGCAATAAAGTTGCACTATGAATAAGCTCAACACATGCTGATAAGCTCACGTCTCGTTTACCTAAGATATCGTAACCCGCAAGTTTTGCGGAACCTAAAGTTAAAAGAGCTCTAATTCTTTTACCGCCTGAATTAAGGTGATAAGTACTCATTTTTTTAATCAAAGAAACTTTACAATCTAGTTTAACTTCTATTAATTTTTCAACTTCAGAAAGTTTATTATTAACTAAATTTTTTAGTTCCAGGTAAGCCGAGTTTGCAGATTTTTTAAGTGGTATGACTGATCCCATATTTTTGTATTTATAATCTAATTTTTAAATAAATAATTTTAAATTTAAACTTTGATGACGCACCTCTTATTCAACTAGCAGTAGAAAAATAAGTATTTAAAATTTAATCATAGTATTAATATAAGATAACTACTATTAATCTATGAATACTATGTTCTCCTTTTTAAAAAAAAAAACAATTATTCCCCATGTTAGATTAACGGGTGTTATTGGAAATGCCGGTAGATTTAGCAAAGGTATAGATCTCGCTGGTCAAAAAGACATTTTAAAAAAAGCTTTTTCAATTAAAAAAGTAAAACACGTAGCTATTTCTATTAATTCACCAGGTGGTTCGCCTGTCCAATCACACTTGATTTATAGCTACATTAGACAGCTTGCAGATAAAAAAAAAATTAAAGTTTTGATTTTTGCAGAAGATGTTGCGGCATCAGGAGGATATTTAATCTCATGTGCAGGAGATGAAATTTATGCAAATTCAAGTTCAATTATTGGATCGATCGGAGTTATTTCTGCATCTTTTGGATTTAAAGAATTAATTAAAAAAATGGGCATCGAGAGAAGAATTTATACCGCAGGTAAAAATAAAAGCACACTTGATCCATTCGTAGATGAAAAAGAAGAAGATGTTAATAGACTTAAGAGCATACAACTAGAATTGCATGCTGATTTTATTAAAGTTGTAGAAATAAGCAGAGGATCAAAAATAAAAGATCCTGAAAAAAATAATATTTTCACAGGTGAGTTTTGGACAGGAGCTTCAGCATTAAAGCTTGGTTTGATTGATGGTCTTGGAAATGCTGATCAATTATTAAAAGAAAAATTTGGTGAAGAAGTAATTATTAAAAATTTTGAAAAGCCAAAAAGCTGGATTGGTAGAAAACTTTCAGCTTCTATTGACGGTCAATTAACTAACACAATGAATTCAATTGAAGAAAAATCCTTTTGGCAAAAATTTGGTTTGTAGATGCCAAAAAAAATAGCCAAAGAAAATAAAGTTTTATCTTTTCAAGACATCATTATGAATCTCCAAAAATTTTGGGGAAAATACGGATGTGTAATTTTACAACCTTATGACATTGAAGTAGGCGCTGGAACTTTTCATCCCGCAACAACATTAAGATCATTAGGACCAAAACCTTGGAAAGCCGCTTATGTTCAACCATCAAGAAGGCCAACTGATGGACGATATGGTGAAAATCCAAACAGGTTACAACACTATTATCAATTTCAAGTTATCATTAAACCGTCTCCTAAAGATATTAAACAAACTTACCTTAAAAGCTTAGCATCTATTGGAATTGATACAAAAAAACATGACATTCGATTTGTAGAAGATGATTGGGAAAGTCCAACACTTGGTGCAGCTGGATTAGGTTGGGAAGTTTGGTGTGACGGAATGGAAGTTACTCAATTCACCTACTTTCAACAAATGACTGGAATAGACTGTAAACCAGTTCCAGTAGAGTTAACTTATGGCTTGGAACGACTTTGCATGTTTGTCCAGGGCAAGAAAAATGTCTATGATTTAGATTGGAATAATGAAGGTGTTAAATATAAAGAAGTTTTTTTCCAAGCTGAAAAAGAGTTTTCAGCTTATAACTTTGAATTTGCCAATACAGAAACACTATTAAAAAGTTTTGAATTTGCCGAAGCAGAATGCAAAGCCTTGCTTGAAAAAAAATTAGCTTTACCAGCTTATGACCAGTGTTTGAAAGCAAGCCATATCTTTAATTTATTAGATGCTAGAGGTGTTATTGGTGTTGCTGAGAGAACAGGGTATATTAATAGAATAAGAGAATTAGCGAAAGGTTCTGGTGCAGCTTGGTTGAGTACCCAAGTTTAATATGGCTGAATTTTTATTAGAACTTTATAGTGAAGAAATTCCTCATAGCTTACAAATTAGCGCAAGAGAAGAAATTAAACAAAATTTATTAAAATCATTAGAAGAAGAAAGCATTAAATACAAATCTGCAGAAGTTTATTCTACACCCACACGTCTAGCTCTTTTAATACGTGATTTACCAAATGAAATTAAAATAGAAGCAAAAGAAGTGAGAGGGCCAAAAGTAGGTGTCTCTGAAAATATTATTGAGGGTTTCATGAGATCTCATCAAATTACAAAAAAAGATCTTTTTGAAAAAGCAGGAGAAAAAGGGAACTTTTACTGCTTTAAAAAACCATCAAAGAAAATTGAAACTGAAGAACTTTTAGTTAAATTAACACCCAAAGTTATAGGGTCTGTTAACTGGAAAAAATCCATGCGGTGGTCAAATCATGATTTAATGTGGGGAAGACCTTTAAGATCAATTTTATCTATCTTTAATAACAAGCATCTTAAATTTGATTATCATCATTTAACAAGCATTGACGGATCAATCATTGTAGAAAATTTTATCGATAAGATAAAAAAAGTAAAAAACTTTAAAGAATATGAGTCTTTACTTAAAACAAATAAAATTTTTTTAAAACAAGAAGATAGAAAAAACAATATTATCAAAAAATTTCAATCAATTTGTAGAAGCAAAAACTATCTTGAAAACTTTAATCAAAAGTTAATAGAAGAAGTGGTTAATATTACTGAAAACCCCAACGTTATTTTAGCTGATTTTGATAAAGAGTATTTAGATATTCCTAAAGAAATTATTATTTCTACACTTCAAAGACACCAAAGATACTTCCCTTTATTTGATTCAAAAAATAGATTAACTAATAATTTTTTAATTGTAACAAATAAACCTGATACCCAAAATGTTATTAAAGATGGAAATAAAAGAGTAATTTTAGCTCGTTTAGCTGATGCTAAATTTTTCTGGCAAATAGATAAGGCAAAAAATTTAATTAAACAAATTTCTAAACTAAAAGAGATAATTTTTTTTGAAAAGATTGGGACGATATATGACAAAACTCAAAGACTTAGAAAACTAGCAGCAATCATATCGGATCAATTAAGTATCAACAAAGAAAAAATCGAGATTGCTGCTTCGATTACTAAATCTGATTTAAAATCAAATTTAGTAGGTGAGTACCCAGAACTCCAAGGAGTTATGGGAAAATATTTTGCGTTAGCCCAAGGATTTGAAGAAGATGTGGCCAACGCTGTAAGTGATCACTATTTACCAACAGGATTATCTTCTCCCGTTCCAAAGAATCCATTAAGTTATGCAATTTCCATTGTTGATAAATTAGATAGTTTAGTTGGTTTCTTCGCTATAAACGAAAAACCAACAGGCTCTAAAGATCCGTTTGCATTAAGACGTGCAGCAATTGGTTTGCTTAGAATAGTTATAGAAAACAATTTAGAGCTTAAACTTAAAGACCTAATTTCTTATGCTGTACGAATTTATGTAGACCAGGGAGTTAAAATTGAAAATAGCCAGGTAGAAAAAGAGATATTAGATTTTTTTAAAGAAAGAATGCGAAATATTTTAAAAGAAAAAAAAATCAAACCCGACATCGTTGAGGCTGCAATCAGTTCACATATTGGTGATAACTATTTAGTTCTTTATAAAAAAAGTATTGTGATGAATAAAAACTTTAATAAAGAAATAGGTAAAGATGCAATTTATTCATTTAAAAGAGCATCGAACATTCTTGATCATGAAAGTAAAAAATTAACTAAAGAACTGACTGGAAGACCAGATGCAGTTTTATTTAGAAAAGACGAAGAAAAATTTCTATTTGAAAAACTTAATGAAATTAGAAAATTATTCACTGTAAAAGAAGACAGAAAAGATTACGAGGAACTACTCACAAAATTAGCTGCCATGAAAGAATCTACTGATAACTTTTTCAATAATGTTGTGGTAAATGATGAGAATAAAGATATAAAAAATAATCGTTTGGAATTAATGTATATGTTTTGTAAAACGTTTAATGCTTATATTGATTTTTCGAAATTGGACGGAATTTAGAATTTACTTAAACCACTCTTAAACAAAAGTTAAATCTATAATGAATAAAAATATTTTTTATCTTAATGAAAAAAATAAAAAAAAAATTAATCAAAATAATTTAGAGCTCTTTGATAACAAAGAAATTGGTTTAGTTTTGTCAAATAATCCACTTATTCTAATGAAATATTGGATAAAGTTTCAACAAGAATGGGTTTATAATACTTACAATCAATTTAAAGATCACGATAAATATATTATTTTAATGTATTTAATATCTAAGACTTGGGAGAATAATTCAAACTTATTTAAATTTAATTCAATAGACGAATATTACTCTCAAAGTGAGATTAGCTTACCAGATATTGCATTATCGGAATTATCGAAAGATTTATCGATACCAAAAGAAACTATTAGACGTAAACTAATTGAATTAGAGAAACAAAATATTATCAAAAGAGAAGGACGTGGAATTATTTTAGCTCAATTAGCATTGAGTTTACAAAAACCTGAAACTTCAATTAAAACATTGTCGATTTTTATTGAAAAATTATCAATCTTGTTATCTACGCAGGACTGGTTTGGTTCATCTATCAGCAGAGAAGACGTAGAACAATACTTTAAAAAATATTACACAGTTTTTTGGAATCGTTACTTCAAACTACAAATTCCTTTTTTAATTAGATGGAAAATAATTTTTGGAGATTTAGAGACGTGGATGATATGGGCAAATATGGGTATTAATCAAAGTAAAAATTTAGAAAAAATATCTAAAAATTACAATAAAGAAAACGAATTAAGAGGGGATGGAGGGTTAAGTAATTACTTAAAAAAAGTTCGAGGAAACGAACCCGCACAAGGAGTAAATGCCTCATCAATTGCTGATATTTCAGGCATACCAAGAGCGACAGTGTTGAGAAAATTAAAAAAACTTTCAAGAGAAAAAGTTATTAAAAGAAATAAAAAATTGGAATATGTTTTGACCAATGAGGGAATATTGAATGAAAAAATTCAAGATAATTTTTACAAGAACCAAAAACAAATATCTTTATTTGTAACTGATATTTTTAACTTAATTAAAAAATCATCTTTTAAAATATGAACTTAGTTTTATATTTATCACCAGCGGTAATTTTTCTTATTATGTTGGGCGTAGGCATGAATGTTAACTTTAAAAATTTTATTGAAGTATTAAAAGATTTAAAAGTTTTATTTATAGGCCTGTTATCACAAATGGTAATTTTACCAATAATAGGACTTTTATTTGCATTTTTTGCGCCAGTCGATTCTGTTTTAAAATTAGGCATTATCTTAATTACTTGCGTGCCCAGTGCTGTTACTTCTAATTATATAACTAAATTAGCAGGGGGAAATGTAGCTTTATCTGTTTCTTTAACCGCAATTACAGCTTGTTTATCTTTTGTCTCTATACCTTTTATATTAAAAATCGTTACTCCTATTGTGATAGATGAAGCTACTGTCTTTCAAGAATTAAACTTTGCAAAAATGTCTCTGGGTCTGTTGTTGATTACTACTGTACCCGTGCTTTTAGGTATTTTTGTTAGAACAAAATTTTCTATATTTGTAGAAAAGATAAATAAATTTTACTCAATTTTTTCTATAATCTTATTCGTAACTATAATATTTGCAGCTTGGTTTTCAGAGTGGGATTCTATAATTGATTTATATAAATCGATTGGACTTTTGGCATTATCACTTGCAATAATAGTTTTAATTACTTCATATATTCTAGTAAATTATTTAGGTCTAAATGAAGCTAATAAAAAAACAATTATTATAGAATCTTTTATCCAAAATGCCGCAATGGCAATCATAGTCGGAGGAGTAACTTTTGGAGTTGAAAGTGGATACATGGCGATGGCTGCGCTTTATGCTTTATTGCAGTATAAAATACTTTTATTTTTATGGGCTACGAATAAATTTTTTAAAAAAATTTAACAAATCCCAAAAATTTTACTAGCTTAACACAAAACAGACACTAAAAATTTTATCACCACGAATTGTATTTAATTTATAAAAAAAATAAACACTAAGAACGTTGAGACTAAAACACACCCTAAAGTCAAAGTATTTTTTTTTTCACGTTTTCTCTCAATAATTATTCTTTTTATTAAAGTATCAAAATTAGGTTTTTTTTTTATATTTTGCTCTTCAACAAGTAAGTTCGAAAGACTTTCCGTAGAAAAATTATTTTCCTTATATTGTGAAGACATGTCTACAACCTACAATAGAAATATAGGAATTAAAAGAATTTACACGGCCATTATGAGCCAGGTAAGGGCTAGCTTAATATAAGTGTAAAATCGAAAGTTTTAGCACTGTGAGTAAGAGAACCAATAGATATTCTGTTTACTTTAGTGTTAGAAATTTGCTTAACATTTTTAAGACTTACGTTGCCTGAATATTCTGTTTCATGTTTATTTCCACAAAGTTTAAGACATTTTTTTAAAGTAGAAAGGCTCATATTATCAAAGAGGATTCTCTTAAATTTTAACCCCAAGACCTTTTTTAATTGACTAACATTTTCTATTTCTAATGTGATAGTTTTTTTTGTTTTTATAGCTTTTTTAATTAATACTTTAAGATTATTTTCAGCACTAATATGATTATCTTTAATCATAATTTCATCACTTAAATTATATCTGTGATTAAATCCACCACCTTTTTGTACGGCATATTTTTCTAGCAATCTTAGATTTGGAGTTGTTTTTCTTGTACAACAAATTTTAGATTTTTTATTTACTTTCTTTACAAATTCATTAGTTAATGTCGCAATTCCCGATGCATGACTTAAAAAATTAAGCGCTGTTCTTTCTGCTGTGAGAATAGTTTTTGTTTTTGCAGCTATAGTTGCTATCACTTTGCCTTTTTTAACTTTTGCTCCGTCGTTAACCTTTTTTGAAAACACAGTCTCTTTACCTACGTTTCTAAACGCAGCCTTACAAAAATCCAAACCAGCTATTACTCCACTTTGTTTAGCAATAATTCTTGCTTTAGTTTTTCTTTCTTTAAAACTTATGAGTTTAGTTGTGATGTCTCCAAAAGGTTTAAGGTCTTCCCCGAGGGCTTGATTAACAATTGAGCTGATATAGTTTTGATTTACTTTTGACACCGCAGTTTAACGACCGATTTCAGTCATTCTTAATACTGATTTTCTTGCAGCATCTGAAATTTTTTTATCAATATTAATTTCATTAGTCTCATTTTTTAGGCAGTCTAATATTTTCTCTAAATTAATTTTTTTCATGTATGGACAAAGGTTACATGGTTTAACAAATTCCACTTCAGGATTATCTGCTTCAACATTATCGCTCATGGAGCACTCTGTAACTAACATGACTTTTTTAGGTTTATTTTTACTTACATACTCAACCATGCCAGAAGTTGATCCTGCAAAATCAGATGCTTTAATTACATCAGGCGGACACTCTGGGTGAGCTATAACTTTAATACCTGGATTTGCTGCTCTGACCTCTTCAACTTCTTTAGCTGTAAATTTTTCATGAACGATACATGTACCTTTCCAAGAAATAATTTTAACTTTCGTATTGCTAGCTACATAACTCGCTAAATACTGATCGGGTAAAAAAATGACTCGATCAACTTTTAAAGACTCCACAACTTTAATTGCATTAGCTGATGTACAACATATATCCGTTTCAGCTTTAACATCTGCAGAAGTATTAATATAAGAAACAACAGGTACACCAGGATATTTTTGTTTAAGCAATCTTACATCGTCTCCTGTAATAGATGCCGACAACGAACAACCTGCAGACATATCAGGCAATAAAACTTTTTTAGATGGATTCATAAGTTTTGCAGTCTCAGCCATAAAGTGCACACCACAGAGCACAATAATACTCGCTGAAGTCTTAGAAGCCTCTACTGCTAGCGCTAAAGAATCCGCAGAGATATCCGCAACACCATGATAGATTTCTGGTGTTTGATAGTTATGAGCTAAAATAACAGCGTTTTTTTCTATCTTTAATTTATTAATTTCTTCAATAAGTGGAGCATGTATTTTCCACTCTATTTCAGGCACAGACTTAGAAATTTTTTTATAAATTTCGGCTGCAGATTTATTAAACTGTTGTTGTGTAGACATACTTATTCTAGTTTACCAACTTGAACTAAAATTGTCATTCATTTAATGTCGCAGATTTTATGCGGTCGTGCTGAAATTGGTAGACAGGCACGGTTGAGGGCCGTGTGGGGCAACCCATGAGAGTTCAATTCTCTTCGACCGCACCATTAAAACGATTTAATTGTTTTAAAATATATAGGTATAAACCAACCTAGAGCTAGTTATTAAGATGAGAACATAAATTATATTGTAGAATAAAGTTTCTTCAACGTATTTTAGAATTTGATAGCCAATTAAAATTCCTACAACTGAAAGTGGAAAAAGTATCATTGATTGTTTGAAGCTCTCAAGAGTAATCATGGAGAGGTTAATGTAAAAAGGAAATTTAATCAAATTAACAAATGTAAAAAACACCACTCTTGTTCCAACATATATTTCCTTTCTCATTCTCAGAGGAAGAAGATAAATACTTGTTGGTGTCCCTCCAGCATGAACACAAAAACTAGTAAACCCAGCAACAGTAGAACAAACACTGCCTTTTAAAAAAGATTTTTTAGTAGGGATAAGTTTATTTTTTTTAAATAAAAAATAGTGTGCTGAAAAAAGAAATCCCATTAAACCTACAATAAATTTTAATAGATCCTCAGAAAAATAAGAAAATGTTATGGAACCAACAAAAATCCCAATGGCAGAAAATGGAACTATTAATTTTAACGTATCAAGATCAAACTCTTTTCTAAATCTATAAACAGCAATAAAATCAGATAGAATAAGTATGGGCAAGATAACTGCCAATGCTTGTCCTAAAGGCATAACAACCGTCATCAATGGAATAGAAATTAGTGCAATAGATCCTCCCAATCCTGATTTAGCAATACCAAAGATAATAATCGCAGGAACCACGCAAAGAAAAAATAAAATATTGATCTCCACTTTAAAATTTAAAATGAGAAGGAATTAGTATTTGAACATCAGTCTCATTAATTTTTAAATCTTCTTTGTAAAATTCTGCAAAACTTGGGTCAAATAGTTTTATTAAAGCAAAAGGGTAGGCGCCATCAATTAGAACTTTTCCAATTATTTGTTCTTTAAATTTTATTTCATCTAAAATTTTTAAAGCACTCTTTGCAATAATTGGAATGAGTTTTCTCCTAACTTTATTTTTCAATTTCATCCTTGCAGTATTTTCTTGGCCAACATAACAACCTTTTTTGAAATCAATAGCATTTAATTCTTCAAAGTTAGATTCTAAACTAAACAAGTTATCCTGAAGATTTTTTATTCCTTGAATAGGTATGCCTTCCGCATGCGCAGTTTTTAAATAATTATACTTATCTACAATTTTTAAATTTAATTTTTTTATTGTAAGGTGCAATTTTTCAAGACTTAATAAAATTCTAGCCCCCAGTTTTATTGAACGAGTATCTAGAAAAAAAGGACTTTCTCTATACAATATAGTTTTTTCTTTAGAGTCTAATTCATTTTGAATTTCTTTAAATTTTTCTTCACTAGTAACTCCTATTGCATAGAATGATGATAAATCTTTAATTTTAACTTTAGATCTTAGTTTATATTTTAAGAGGTGCTTAATAAGTTCTTCCCTAAAAGTACTGTCACAATCCAACAAAAATCCTTCACTATTTTTTATAATAAAAAATTCATATAAATATTTACCTTGGGGTGTAAAAATTCCTGAAAATATTGAAATAGATTCACTTACTTTATCAACATCATTACTAATTATATTTTGTAGAAAATCTTTAGCTTCAGGTCCTTCAACAGCAATTAAACCACGATCTTCAAGTATGATAATTTGATTTTTTTCCATATTTGCAAAGTTAGAGTGTATAATATATTTAAGAACTGATGTCTGAAAATTATAGCCTTATTGTTAAAAACGGATCTTGCTATATTAATGGTAAATTAGAGAAAACAGACATTGCCTTAGTTGGTAATAAAATTAAAAAAATTGGAAAAGTGGAAGTAAATGACAGCAAAGTATTTGATGCTTCAAATAAATTAGTTTTACCTGGGTTAATCGATACTCAAACACATTTTAGAGAACCTGGCTCAACAGATAGAGAAGATTTAGAAAGTGGAAGTAGAGCGGCAGTACTTGGTGGTATTACATCAGTATTTGAAATGCCAAACACCAATCCACCAACATCTAATTTAGTTGAGTTTGATAAAAAACTAAATTTAGCAAAAAATAGAATGCATTGTAATTATGCTTTTTATTTTGGAGCCACTCCTGCAAACGCAGAACAACTTTCAAAATTAAAAGGTTTAAAAGGATGTTGCGGGGTTAAGCTTTTTGCTGGCTCCTCAACCGGTAAGTTATTAGTTGATAAAGAGGCCGACATTGAAAAAGTTATATCTCAAAGTGATAGAATAGTTTCTATTCACTCCGAAGACGAAGAAATATTAAATTTGAGAAAAAAATTTATTAAAGAAGGGGATGTACACTCTCATCCAGAATGGAGAAACACAGAGTGTGCTATCTCATCTACCCGAAGAGTTGTTAAAATCGCGGAACGATACAACAAACAAATTCACGTGCTGCACGTTACCACAAAAGAAGAAGTTGACTTTTTAGCAATGCATAAAAAAAATGTAACTTTTGAAATAACACCCCAACACTTAACTTTATATGCGCCAGATTGTTACAATAAGCTAGGAACTTTTGCTCAAATGAATCCACCTATCAGAAAAAAAGAACATTACGATAGACTATGGGTAGCTGTTAAAAATTCTGTTGTTGATGTTTTAGGTTCGGACCATGCCCCGCACTCAAAAGAAGATAAAAAAAAAATATATCCTGCCTCTCCTTCAGGTATGCCTGGTGTACAAACTATTTTACCTATTATGTTGAATCATATTAATAATGAAAAATTAAGTTTAGCACAGTTAATTAAATTAATGTGTGAAAATCCTTGTAGAATTTTTGGTATAAAAAATAAAGGTTATATCAAAGAGGATTTTGATGCGGACTTAACAATTGTAGATATGAACAAAGAACAAACTATTAAGGACGAAATGATTGCAAGTAAATGTGGCTGGACACCATTTAATAATTTTATTGTAAAAGGTTTTCCAGTTGCAACAATTATTAATGGAAAAATAGTAATGGCTAATGAAAAAATTATTGTCGAAGGTTTTGGCAAACCTTTAGATTTTTAATATATTATTTTCAATTAAATCTTTTTTTATCTCTTCTAAAATCACAGGATCATCAATAGTAGCTGGCATTTTATAAGGTTCATTATCAGCAATCTTTCTAACTGTTCCCCTTAAAATTTTTCCTGATCTTGTTTTGGGAAGTCTTTTAACAATAATTGCTATTTTAAATGCTGCAACTGGACCAACTTTCTCTCTAATCATAGCAATGCATTCAGAGATAATATCTTTTTTATCTTTTGTTACGCCAGCTTTAAGAGCAAGCAAACCAATTGGAATTTGTCCTTTTAATTTATCGGCAATACCAATGACCGCACACTCTGCTACGTCTTTATGTTCAGCTAATACCTCTTCGATTGATCCGGTTGATAATCTATGACCTGCAACGTTAATAATATCATCGGTACGTGACATAATCCAAACATAACCATCTTCATCAATATGTCCCGCATCGTAAGTTTGATAATACCCAGGGTAATTAGACATATAATTTTCTCTATATCTTTCATCAGCCTTCCACAATGTAGGAAATGTTCCCGGTGGAAGAGGAAGTTTGATTACTATATCCCCCATTTTTCCTGGCTCTAATTCTTTTCTGTCATTGTCTAATATTTTAATATCGTAACCTGGTACAGGTTTAAATGCCGAACCGTATTTAGTTGGAAAAGATTCAATACCTGTACAATTTGCAGAAATAGCCCAACTTGTTTCAGTTTGCCACCAATGATCTAATACAGGAACTTTTAATAATTTTTCTGCCCATTTAATCGTATCTGGATCAGCTCTTTCACCAGCTAAATACAAATATTTAAAATTACTTAGATCATATTTTTTAAAAAATTCACCATTGGGATCCTCTTTTTTTATTGCTCTAATAGCGGTAGGAGCTGTAAAAAGAGATTTAACTTTATGTTCAGACACCACTCTCCAAAATGCTCCTGCATCTGGCGTACCCACAGGTTTACCTTCATATAAAATTGTAGTGCATCCATAAAATAATGGAGCATAAACGATATATGAATGTCCAACTATCCAGCCAATATCACTTGCGGACCACCAAACATCTTCTTGATTAATGTTGTAAACATTTTTCATAGTCCATTTTAGAGCCACTATGTGTCCCGCAATATCTCTAACAATTCCTTTTGGCAAACCTGTTGTTCCGGAAGTGTAAAGAATGTAAGCATGATCACTTCCTTTCATTTTTTCACATTCAGCAGGTTTCGCATCTTTCAATGCCTCTTCCCAATCAATATCTAATTTTGAATCTAGACCCGCTTTAAAATTTTTTCTTTGAAAAACAATGCAACGCTCAGGTTTGTGTTTTGCTATTTCAATTGCTTTATTAATTAAAGGTTTGTATTCAACGGTCCTTCCTGGTTCATAACCACAAGATGCTGATATAATAATTTTTGCTTTAGAGTCGTCTATTCTATTTGCTAATTCAGTTGAAGCAAATCCTCCAAAGACTACAGAATGTATTGCACCTATTCTCCCGCAAGCCAGCATAGCAATCACAGACTCTGGAATCATAGGCATATAAATAATAACGCGGTCACCTTTAGTGACTCCCTGATTTTTTAACACCCCTGCAAAAAGTTCAACTTTTTCTTTAAGTTGGCTGTAAGTAAATTTTTCTTTAGAATTAGTAATAGGACTATCCCAAATTAAAGCTAGTTTTTCTCCCAAACCTCTATCGATATGAAAGTCTAAAGCATTATAGCAAGTATTTGTTACACCGTCCTCAAACCATTTATAAAAAGGTGGATTGTCAGTGTTTAAAATTTTTCTAGGTTTGTGATACCAAAAAATATCTTCAGAAACTTTTTGCCAAAAATCTTCTTTATTTTTTATTGACGAATGATAAATTTCTTCATAATTTTTAGACAAATAAATTTTTCCTTATTTTAATTTTTATCTATTTTAATTATCAACATATAAAATAAAAAATCTAATAAAATTAACATGAATATTAAACACTAATTATAGGGAAAAATGATTTTAATCTTTATAAAATGTCGCAAGATAAAATGCTTGTTCTATTTTATTTAACACTTATATTCATATTAGTGCCTAAAATTACTTATATTTCACATAATGGAAACAAAAATACCGTAGAAGTTCCTGTAGGACTTACCGTAATGGAAGGAGCTTTACAAAACAACATCGAAGGAATTGATGCTGATTGCGGTGGCTCAATGGCTTGCGCAACCTGTCATGTTTATGTCCCAGAAAACTGGTTTAGTAAATTAGAAAAAATGCAAGACGCAGAACAGGATATGCTTGATATGGCCTATGAACCAAAAAAAAATAGTAGACTAAGTTGTCAGATTATTATTTCAGATCAGCTTGATGGCTTAGAAGTGACAACACCGATAAAACAAACTTAATGATAAAAACAGATGCAATTATAGTTGGAGCAGGACCAACGGGCCTGTTTACAGTTCATCAGCTTGGTATTATCGGATTAAAGTGTGAAGTTATAGATAATTTAGATCGTGCGGGAGGGCAATGCATAGAACTTTATCCTGACAAACCTATTTATGATATTCCTGCTATTCCAGAATGCACAGGTGAAGAGTTAACAAACGGTCTATTAAAACAAATAAAACCCTTCAAAGCTGGTTTTCACTTAGGACAGCGTGTAGAAGAAATAAAACAAGAAGATAACTTATGGATTTTAAAAACAAACAAAGGAAATCTTTTTTCTGCACCTAATATTATTATCGCGGGTGGGGTAGGATCTTTTGAACCAAGAAAGCTTGTACTTAAAGAAGCTGAAAAATTTGAAGGTTCTCAAATTTTTTATTCAGTAACAGATAAAAATTTGTTTAAAAATAAAAAAATCTCAATCTTTGGAGGGGGAGATTCAGCTCTAGATTGGGCTTTAGAACTTTCAAAATCAAATGAAATTACTTTAATACACAGAAGAATAGAGTTTCGAGGAGCCGCACACACTTTAAGTGAAATCAAAAAAAAAGAAAAAGAAGGAAAAATAATAATAAAAACTCCTTATAATTTAAAGTCTATTGACGGTGATAAAACTATGACAGGAATTGAAATTGAACATGAGAATGGAAAATTAGAAAAAATTAA
>Ga0307986_10001040_pt1 | contig 20516 bp, 19 predicted proteins | sample EllFjometageno82_FD_203170 | JGI IMG/M metagenome (GOLD analysis project Ga0307986, IMG submission 203170) | Marine microbial communities from Ellis Fjord, Antarctic Ocean - #82 | ecosystem: Environmental > Aquatic > Marine > Unclassified | place: Southern Ocean | collected 2014-10-09
ATTAAACCTTTTTTTTGCAATTCTTTAATGCAATAATTTAACTTACCTAAGCTAAACCCAAGTTCTTCAGCAAGCACTCTCTGACTTACCTTAGGTTTTTTTGATATTTTTCTTAATATCTCAAAATGATCTTGGCTATTTTTTTTCATATGTTCAATTATTGAACATATATTTCAAAAATTGAACTGTAAAGTATTTATTACCCAAAAGTGCCTAAATAAAATAATATCTCAAAAAAAATTAAAATTTTACGATCTTATCTAGCTTCAAACATTTTATAAAAGTAAAATCTAAAGGTTTTTTGTTAAATTTCTTATAATTATCTCTTTATCCTAAATAAAAATTAAAAGATATAAAATGAAGTAAACTATTATATTTTCAAATTATTTAATATTTTTTTTGCTCTATTAATTTAACTCTTTAAATTTAGACTCACAAAATTTTTAATTTTACCTACTTTTCCTGGTTAAGGTTTCCTTTTTTTAAACAATATATTTTATTACAGTAACTTAAGAGATTTCGGTTATGGGTAATAATTAAAATTGATTTTTCCAATGATATTTTTTTTAGTGTATCAAAAATATTATCTTCAGTTTTTTTATCAAGTGCACTAGTTGCTTCATCTAATATCAAAATTTTCGCATCATTCACTAGAGCTCTTGCTATGCCGATTCTCTGTCTTTGACCTCCTGAAACTTGTGCCCCGTTTTCTCCAATAAATGTTTTGTCTCCTTCTGGCAATGAATTAATAAATTCAGATAAATCGCATTGTTCTAAAACTTTATTATAATTTTTGTCAGATATTCTTGCATTATTTGTCATTAAAATATTATTTTTGATACTATCATCAAACAAATATATGAATTGGGGGACATATCCAAATATTTTTCCTCTTAGAACTTTTTGTTCTATCAAATTATCATCTATATAAAATTCACCTTTGTGGGGGTTATGTAGTCCTATTAATATGTCTATTAAAGTTGTTTTTCCTACACCACTATCTCCAAAAATACCAATTATTTCATTTTGTTTATTAATTTTAAGGTTTAAATTTTCAATTATATTTTCTTTCTGTCCATCATACTTGAAGCTTATATTCTTAATTATTAATTCTTTATCAAAATCTATTTTTTTATTTGTCAATTTCTCAATTTCTTGATCGTTATAATCTATTTTTTCATCTAATTCTTTTTTGATAAAATCTATTGAGGGTTTGTAGGATTGATATCCATTTATTGTTCTTATTGCTGAGAGAAAAGAAGGCAACATCTTTAACATCGCTATTAAAAATAAAGAAATAAAAGATAAATATGAATTCATAGAAATATTAAAAATAAAAAAATAAAAACCTAATATTGACAATGTAATAAGCACCAATAATTCAATCCATATTCTTGGCATGGTTTGGATGGCTGTTTCTTTTGCTTTTACTTCTGCTGCCTTTGTAAAAGTTTTTACAAACCTACCAACAAAATTATCTTCAATTTTGTATGATTTAATAAATTTAATTCCCTGAAATGATTCTAAAATTATTTTATTAGCTTCGCCTCTGTAGTTCATTGTTTTTGCAGCTAAACTGTAGAGTAATTTTCTCAGGATTTTTTTTATTGATATAATAAGAATTATTCCAAATGAAAATGCAAAAATACTTATCTTATAATCAAATACAAACAATAACAAAACTATAAAAACTATAATAAAAAATTCTTTAGCAAGTATTAAGATGGGCCCGATAATACCATTACAAAATGCTACAACTTCTGTTGTTAGGTTTCTTAGTAAAATAGAAGAATTATTTTTTAAGTGAAATTTATATGGAGAATTAATATATTTCTTAAATAATGTTGATGCTAACTCTACCCTTATATCATTTACTAGCTTTTGCATCCCAAACTCTAAATATGTTAAAAATACTGATTTTATTAAATAAACTAATAAAATTAAACACATCATTAATAACAGAACATCATTCAATTCAATTTTGCTAAAATCATAAAAATCATTTAAAAATGGTAAGCTAGCTTTTTTTTCTGTGATTATAGCAATTACTGGAATGAATAATCCTATTCCTAAACTTTCTAAAAAACCACTGACAGATAACATTAATAACAATAGTCGCATCCTTTTAAATAATCTATTTGGCAATATGCTAAATATTGTTTTTAATTCTTTTAAATAATTTTTCATATAATAGCTTGAGTGTAATTTTTTTAATCTTATTTTTTAAAAAAATTATTAATATTTTTTATTATCATCATAACTTCTTTTGTTTTTAAATTGGGATGAATGGGTAGGCTAATAGCCATCTTATAATATTTTTCTGCATTTTTAAAATCACCTTTTTTAAATCCAAATTTTTTGAAATAAGGTTGTAAATGTATTGGTTTATAATGAATGTTTGTAAAAATTTTATTTTTTTTTAAAAAATTAATTAAATTATTTCTTGATTTTTTTTTTTTATTATTAACCAAAACTACATAGAGATGAAAGGAAGATTTTGCATATTTTTTTTCTATTGGTAGAATTAAATTCTTATGATCAAGATATTGGTTGTATATCTTTGCTATACTTCTTCTTTTTTTTAGAAATAAATTAAGTTTCTTTAACTGGCTGATTCCTAGAGCAGCTTGAATATCAGTTAATCTATAATTAAAACCTAAATATTTTTGTTCATATAAAAGATGATTTATTCCATAGTTTAGCTTATTTTTTTTTCTAATAATTCCATGGGAGCTAACTGACTTCATGATATTGTAGTATTTTTGACTACTTGTGTGTGCAGAACCACCTTCACCAGTAGTAATCATCTTAACTGGATGAAAACTAAATACTGATATTATATCTTTATTGCTTCCAACATTTTTGTTTTTATATTTTGATCCCAATCCATGTGATGCATCTTCTAAGATTTTAAATTTATACTTTTTAGCTAAAATTATTAATGAGTCCCTATCATAAGGTTGACCTGCAAATACAACTGGTACAACTATTTTTGGTAGTATTTTTTTTTTTTTTGCCTGATGAAGTTTAATTTCTAATTCTTTTAAATCGATATTATAAGTTTCTAACTCTATATCAATAAAGTCAATTTTAGCTCCACAATATAATCCACAGTTTGCTGATGCAACAAAACTGTTTGCTGATGTCCACAGCCAGTCATTTTTTTTTAAACCTAAAGCTAAACATGCAGAATGTAATGCACTTGTAGCACTATTAAAAACCACACAATATTTTGAATTTACTTTATTTGAAAGATCTTTTTCAAATTTAATTATTTTAGGTCCAGTGGTAATTAGATCAGATTTAAGAGTTTTTATTACGTTAGAGATGTCTTCATTATCAATAGATTGCTCACTATACCTGATCATATTAATTTTAATTTTTCACAAAATATTCTTATTTGCTTTTCACTTAAAAAATTTTTATTCGTTGATGAGTTATATTCAAAATTTTTTAATTTATATTTATTTTTATTATATTTTCCAAATATTTCAGAATTAATAACATAGTGATTTTTAAATTCTAAAGTATTTTTTGATTCATCTTTAGTAATTAATACCTCTGCAGTTTTTTCACCTGGTCTAACTCCAATAATTTTATGTTTTCTACCAGGTACTATTGCTTTTGCTAAATCAACAATTTTTACAGAAGGTATTTTGGGAACAAAAATTTCTCCACCTTTCATTATGTTTAATGAATTAAGGACAAATTTTACACTATCTTCTAAAGAAATAAAAAATCTTGTCATGTCTGAGTCAGTAATTGGAATACTTTGATTTTTATTCTGACGATATGATTTAAAGAACGGCACAACAGATCCTCTAGATCCTAAAACATTTCCATATCTAACAGTAGAGAATATTGGCTTACCTCTACTCAAATTATTTGCAGCATTAAATAATTTATCAGCTGCAAGTTTAGTTGCTCCATATAAATTTATAGGGTTTGCTGCTTTATCAGTTGATAAACTTATCACTTTTTGAACCTTATTATTAATAGTAGCAAAAATAATATTTTCGGCTCCAATAATATTCGTTTTAACAAATTCCATAGGATTGTATTCTGCTGCAGGAACTTGTTTAAGTGCTGCAGCGTGAATAACATAATTAATACCCATTAATGCTAAATCTAATCTGTCTTTATCTCTAACATCTCCTAAGAAAAACCTTAAACAGCTATTCTTATTTTTTGAACTCTGTAATTCTTTTGACATTTCAAATTGTTTTAATTCATCTCTAGAAAAAATAACTAATTTATTTGGTTTATAGTTTTTTAATATGTATTTTACACATGCTTTACCAAAAGATCCTGTTCCACCTGTTATCAAAATATTTTTTTTATTTAAATTCATTTTATTATTTATATTTTATTGTAATTATTGAAATTAAAAGGTTTTTATAATTCATTAAACATTTACGTATAATTATTTGTCTTAAAAATCAAATAAATTAGGTCAAACTAAGCTAAATTGATTTATTTTTATAAATATATTTTAGCATTTTTAAATCCTCTGGGTAATCTATATCCAGAGCATTATTCCTATATTGTTCATAAAAAGTGGTTTTATTTGGTAGAATATTTTTTTTAAAAATGCACTTGGTTCTAAAAATAAAGAAACTAGCAGAGTCACTATATAAATTTTTTAATTTTTGTGTATTTTTTTTTGCAAATTTATTCCAATTAAATTTGAGATTGTTATCTTTAATTTTAAATGCTCTTAAGGGGTTTGATTCAAATTTTTTAACTGAAATTAAATAATCATAATTTAGTCTTTTAATTTTTTTAAAAGCTTCAATCAAATCATTTTTATTCAATAAAGCTGCAGTTGCATAAATATAAAAATGATATTTTTCATTTTTTGAATCTATATTTTTAATTGTATCCTTAATTACTTCTCTTAACCCAGTTTTATCATCTGATAATTTTTTTTTTCTCAAAAATGGTGCCTCTGCACCATATTTTTTAGCTATCTTTGCAATTTTAAAACTATCAGTTGAAACAACAACTTTTTCAAATAGTTTTGATTGAATAGCAATTCTTATTGGATAACTGATTAGTGGTTTGCCAAAAAAATTTATTATATTCTTATTTTTTATTCTCTTGCTGCCCTCTCTTGCTGCAATTATGCATATTGGTTTATTCTTCATTACTTTTTTTTATTGGTATTTTTTTAATCAATTTATTAAAAGACCTTATCTATCATATTGCTACAAGTTAACATAAATAATTCTAACATTCTTCCTTCTATAGTTTCTACTATTTTTTAAATTTTTTACATTTTAATATTAATATTTTTTAAAATTTTTTTCTTATGATGATAATACATTTTTTGATGCTGAATATATAAAATTAACCTGAGTAAATATTAATTAAATCTTCTTTAAGAAGATTTTTCTTATCAAAAAAATTGCTTTCTAAGTTCTCTTGTAAGAAAATTTTTTTTGATTTTTGATATTTTTCATAATCACTTATATCATGTTCAATTGACTTTAGATTTTGAATTCTTTTTATTAAATTTTCTGTTGATTCTATATACTCAACAATATATTGATTTTCAAATATATACTTAACTTCTTTTTTTCCCTCTAAAGCAAACAAAAAATTTAAGAAAAGAATTTTCTTATCTTTAATTATGGCCTCTATCAAAATACTTGTTGAATGAGAAACCACAACATCAGCCCAATTAACTAACTCTGAAGTATTGTACTCATTGACTATATTTTCCTGGATATGTAACGGTCTAAATTGACCTCTCGGCTTAATCTTAATTTTTAAATCTATATTCTTAATTTTTTTTAATTCACTATGGATCATTTGCCATGATTTATTAGAAACTTCATTTCTTGTTACTAATAATACTCTCAATTTTCTCTTAGTAATATCTGGATTATATTCTTTAAATTTATATCTATATGAGTTTTCTACTTCATCTATCCAATTTAATGAATACCGTGGATTTGCTATTCTTATAAATTTTTTTTTATTTATCTCAGACTCATCTATAATTAAATTTTGGTCTTGTATGATTGTATGATCAAATAAATTATAATCTTCTGTTTTAATCGCAATATCTTGCCTCAATTCAATTCCTATTCTATAGCAATTGAATTTAATATTTGCTTCTTTGCAGGCGGAGGAAATAATTTGTTTATATCTTTCTGGTAAACTACTATCAATATTTATTGATTTTATTTTTCTACTCTTAATTAAAGTGACTAAATGCTTTTTATAAAATATTGTATACTTATGATAAAAGTAATACCAGACTCTATTCAATTTTTCAATAATTGCCTTGGGAAACATTATTAAAAAACTTAATAGAAAATTAATTAATATTGATCTTTTATTAAGCTTAAGAACGTCAATAAATTGTATTTTATGTTTTTTTAATAATGTATCAAACCCATAATATTTTAAATCATGAACTGGAAAAATATTCATAATTGCAAAATTAGAATTAGTTTTTTTTTTAAGATTTACAGTTATTGAAACAAAATTGTCATAATCTGGAAATTGATGAACGATAAATAAATGCATTATTTATTGTTGGTATAACTTATTTTTATAACTTCTTTTATATTTTTGGATAGGTTCTCACTGTTTATCTCAGTCATTTCCAATGCGTTATCAATATAATGGTATCCCAATCTACTAGAGAATAAATTTCCTTCCTTTCTAAGGCTTGATGCTCTTGCCACATAAGCTATACCAATTCTTGAAGTAAATGCGTCTTGGGACCTCAAATTAAATGGAACCTCTCCATCGTTAATTTTATTTAATTTGTTTTCTTTTTTTATAAAAATAGAACCTTTTTCTTCTTTACATGCAATTACAGTGTCTAAATTATTTTTTATTAATTTGTTAATCATTTTATCAAATATATTATAATTTCTTAGTGGAAAATTTTCTGTAGCTACGACTACTATATCGATAGTTTTCTTTTTCTCTAAACGATCTAAAAAAAAGGTTAATATTGATTTAATATCTATAAAGTTATCGGATAAATATTTTGGTCTTAAAAAAGGTACTTTTATATTAGCGTTCAGGCCAATTTTTTTACTTTTTTTGTTATCAGTTGCTAAATAAATATCCTTTATTAATTTAGATTTTTTTAATTGACTCATTGTAACATCTAAAAGAGAAATTTTATTGTCAACATGTAGTGTTTCACCTCTTAGAGGTATAATTGCTACACAGTTTGGATTAATTTCATTTTCTAAAATATTTGATTTAAAATCTTGGTTAAGTGATTCCAATATATTTACAATCCTTTTACATCTATTTGGCTCCATGTCTTGGTTGATACCGTGCCAATGGTAAACAGCTGCTTCAGGCTCATAAATGATTTTATAGCCCTTGTTTATTACTTCATTTCCCCAAATTCTATCCTCTATGTGTTTTGTCTTTTCATCAAAAGGTATCTTAGTCCATAATTTTCTTTTAAATGCACTATTTGCATTATGAAAAAAGGTATCTTTTTTTTGTATTTTTTTTTCAGGGCCGAATAAATTAAAAAGATCCCTTTTATCAAAATCACTAGAATAACTTAATGGTTTTTGCCTTCCATATACACCTGCTACTTTTGGGTCTTTAAGTGCATGAACAATTTTTTTTAACCAATTATTATTAATGGGGATGCAATGTGCAGAGAGACAAATAATTATTTTACCTTTAGATTTTCTGATTCCTAAATTAATTGCTTTACCGGGAAGAAATTTATTTATTTTAACTATTTTAACTGGAAATTTTTTTGCTTTCTCTAATGTTTTATCTTTTGAGTTGTTATCTACAAGAATCACCTCAAAATTATCGTAATTTTGATCAAATATTTTTTTTAAACATTGCTCTATCCAACGTTCTTCATTTTTTGTTCTGATTATTATAGAAATTTTTTCTGCAATTTTTTTCATTTTAATTTGTATTTTTTAGATATTAATTCAGCAAAGTCAAAATCTATATGTCTGTCAATATTAATCGCCTCAATATCATCAACAACTATACCTAGGGGCTTTTTCCCCAAATTAAAATCTTTTTCATTAAATTTTTTTAATAATTGAAAACTTCTAGCATATATTCCTCCTGACGTGCAGTATAGTACTGGAAGATCTTGCCTGGAAATAAATTTTTCAACATTAATATTCTTTAAAAAACTTTTAAATTCATAATTTTTTTCGTTAAATTTTTTTGCTCTATAAGGATGCTCGTGTTCAATTTTTTTTAAAGTCACAACACATTCATTACCTTTTTTAAGTAGCCTAATTATGTGTTTTATTGTGTCAATTGTAATAAATGGACAGGTGGGAGCAATTTGCAAAACATAATCTGCAACATATCCTTTTTTAGCTAACTCTATCGCAGCATGTTTAACAACTGAAGTTAATGGTGTTTTGTCAACTGCTAAATGTTTTGGTCTTTTCATCAATTGAATTTTTTTTGAAAATTTTTTAGCAATATTTAAAATTTTATCACTATCTGAGGACAAAACTATTCTATCAATTTCTTCTACTTTTAAAAGAGATTTTAACGAATGCAAAATTAATGGTTTTCCATTTAGGGGTTTTATGTTTTTATTTGGAACACCTTTCGAGCCAGCTCTTGCTGAAACAACAGCAACTATATTATATTTTTTTTTCATAAATTTCTAGATTTTGTAATTTTGAATTTTTAATTCTCAAACCATATCCTATCGTTTCTTTGAAATCAATTTTTCCATTTTTAACTTCTAGTTTACCTGTGTTAAAAAAATTATCGTATGGGTTAGGAATTATATTTTTTTCTATTAAAATTTTATTTTTTAAGGATAAAGCAAAATTAATATTAGATAAAAAATTTATCTTATTACACCAATTATGTAGTATAATTTTTTCGTGACCGATTTTATTAATCATTAAATTAATTTCATTAAAAAGCATTAAATTTGTATCTGGTTGAAAAAATTTGAAGTATTTTTTTTTATTCCAATTATAGAATTGTTGAATATTATTAATATGCTCACCACCAGCTATATTTATTTTTGTTTTGATCTTATCTAATATTTTGTATGACCTAAAGTGTCTTTTAAATGGCTCTTCAACAAAATAATAATTATGTTCTTTGAACATTTCAAAAAGATATTTTGTATCTTTAATATTTTTACATCTACATCCTAAATCTATCATTATTTTAAACTTGGAACCTAGTTTTGCTCTTAATTTACTCGAGAAGATCTCTATAGCTTTAATGTCTAGGGGTGCTGGATCTTTCATTCTTTGTTTATGGGATAAATTATTTTTTGGCATTAGAGGTCTATATTTATAACCTAAATAACCATCACTTTTGGATTTTACAGCCTCATTTAACATTTTTTGATAATTCTGCCCCTCAAAAAACATTCCTCCACTTGCATAAAAATCTAAGTTTATAAGTGCCTTTTTGTTTAAAACTTTTGCAACACACGTGTTTTTTTCTTTAGAGAAAATTTCAAATATTGCTTGATCAAAAGCAGGTAATAATAAATTTAATAAATTATTTTGACTCTTTTTTTTTAATTGTTTTACATAAGAAATGTTTAAATTTTTTTTTTGAAAGTATTTAATATATATTTTCTCAATTATTTTTATTAGATTTTTTGGACTGGTAATGTAAGGAGAGGGTTCTCCAAAGCCTTCAATATTATCTTCACTTATTAACTTAATAAAAACAAAGCCCTGCTTGTGAAAGGTTGGCCTAGGATAAATTGATTCATATTGTTTTTTTTTAATGAAATAAATCTTTATATTTTTAATTCGCATTTCTATATTTACCTGAGTAATTCACATATTTTATAGATTTCTAACAATTCCCTTATTGGCGTTGTAAGCACTGACTTTTTTTTGTTGAGATGGTGGTTAATAAAATCATAATACTGAAATCTTAAGCCAGGTTTAAATTTATTATCAACAATCTTTTGATCATATTTTAAAGAATATTTACCAAGGTTTTTTTTATTTATACTATTAAAAATTTTAATTTTCTCTATTGGAGAAATTTCAATTATTTTTTTTGTAAAAAAGAGTTTAATAGTATGATTGTTTGGTAAATTAGGAAAATTAAAAATATCAAATTCAATTTTTTGATTTTTTTGTTTTATAATAATGCTAATTTTTTTAAAATTTAAGTTATTACTTTTTATTATATTTTTTTGGACAATCTTAACAATTTTGATATTACAAATTTTAAAAATTTTAAAAATTAGTGATATCCAGTGAGATGTAATGTAGTGTGGAGTAAATGAATTTGGTATTTTGTGTTTTTTAGATATATCTCTATAAGCATCAAAGAAAAAAGCACTTCCATGTGTTAACTTATTTTTATTAATAAAATTACATAAAAAATAGATATAATCATAATAGTTTCGATTATACGCAAATGACATTTTTTTAATTGATGGAAAATTTTTTATTCTTAATATTTTACTGATTTCTTTTGTGGTTAAGGTCAAGGATTTTTCAAATAAAATAGGTTTTTTAATTTTTGAAATTTTAAAAAAAACTTCTTTAAGTTTATGCCAAGATGTACACACAATCCATACATCAACATCATTAACTGATAGTACTTCTTTGTAATCACTTAGATATTTAGCTTTATTTTTTTTTGCAATTAATTGTGCGTTCTTGTTGTTCGTGGGAGAAAATAAATATACTAATTTATGATTAAATGATTCTATTACAGCGATATATTCCATCGCCAATTTACCTGACCCTATAATACCCACATTTATTTTTTTTTTTAAATTAAGTGTTTTGGGAAAAATAATTTTTCCATTTTTCAAAAGATTTTTTTCCATTCAATATTCCGTTTACGTCACAAACATTACAAGGTTTATGATTTCTATCACTATTAAGTAATTTTTTTCTTAAATCTACAAATTTTTTATTTGACCATATTGTGAGCAACGAATCTTTTGAAAGATTACCCATTGATTTTTCTTTTTTCCAGTCGTTAGAACACATTAAAACGTCTCCATCGTGATCAATCAAAACTTTATAAAATGGGTAATAGCATGGTTGTTTTAAGGGTTCTTTTAGAGCTTTAAGTTCGAATGTTTCATTTTTAAGATTAACTGAACCCGCTCTATTAGAAATAGTAATACCAAAACTTTCTTCTGGGCCTAAATATCTTTTTCTTATAATATATTGATCCTCTGATAATTTTAAATCTTCTTTAATTTTATCAAATAATTCAATTTGATGTGGCCCATCATATAAACTAATTTTAATTGTATCCAAGCCCGCTTTATATAAGTTGATCAATCTTTCTTTTCCATTTTTTGCTAAAAGTGGATCTCCATTGCTAACTATTTCAACCACTGTTTTTGTAAGTCTTTTTTTTATTTTTAAAATATATTCATCTAAATTTTTTGATAATAAGGGTTCACAAAAACCTGAAAAAGCTATTCTACCTTGATAATTAATTGACTCCAGGTCATCAACTAATTCATCAAATAGTTTCATATCGAGAGAATTTAGAATATTTGGATAACCTTTTTCATCAACTCTTGGACAAAAAAAACACCTTCTGTTACAAGCACCATTTATGCTTATTTCTACTGATGAAAATGGTGGGGCTCCATCTTTTAAGTTTTTTGCAATTTCTAAGTGTTTGTCTAAAAAGCTATCAATTCTTTTGATATTAATATCAGTATAAAGTTTTTTTTTCATAAATATAAATTCTAAGTATTATAGAAATATTTTTTTATTCATTATTGATTTTGAAAGCTTATCCATTTGAAACATTAATGATTTAAAATCATCATAATTAATTGGTTGTAACGGATCAACTGCCGAATTCTCTGGATCTGGATGCACTTCCAGCATTATACCATCAGCTCCACTCGCGATTGACGCCAGCGCCATAGGTTTTACCCAGGCTCTCCAAAAAGTAGCATGTGAAGGGTCTACAACTATAGGCAAATGAGTTACTTCTTGAGCTGCTGGAACAACCTGTAAATCAAGTAAAAACCTAGATGTAGCCCTATGTGTATGAGGAACTGATACTCCTCTTTCACATAAGATAACTTTTTCATTTCCTTCAATCAACGCATATTCTGCAGATCCAAGCCAGTCTCTTAAAGAAGCTCCATAATGCCTTTTAATCATTATTGGTTTTTGAGTTTTTGCACATGCTGTGATTAGTGGATAATTTTGCATATTTCTTGAACCAATTTGTAAAATATCTGAAACCTCCGAAATCATATCAATATATTTTTCTTCCATGACCTCCGTGATTACAGGAATATTATATTTTTCCTTTGCTAGTCCAAGCCATTTTATTCCCTCTTCTCTTGTTTCTGTATATTTCTTATTTCTATAGGGAAAGGTAAGAGGTTTGAACGCTCCACCTCTCATAAAATGAGCTCCTATAGACTTGATGTTTTTAGCAACGTCAAATATTAAATCTTTACTTTCAACCATATTAGGTCCTGCAAAGACTGGTAATAAATCTCCACCAAATTCAACACCTGCAACTGTAAATTTAGACTTGTGATCATGCTTTTTTTTAGCTGCTAATGGAAATTTACTCTTTATGTCCTCTTCACTGATGTCTTTTCCAGGAAATTTATTATCCATTTGTTTTCATCCATGTGTTAATTTTTTTAATTTTTTTATTATTAACAATACTAAAGGCTTTTACTGCTTGATCTAAATTCATCTGTAAACCATTAAGTATTTTGTGGCCATTAATTTTAGCTAATTTTAGAAACTTTGTCATTAAAGGATGATATATTATATCAAAAAATTCACAATTTGAATTTTTTTCTAAAAACTTTAAATAATTCAATTTATCTTGATTTATATAATCTTGATTCTTTTTAAAAAATTCCTTTTTATTTCTAGTTCTGATTCCACAAATTTTATTTAAGCTTGAAAATGGGGTAAAAAACATCAAGTTATAAAATTTTTTATTTTTAAAAACCCATGAATTGAATCCTACACTTGTAGAATTAATAGTAAGATCTATATTTTTTAAACTTAAAATTTTTTTATTATCTACAATTTTGTATTTTTTTAATTTTGTTTTTTTTATAAATTTACTTAATTTTTTCGTATCTCTATTGTAGAGATAGAAAAAAGCATTATTAAAATTTTTTATACAAGCCAAAATAACTGCCTTTCCAGCACCTCCACAACCTAAAATTAAAATATTTTTTTTTTTTTTAAAAGTCATTAAAGATTTTATTGCTCCATGATAATCAGTATTGTGCCCCTCTAATTCATTATTTATTTTTTTGACAGTATTAATGGATCCTATGACTTTAGCTTCTGGTGAAATAACATTTATATATTTTAAAATTTTTTCTTTATAAGGAGCGGTAATTGCAGACCCAATAAATAAATTGTCAGATCTTATATAGTGCATCAATTTTTGTAAATTCTTTGTAGACACATCCGCAGGAAACATTTTTGTTCGATCTTTATATTTCCTATACACCTTATTCCATAATTTTGGGGATCTAGCCCCTTTTGAGGGTGTCTCGCCGATTATTAAAGCATATTTTCTTTTTTTGATAAAGATATTATTTGAAATAATTTTATTAAAATCTTTTTGTTTATTCATTTTCCTAATTTAGAAATAATTTTTTTTTCATCAAAATATATCCATCTATCTTCAAAAAAACTTTTATACATCATGTTTATTAATTTAACTGTACTTAAAGTTTCGTAAGCTTTTAAAGGATTTGCATTTTTTTTTAATTTATAATTTATAATTTCTTGAAAAACTTTTTTATGTGATATGCCATATCCACTTGGAACCTTTTCTGAAGATTTTTTTATTATTTTGTTTTTTTTATTATTTTTTTTTGCAAGATTACTTACTGAAATTGTATTACAGCACAAGCCTCCAAGAGATATTACTTTTTTTTTACAATAAATTTTTATTGATGCTTCAAAATCTTTTGGTCTGAAACCCGTAGACATATTTACAGTGCAGCTTAAATTTTTTTTTTTAAAAACAATTAATGATGAATGAGTATCTTCTGCTTGTAAATTATTAACTCGATTCTCTAATGCGCTTATGCATTTTTTTGGATCTCCAAATAAGTAGATTAATAAATCCACATAATGAATACCTTGCTGTGCTAAGACTCCTCCATCTAAATGCCACTTACCGTGCCAATCATTATAATACTCTTGTGGCCTTGACCAAATTAACGACAAATCAACAAAAATTATTTCTTCTGTTTTAATAATTTTTTTTGCGTGTTGTACCGACTTATTTAACCTGTTTTGAAATATCGTATAAAATTTAAGATTCTTTTTTTTTGCAATTTTATGTAAAATTTCTAAATCATTAACTTTTAATACTGGTGGTTTTTCTACAATAACATTTTTATTATTGTAAAAACATTTCAAAATATGTTTGAAATGATTTCCCGATTCAGTTGCAATATAAACAAAATCACTCTTAGTATTTAAAAAACTTTCTAATGATTTTTCTGCTTTACAATTAAATAATTTTTCATATTTCTTTAATTTTTTTTTATCCTTATCATAAATATTTTTAACATAAGCATTTTTAATTTCATATTTGAACATATGAAAAATTCTCTTATCAATAACTCTTCCTAATCCTAAAATTGAAAAAGAAACTTTGTTTTTCATATCATTTTTTTATAATTTTTATGTCTATTAATTAAATCTATAAAATTTTTCATTTATATTTTTACTAACTCTATCTTTTTAGAAATTTTTTGCACTAATCTTTCAATTTTTTTATTTTTTATATTTGTTTTGTAAAAAATATACGCAGATTCTTCATAAATTTTGCGTCTTGAAATATTAAGTTCCTCAGAAAAAATTTGTTGCCAATAATATTTACCATATAGGCTTAAGGGATTACAAAAAAGTTGGTAACAAATGCTATAGAGATCATTTTTTTTACATGATCTTAATTGCTTCCAATCTTTGATTAAAAAATTTTTATAACTTATTTTACTATTCCAATCGTTGGTTACTTCAAATTTTGGAGACCATAAAGTAGCCTGAGAAGAAATACACTTAAAGTTTAAATACAAACTCTCTAAAATAGCAGAACCATGATGTGAAATTATAATAGTTTTTTTATTTAATCTGTTAAGCAGATTGATATTTTTTGTTGGTTCCTTAATAAAATCAATATTTGTATTACTTTCATATTTTGAAATAATTTTAAAAAATAATTTTCTATCATAAGTCATTTGTTTATTTGGAAATTTAGCATTGAAAAAAGTTGGATGTGCCTTAACTAAGATCTTATTATTTTTATTTTTTGTTAATTCATTAATTGTAAAATCAAGCCAATCATACATATTAACAAAACCATCGTACCCATATAACATTTGTCCATCTGTAAATGAATGAGCATAAATTAAGTGTGTAATTTCTTTATATTTTTTATTTTCTTTAACAAATTTAATAGCACTCATCCATGGGATGATTTCTGTTTTATGAAGAGTTTTTTTTATTGAAGCCTTTGCTTCTTTAATTTGTTTATTATTTAATTTCTTAATTTTTTTTATTTGAATTATATTTTCATAATTTAATAATGCTTTATTATTATTAACATAATATAATATTCCCTTAGGGTACCCAAGTGTATAAATTGGAATTTTTTTCTTTGACAAAACTGAAATGATTAAGCCGTTTTGATACATTCCATGATCAATAAAGGCTGCTTTAATATCGCTCTTATTAACTTTAATAATATTTCTTAATAATGTTAAGTTTGAGTAAAAACATTTTAAAGATTCATAAAAAAATGAAAATGAATATAAATAACTATTAAAGTTTCTGTATATTTCTGGAATTGTATATCGACTTAAGTTATAACCCTGGTACCTAACTGACATAATTTTTTTTTTTGAAAAAAAATTTGTTTTAAAAGTAATTAGTATTAAATTAAAAATTGCTATAAAATCAAATTTAGTACTTTTATTTACATTTAAAGTGAGACTTTCATTAATTAAATTCTCAGAGTGAGTTTTTGCTGCTTCAATTAAAAATCTATATGGTCCAGTAGGCTCTCTTACTACGAAAAAAATATTTTTACTTTTATTCATATGATAATTAAGAAAAATTTTTAAAAATTTTTATTCCAATCTTTAAATCAAAATGATTAATAATGGCCTTAGTTCTACAACTTGGTTCAAAGAATAAATGCATTTTTTTGTGTTAACTTTTAATATTTTTATCTAAATTATTGATTATATACTCAATTTTTTTTTCTCTACCAATTAAATGCCAGCCCCCACTTATAACTTTTAATGCAGATTGTTTTTTTTCATATTCTTCAAATTTTTTAAAATCATTAACTGTATACAGCATATGTCTGACTTCTTTTTTTTCAACAATATCAAAATACTTATCAATTGTGATGTCATAAAGCTTTAACACTTTGATTGCAAAGTTTATCTCTGTTGATACTTTATTTTCTTTATGAGCAATTATTTCTAAAGACAATTTAACTTTATTATTAATCTTATAGATATATATCCTAAATAAATTATTAGTCTTAGAAAAAACTTGTACATATAAATTTTCTATAAATTCATTATTTAATTTAACTTGCATTCCAACAACCAAAACTTTGACAACAGGATTATCTAAGATTCCGATATTTGAAGCTTTTAATAATGGCACTGGATTTGCGCACCAAATCGCATAATCAAAATTAATATTTTTAGTATTTGAAGAAAGTGATATCTTTTTATCAAATACTATTTTGATTTTAGAATCATAATTTATATTTATTTCTTTATTTTTAAGAAATTTATCTAATTGATTAAAAAAATATTTAAAACCATTGATAGGAACATTCATTTTATTATTTAAATACTCCTTATTGGGTAGGCCTAAAAGACTGTCTGCTAATTTTTCATTTTTTTTCATATTAAATATTTTTTTTTCGTCTTTAAAAAAAAATACTCTTCCGGTGTTAATTAGTGAAGAGCAATTTGGATGTAAATCAGGAGAGGCTTCACAATATCTATTTGACCAATCGAGTATTGGTTTTGATACATTTTTTTGATAACACTCTATTCTATCTTTATACGAAACAATTTTATTAGTATTCAAATATTTAAAAACAATATCAGTTTTAATTTGTGCAAAGTTGTTAGAGCTTATTTCTTTACCAAAAAGATTATTATAAGAGCCATAATTTAGATTAAAATCACAAAATATTTTATTAAATAATTTATCTTTCTTTAATAACTTTACCCACCAACTATTATCTTCTAAATATTGTGGCCCATTAAAAAAAAAAGTGTTATTTGATTCTAAATCATTGATCACTCCTCCTAAATTTTTTTCTTTTTCGTAGATTTCAACTTTATGACCTAACTTTGCATAATAAATTGCTGAAACACAGCCAGTGATACCTCCTCCTATGATTGCAATTTTTTTCATATTAGATTATTTTTTAGTTATAATTTTATTAAAAACAACACAATTGCAATATAATTTGTCTAAAATATGAAAGTAATGATATCACAACCTACTTTTCTTCCTTGGTTAGGTTATTTCAATATGATCAGACAAGTTGATAAATTTGTCATTTTGGATGATGTGGGATTTAATTATCAAAGTTGGCAACATAGAAATAATTTTAAAACACCGAATGGTTTAGAGTTATTTACTTTGCCTGTTATTAATGGAAAAAAAAAAGGTTTAATTAAGAATATTAAAATTGACAACTCACAATTTATCAAAAAAAAATTCATTAAATTCATATATAGTAATTATAATAAATCTGAATATTTTAAAAAATTAGAAAATAATTTTATTAATATGATTAATGTAGCTTTTTCAAAAAATGATTTACTAAATTTTAATATCGAGATTATTAAGTGGTGTATAGATTTTTTAAATCTAAAAACTGAGTTGGTTTTTTCTAGTCAATTGAATTTACCATCTAAAAAAATCAAAAAAATTATTGATATTTGTAAAAACCTGCATGCCAACGAATACCTAAGCGCCATGGGCTCTAAAGATTATATAAGCGGTCATGAAGATATCTTCAAAAACTCTAATATTAAATTGATGTTTCACAACTATAAACACCCAAGTTACAATCAATTGTTTGGTTCTTTTTGTGATTACGCCTGTATTTTAGATTTGATTTTTAATGAAGGTGACAACTCATTAGAGATAATCAAATCAGGTAATATTCTTAATTAAGTTAAACTTTAGAGGCTGGCCAATTTTAATATTTTTAATTGCAACTTTTCCTAGAATTTTATTGTAATATTCAGGTGGCAAACCATAACCTGGTCTGATAATTTTAATATTATTTTTTGATATAATTTCGCCTTTTTTTATTAGTTTTATTGAATAAATTGATCTTCTATATTTTTTTACAATTTTTTCACCTTCTGTTATCACTTTAATATTTTTCCCTTTTGCATCCCATGCGTTATTCGTTTCTTTAATCAAATTTTTCATTTCATTTGGTGTAATAGAAAACTGATGATCTAAAGATTGTTTAGAATCATCTAGTTTTAAGTGTTTTTCTATAACATTGGCCCCATAGGCTACTGATGAAATTGATGCACCTAAATTTGGTGTATGATCAGAAAAACCAACTAGACAATTATATTTTTTCTTTAAATGTGAAATAAATCTTAAATTCACATCTTGATTTTTGGTTGGGTAATCAGAAATGCAATGCAGTATTACAAATTTTTTACACTTAATCTTCCTTAAAAATTTCACTAATTGATTTATTTCTTGAGAGTTCATTGTTCCTGTTGAAATAATAATTGGCTTGTTCGTTTTTGAAACTTCTTTTATTAATGGAAAATGTAAACCTTCAAGAGAGGCTATTTTATAAGCTGGCACATTTAATTTTTCTAAAAATTTTAAAGATGTAAGATCGAATACTGAACTAAAACAAATGAGTCCTAGCGAATTAGCCTTTTTGAAAACTGCCTTATGCCATTTGAATGGGAATTGTGCTTCTTTATAAATACTATAAAGAGATCTAGAATTCCAATTTTTATTATTAAATTTTTTTTTAATTAAAAACTCTTTGTCATTTAAATTTAATGTCATATCTGACAGATTAAATGTTTGAAATTTAACTGCTTCAACATTTGCTTTTGCTGCTTTATTTAAAAGATTAAATGTTTTTTTTAGTGAATTTTGATGGTTTGCTGAAATTTCAGCAATTATAAGGGGCTTGTGATAATCGGAGATTATTCTGTTTTTTATTTTAATTTTTTTTATCATCTGTTCTAATCACACATGTTGTGAATTCATAAGGTATCGTATTTTTTTTTAAGATATAACTGTTATTTAATATGATTTTTTTTCCCAATTCATTTTTACAAAAACTAAAAACTTTTTCAGGTTTAATATAAAATAATTTTTTATCATAATAATCTACATAATGAGAAAGGTTGTTAAAAACAATTGCCTTTCTTGTTATTGAGAATAGTCGCACTAAAGATTTTTTCATCCAAATCCAATTATTTTTAGTATTATTATTAAATGTTCCATTGATCAAAACATAGTCAAACTTCTTCTTCATTTTTTTTTTAAGGATATTTGCTAATACGAAATTACAGTTTTTATTATTTTTGTATAATTTTTTGCTTAATTTTATGGCTTCAGGCGAAATATCAATTCCTGTGTACGATCCTTTAAAACCTAAAATTTTAAGATGCTTGTAAAGAAAGCCTGTACCACATCCGAAATCTAAAATAGAATTCTTTTTTTTTATATCTAAATATTGGATTAAAATTTCTAACCTTTTTTTTCTTGATGCCGCAGTTGATTGCTGAGAACTTCTCACATTGTTTCCAAATTTTTTTACTAGTTGATCATAATGAGTAGCCAAATCATCTATAGTTTTGTCAAATTGATATCTCATTTACTTTTAGTTAAATTTTTTGCTAGCTTAATTAGTGCTTGATCTTTAGTTAATATTTTCTTTAAAATTTTAGTAGTTTCTTTGGGATTGCTCATGAAGGCAAGTTTAAGAAGATCCATCCAATTAGAATTATTTACTTTTCTGGTATTTTCAATTTTTTTAAAAATTTGATTGGTTTTTTTATCTAAACTCATTTTCACATTCCTTTATTTAAATTATATATACATATTTCTTACTAGAATAGGGTTCGTATCCAAATAATCAATTCTATATTTTAGAAATCAACTTATTGTATCTTATGGATTATTTTCAATAAAATTTGCCTATTATTTTTTTTAATAAGCTTTTTTTTTATTTAAGGCATTTCTATGTTTTTTAATTAATTAATACTTGGGGTTTTTGATTTTTTGCAGATACTTGGATTGACTATAAATTTAATACCTTAGCATTTTAGTTTATTAAATATTAAACAAAAAAAAACCCCAACATTTCTGTTGGGGCTTAGAATAAAATATCAAGTATCTTTAGATCTTTTTAAAAATTTTTTTCAGTGCATAAATCAAGCCAATTGAGCTATTAGTACTGGTCAGCTACACGCATTACTGCGCTTCCACATCCAGCCTATCAACGTGGTGGTCTACCACGGC
>Ga0307986_10001041_pt1 | contig 20497 bp, 22 predicted proteins | sample EllFjometageno82_FD_203170 | JGI IMG/M metagenome (GOLD analysis project Ga0307986, IMG submission 203170) | Marine microbial communities from Ellis Fjord, Antarctic Ocean - #82 | ecosystem: Environmental > Aquatic > Marine > Unclassified | place: Southern Ocean | collected 2014-10-09
CCGCCTTTGGCCGACCCATCAAGCTTGGTGAGTACAACTCCGGTTACTTGCACCGCTTCCGCGAAAACCTTTGCCTGAGTGAGACCGTTTTGACCTGTAGTGGCGTCGATTACTAGCAGTACTTCGGTTACCGATCCGCCGGCCTCCTCAGCTCCCTTGTCGGCTACCCGACGCATCTTTCGGAGTTCTTCCATGAGGTTGGTCTTGTTCTGCAGTCGCCCGGCCGTGTCCGCTAAGACAATGTCGGACCCTTTTGCCTTGGCGCTGGCAATTGCGTCAAAGATCACCGAACTCGGGTCGGCACCGTCTCCGCCGCGAACAATGTCGGCGTTCGCTCGGTCGGCCCACATTTCGAGCTGTTCGCCGGCGGCGGCACGAAAGGTGTCGCCAGCCGCCATAAGCACGCTCTTACCCGCCTTGACCTCACGACTACCGAGTTTGCCGATGGTTGTGGTCTTGCCCACGCCGTTCACCCCGACAAATAGCCAAACCGACGGTGCCGCGTCGCTATTGAGACTGATATCGCGTCCGCCAACCTCGGACTTTAAACGATCCTTCACCATCGAAATCGCTACCTCGGCATCGGTAACGGCATCTTCTTTGGCCTGGGCCCGCACATCTTCGATGACCGTCGTAGCTGTGCTCACACCAACATCGGCCAGGATCAGCGCTTCTTCGAGTTCGTCCCAGGTCTGATCGTCAACCCCGCGAGATCGCACGGAACCCAGGAAACCTCCCATTGCTGAGCGAGCCTTACCCAGTCGCTTTCGAAATGACGCCGGTTCCAATTCTGGTTCCGGGGTGGAGTCGGGTTCGGGCGCTTCGTCAAGGTCGTCGTGCCGGTCTGGTGTGTCGACTGGTTGGGGTGTTGGGACATCAAGAACACTGCTGGCTCCCCGTCCGCGCAACATAAATCCGAGCCCGCCAATAACGAGCACACCAACAACAATGAGGAGAATGATCAGAAGTTCCATGAGCTTTCGAGACTACCTATTTCTGAGCAGAGACAATGCGCTTGTTAACGGTCTTTGCTCAGGTCTCTCCGGTACCTGCCATGCCGCTAGACCACCGCTGTCATGCCACCATCGACATACAAAATCTGTCCGTTCATAAAATTCGATGCCGACGAGGCCAGAAATACTGCAGTGCCACCCAGTTCGACAGCGTCTCCCCACCGACCCGCCGGAGTGCGGTCAGCTAGCCACGCGGAGAACTCTTCGTCATCGACCAACGCTTGGGTGAGTTCGGTAGCAAAATAGCCCGGCGCAAGCGCATTGACCTGAATGCCATGCGGCGCAAGTTCGGCACACATTCCCTGGGTCAAGAGGCGTACGCCGCCCTTAGATGCGGTGTACGGAATGATCGTCGGCCGACCCAGCGCTGCCTGCACTGAAGCAATATTGATGATCTTTCCGCCGCCGCGTTCGACCATTTTGCGGCCGACGGCCTGACCCACGATAAACGGCCCCGTGAGATTGACATCCATCAGTTTGCGAAACTCATCGACGTCAAAATCGAGCATCATGCCACGGCGTTGAATGCCGGCATTGTTGACCAGAATGGTGATGGGACCGATGGTGCGTTCGATGTCGTCGACCGACTCGGCCACCGCGGTCTCGTCGGTCACATCAAAGTAGCGGTGATGGGAATCGATGCCCTCTTTACGCAGCGCATCACTAGATGCTTCAAGCCGGGAATCGGTACTCGCATTAAGCACTAGTGTTGCCCCCGCTTCGCCCAGAGCACGGGCAATTGCCAACCCGATGCCACGGCTAGATCCGGTTACTAACGCCAGTTGACCATCAAGCGAGAACTGTTCAAGACCCATTGCTGGACCTTACTGCCCAGAAGTTGGCGAGCCCCCTCCCACTCCCACTCCCACTCCGAACTGGTAGGCCCAGCCGACACCCAGACCCATCGCCGCGCCTACCAGTTGAATCACTTCCCGAACTGGTAGGCCCAGCCGACACCCAGACCCATCGCCGCGCCTACCAGTTGGGTTTAGGGGCGGCGGAACACAGGGGCACTAAAATAAACAGGGCGCTGAAATAAACAGGGCGCTGAAATAATTTTTGGCTAGTTCTTGACGAGGTCTTTGAACGGGGTTTCTTTGCCGGGGCCGGGCTCCTTAGGGAGACCCAGTACTCGTTCACCGATAATGTTGCGCTGAATTTCGTCGGTGCCGCCATAAATGGCTGGTCCTGGTGAAAAGACCGCCATTTCGGCGATTGCCCCATTGGCAACAGCGTCGCTTCCCCACAACATGCCGTCGGCCCCAAGAATGGCGAGACCAACATCACGGAACCGTCGGAAAAGTTCACTCATCGCCAATTTGCCGAGGTTGCCTTCGCCCCCGGTGCGTCCGCCGCCGGACCTAGCGCGGGCACCGTTGAGCCGATTGATCTCGAGGAGTGTGTGCAGTTGCACCAACTGTTCGCGGATGGCCGGTTGTTCGAGCTTGCCTCGTTCGCGGGCGAGTTCCACAAACCATTCCCACATGCCAGGACCGAGGTTGGGCACTCCACCTTCGCTTACGCGGCCAAGGAAGGTAGACGCCGTTCGACCAAGTGCCTTGGCTACGGGACCAGGGGTTGCCGACACTGGCGCCTTGCCCGCGCTGCCGAGACTGGCGCGCTCGAAAGCCAATGTGGTGTTTGCCACCCGCCAGCCGTTACCCATGCCGCCAATAAGATCGATGTCCTTCACCCGTGCTTCGTCGAGAAACACCTCGTTGAACATTGCCCGGCCGGTCATTTCTTTGAGCGGACGAACCGAAATCCCTGGTTGATCCATATCGATGGCGAAGTAACTAATGCCCTGATGCTTGGGGGCTTCGGGGTCGGTGCGAGCTATCAGCATGCCCCACTGTGAAATCTGGCCGCCTGAGGTCCATACCTTTTGACCGGTGACTACCCATTCGTCACCGTCTTTTTCGGCTTTGCACTGCAATCCTGCGAGGTCGGAACCAGCGTTAGGTTCAGAAAATAACTGGCACCACGCGTGCTGGCCGTTGAGGATGCTGGGGATGAACCGATCGATTTGTTCTTGACTGCCGTGGGTGGCAATGGTGGGCGCAGCAAGCATGCGACCGAGCCCTGATGGCGGCCCCAATACGCCCCGTTCTGCCAAAGTAACCGACCAGGTCCGCAACAGATCGCGGCTGTAGCCGCGCCCTCCCGCATTCTCGGGCATTGACGGACTTGCCCAACCGGCTTCGTACATGAGTTGCCACCACTCGCCTGCGGTGAGATTCTCGTCCCAGTTGTCGTCGAGCCAAGTTTCGAGTTCGACGCGAACAGCTTCGGAGGTGGGCGGAGACACGGTGGCACTCGACATGCCACAACCTTACTCACCCACGGTAGGTGGGGGCCAAGCAGGAAGAGATCAAGCCAAGTCAAACCGCGAGACAGTTTCGATGTGGCTGGTGCCAGGAAACATGTCGACCAGGTGCGCGTACCGCATTTTGTACCCAGCTTGTTCGAGCAAACCGGCGTCGCGTCCGAGTGAAGCCGGGTCGCAACTTACGAGTACCACCCGTGGTGCTCCAGTGTCCACGACCTTGGCAACCCCAGTCTTTGTTAGACCCGAACGGGCCGGGTCGGCCACGACGAGTCCGGCAGGCGTCGACCGCCACCGCTCGACGCGGGCTCGGATTACTGCGGCGTTGGTGCGCCCGGCAAGATTCACTCGGGCGTCGGCAATGGAGGAGGCGGACTGTTCTACAACGGTCACGTCGTGGCGCCCGCCAACGGTCGCGGCGAACAGACCGACGCCGCCATACAGATCGATCATCGGACCCGATGCAAGGTGTGCGGCCGCTTTGACCTGTTCCACCAACTGGGCAGCGCCGTCGGGACGCGTCTGGAAGAACGATCGTGCCGAAATGCGAAACGAGTGACCGGCAATAGTTTCACGTAAAGAAGCGTTTTTGCCGTCCTGTAGTTCGTCGGTCCCGATTACAACAACATCGTCGGGCACCTCGATGCCTCGGGTGTTTGGGTCGACAATGACCATCCGTTCGCCGGAGGCGGCACTCACTCGCATGGTCACTTCGGAGGCGGTGCCAAAGGTGCTGTTGGCAATGAGGTCGTTGATGAGCGGATGAGCGACATCGCAGTTTGTTATCTCGACACCGCTATGAGATTGCCGTTTGCGGAGCGCAAAACGACCACCCACGACAACACCGCGCAACTGGGTACGAAACCCTGTCGCTGGTAGTTCTTCGCCGAGCGCAATTGTGGGCTCGGCAATCTTGCCGATGCGTTCGAGTGCGTCGCGGACAATCTGGAGTTTTAGCTCGCGTTGCAAATGGGGGGTGGCGTGTTGCAGGTCGCACCCTCCGCAGCCTTCGGCAATATGGGAACACGGAGGCTCGATCCGAGCGCTGTTCGCAATCAGTACGGATCCGACCTGCGCACGGGCATAACGTTCCTTCTCCTCGGTGAGTTCGATCTCGACGCGTTCGTCCGGAAGAGCGCCCACCACAAACACCGCACGACCATCGTCGAGACGGCCAACTCCCGCTCCGCCTTTAGCAACTCCGTGAATGTCAACGACAGGCATGGGTTGACCCTATAACCTCAGCAGGTGACCTCTTCACCTGCTCCTCGCCCGATCGAAATTGTGCCGTCTGTACTGCCAGCCGATTTCTCTAAGCTTGGCGACGAATGTCGCTCGCTGGAGGACGCTGGCGTTGACCGCATCCAGTGGGACATTATGGACGGTCAGTTCGTACCGAATATCACGGTGGGTCCCGACGTCATCGCTGCTGTACGCCCCCATGTAGCGCTTCCATTCGAGGCGCACCTGATGGTCCGAAACCCCGATCCGATGCTTAGTCGTTGGGTCGATGCCGGTTGCGAGATGCTGATTGTCCACGCCGAATCGACCACCCATCTGCACCGCACACTCAGCGCCGTACGAGATCTTGGAGCGCGGCCCGCCGTGGCGCTCAACCCAGCAACGCCGGTAGCAGCTATCCGTCATGTCATGGATCTCGTCGACATGGTGCTTGTGATGACGGTGAATCCTGGGTTTGGTGGGCAAAGCTACATCGAAACAATGGAGCCGAAAATCAGTGAGGTGCGCCAGATCGTTATTGACAACGGCTACGACTGCGATATCGAGATCGACGGCGGCGGCAGCGCGCAAACAATGCCCGGAGCCGCAGCGGCCGGAGCGAACCTATTGGTCTCGGGCAGCGCTCTGTACCGCTACCCCGAGGGCTTGACCTACGGAGTTGCCGACCTAAGGGCTAAGGCCGAATCTGCCGATCGATGGTAGGAACCATCACCCTCCGCAACGGGACGATTGCCGCTTGTGGATTTCTGGTCGCGCTTGCCTCGTGCTCGAGTAGCGCGCCTGAGTCGGTCGAAGAGGTTGTTGTCGATCCAGTCGCCTTCTGCCAAAAACTTAATGTCGTAGCTGGCCCTAGTGCTCCCCTGGCCCGGTTGGATCTCACTGATCCCGCTTCCGTAGACGCCGCCATGAACGATCTGCGCAGCCTGGAGGCCGCCGCTCCTCCACTAATTGCTGCCGATGTCGTTGTCGTGATTGCCGCCCTCGACGATCTCTTAACTGCCCTAGAACTCCCCGACAACCGCACCGCTGCTGAGGTTGTTCTGGAGCAAACCGAGGCGTTGACTACCGCCGGATTGTCAGCCCAAGCGCTCGAGAACTTTGCCGCCCAAACCTGTCTTCTTGACCTGGATCCAATTGTCCGACCTACGCCAACTCCGGTCAGTACAGACGATGTAGCTCCGGCCTAGCTAACTGGGTTAGACGATGTCGCCGCGATGGGCCGGCACGTGATCGATGATCCCGTACTCTTTGGCCTGCTCGGCGGTAAACCAACGGTCGCGGTCGCTGTCTTCTTGGATTGTTTCTGCCGTTTGGCCGGTGTGGTCGGCAATGCGCTGCGCCATGAGATCCTTGACATACACCAACTGCTCGGCCTGAATCCGAATATCGGTGGCCTGCCCCTGCACACCAGCACTGGGCTGATGCATCATGATGCGGGCATGGGGTAGCGCGTAGCGTTTGCCGGCGGCACCGGCACACAACAAGAACTGGCCCATTGAGGCGCCGAGGCCCATACAAATTGTGGCTACATCGGGCTTGATGAATTGCATGGTGTCATAGATGGCCATGCCGGCGGTGACCGAACCCCCAGGGGAGTTGATGTAGAGCCAGATGTCGGAGTCGGGGTCTTCGCCTTCGAGAAACAGCATTTGCGCGGTAATGAAGTTGGCGATTTCGTCATTGACGTCGGTACCGAGGAAGATGATGCGGTCCTTGAGCAGCGCGTTGTACACCGGGTTCATTTCGGTGGGTGGCAACGACAGCATCGAAGGGGCGGCGGGCGAGGTGTGTGATGACATAGGCATTACAACGCAGGTTAGCGCTCTGTATTCCGCATGCGCTGACCACTGTGTATTTGTTGCTCGCTGAATGGCCTGCAACTAGTAGGAAGAAACACAGCGTGCGCCAGGCGGGACTTGAACCCGCACATCCTTTCGGACACAAGGACCTAAACCTTGCGCGTCTGCCAATTCCGCCACTGGCGCTTGGCTGTGTCTTCTCTGTTTACGGTAGCTGTTCTAGCAGCGACCGGATGGCCTTGCCGCGATGTGAGTAGGTGTGTTTGCCCTCGGCAGTCATTTGAGCGAACGTCATGCCGTCGCCTTCGTTGGGAACAAAGATGGGGTCGTAACCAAATCCGTGGTTGCCGCGGGCATGTTCGATGATGATGCCTTCGGTGTCGCCCTGCACAGATATGGACCTTCCGTCGGGCCACATCAACATCACGACCGACGAAAATCGGGCCGTGCGATCAGCCAATGGAACACCGTCAAGCTGACGCAACATATGGGTGACGTTGTCGCCGTAGCTTGCGTCTTCACCGGCGAAACGAGCGCTGTGTACGCCTGGAGCTCCGTCGAGGGCGTCGACGAAAAGCCCGGTGTCATCAGCGATTGCGGCTTGACCTGTGTGAGCAACAATGGCCGCTGCCTTCAGCCGTGCGTTGCCGGCCAAGGAGTCCGCATATTCGATCACTTCGGGAATCTCTTCGGGCCGCGGTAACAACGTGAACGCGCCCTCGAGAATTTGCTGCATGTCGCGTAGTTTGTCAGGATTTGCCGTCGCGGCGACAACCGTCAGGCGTTCGGCCATCAACGTGGCGCAGGCGGGGTGGCAAGTATGGCTTGTTGCATAGCGATGATCTCGCCGATGCCCTTCTCGGCCAGGCCAAGAAGTTCGTCCAGTGGACCGCGGCCAAATGTACGGCCTTCCGCTGTGCCCTGCAGCTCGATGAACTCTCCTGATTCGGTCATGACCACATTCATGTCGACTTCAGCGGTGCTGTCTTCGACGTAGGGAAGATCGAGGACCGGCACGCCGTTGACAATGCCAACAGAAATTGCGGCGCACGCCTCGGTGAGCGGGTTGGCCGGAATCTCGCCGGCTTGAACGAGGCGGGTTACCGCATCGTGAAGCGCAACGTAGGCGCCACAAATTGATGCGGTTCGGGTGCCTCCGTCGGCCTGCAACGCATCGCAGTCCAACACGATCTGACGTTCACCAAGGGCTTCCATGTCACATACCGCTCGCAGTGAACGACCAATGAGCCGCTGAATTTCTTGGGTACGGCCCGTCTGCTTGCCACGCGCTGCCTCGCGTCGTACGCGGTCGGGGGTCGAACCCGGGAGCATTGAATACTCGGCGGTAACCCAGCCCTTGCCACTCCCCTTCATCCAACGAGGCACGCCGTCTTCGATTGAGGCAGTGCAGAGGACTTGGGTGCTGCCGAAGGAAACAAGAACCGAGCCGGCGGCCATACCGGTGAAATCGCGTTGGAACGTGATGGGGCGAAGCTGGTCAACTTGACGTCCGTCGGGGCGAGTCATGGGGATTCCTTAGGGGGCAGATCGGGCGAATCTAGATGTTGAAGCGTGCGCCCACTTGGGCTACCTCAACTAGACCGTCGAAGCTAGCGGATGCCTGCGCTAGTTGCGCGGCCTAGTCCGTGCCGGGCGCAATGTGGGTGATTACCAGTCGGTCAGCACAAGCGGAAACTCGGGCTGCCTCGGCCGCGGTGAGGTGCTGAACATTTTATTCGTCACGGACGTCCATCGATGCCTCGCATAAGGCAAGGTCGATGGGCTGATCGAACACATCGAAGCTCCAGTCCGGACCGGTATCGGCAGAAAACGCCATGCTGCGATCACCTGACGCTATGCGGACTGCATGGGGCCAGAGCAACCCAACACCGTGACCGACAAACTCATGACAGCGGCCATTCGTGCGAGTGGGCCGTGGCCAGTTCAGGGCCAAGCAGTCGTCGCCCAAGATCCTCGAACCATGAGATATCACCCGATGACAGGAACCGGTGTTGGGCATCGCTGAGGGACTCGCGCCGCAGGTCGAGTTGACCGAGTCGATCTCGAATCTCGAAAGCGGTCTCATCGGCCGAAGACACCAAGGTGACGTCGGCGCCCACCACATCTGCGATGGTGCGGGCCAGGAACGGATAGTGCGTACAGCCGAGCAGCAAAGTGTCGACGTCGGCCTTGACGATTGGTGCAAGCAGGCGCTCCGTGAGCAACGCAACCTGGCGACCAGAGGTCTCGCCTCGTTCGACAAATTCGACGAGACCAGGACATGCTGCGCTGGCGAGCTTCAGTCCTTCGCCCGCGAACTCGGCGAAGGCAGCGTCGTAAGCACCGGAGTCGATAGCCCCAACGGTGCCTATGACTCCCGTACGTCCGGTCTGGGTTACCTTGGCCAACGCTTTTACACCGGCATCGATGACACCGACAACGGGAATCGAAAGTCGGGCTTCTAGTTGTTCGAAGGCCGCTGCAGCCGCTGTATTGCATGCAATGACCAACATCTTGATGTCGTAGGTTTCGACCAGATGATCGGCAATTTCAATGGCAAATTCGCGGACGTCGGCTTGTGACTTTGATCCATACGGATAGCGACCGGTATCACCGAAATACACAAGGTGTTCGGTGGGAAGCAGATCGATAACCGCCCGAGCCACGGTGAGACCACCAAAGCCGCTGTCAAACATGCCAATCGGGCGCTCATCCACGCTCGTAATGTAGTTGGCCGAGCCGACGACAACGCGGCGCGCTGCTCGCTGTCAATTCGTAGGGGCGCTCACCTTGGTGCTCGGGGGAGCCAAATACCTCAATCCGAGCGTCTTATTCCCAACCAATCACAAGGGGACGCGGCCTCCCGTCCCTGCGGTGCCACCAGTGCCCGATACGGCTCCTGATGACTAGAAGTAGATAACTTCTTTGGCCTGGTCGGCGGCGTCGGTGACATCGCCGGACCAGGCGTTGGTGGAAAGGTACTTCCAACCAAAGTCGCTAACGATGAACACGATCACACCTTCGTCGATCTTCTCGGCTACGCGTACTGCACCCGCTGCCGCAGCACCCGCGGAAATGCCGGCAAAGATACCTGTCTCGTCGGCCAGGCGCCGGGTGTATTCGATGGACTCTACGGCCCGAACAATACGTTTACCATCGAGGAGGTCGTAGCCACCCCATTTGTCGAAGATCGGTGGGATATAACCGTCGTCGAGCGACCGAAGTGCCTCGACCTGTTCGCCCGATGGCGGCTCAACCGCGTAGAGCTTGACATCAGGTTTGTTGTGTTTGAGATAGGAGCCGACACCCATCAAGGTGCCGCTTGTGCCCAGACCCGCCACGAAGTGGGTGATGTTGGGAACATCGTCCAAAATCTCAGGCCCGGTGGTGTTGTAGTGGGTCTGGGGGTTAGCGTCGTTGGCGTACTGGTAAAGGAACGCCCATTCGGGGTTCGCCGCGGCGATTTCTTGAGCCAAACGGACGGCGCCGTTAGAGCCCTCTCCCGCGGGCGAAGGAATAATCTCGGCCCCGTACACCTCAAGTAGCTGCCGTCGTTCTGGCGATACGTTGCCCGGCAAAACAATCTTGATGGGATAGCCACGCAGCTTGGCAATCATCGCCAACGCGATGCCGGTGTTTCCTGAGGACGGCTCGATGATGGTTTGCCCAGGCATGAGTCGACCCTGCTCTTCGGCGTCGTCAATCATTGCTAGTGCAATGCGGTCTTTTACCGACCCAGCCGGGTTCATACCTTCGAGCTTGGCGAAAATCTTGACCCGCGGGTTGGGGCTCAGTTGTGACACGTCAACAACTGGTGTGTTTCCAATGAGCTCAGTGATCGATCCGTATACAGCCATGAAAGTTCTAACCCAGAGCAATTGTTGACTATTCCGATCAGAATTATAGGGGTTTCAATTTCCAGCTGCTACTTCGGCGTTGATGGAGCGCTTGATCTAAGGTGCAATCTCACAACTAATGGAGTTTGCATGTCACTAGAACTGGTCCCGCTTGGCACATTTACCATCAACCTCAAGGATCCAATGATGGTTCCCGACGGAGCTATGGGCACTCGTATCATCGTCGAGCTTGACTCGGGCACAATTGTCGGTGACCGCCTTAACGGCGAGATTCATGGAACAGCCGGTGCCGACTGGCTCACGCTGGGTCCTGGTGGCCGCAACGGCACGCTCGACGTCCGACTCACCATCAAAGCCGACAACGGAGCGCTCATCTACATGGAATACGGCGGCAAGATAGACCTCGCCACGCACACCATTGTTGCCACTCCCATGTTCCAGTGTGGCGATCCCGACTATGCGTGGCTCAACAACGTCCAAGCAGTCGCCGAAGGCCACATGGCCGACAACGTGCTCGTCTACGACCTCTTCGAGGTCACGGTTGTCTAGGTGCGCTCGGGCGGGTGCAAATGGTCACCACACCGGTGATTTAATGCTCTGATCACGCGGTCTTCTCGGTGCCATCCGAGAAGACTGACGGTCGCCGTTGCCAGAGCAAAGCGACGACCCTCAATAGCCTCAAGCCCGCACCACCTGGCGATCAGGATCGACAGGAAGTGACCGTGGGCGAACACGGCCACATTCTTGTCAACACAATCTGCGCCGACCGTCGCGAGAAAACTGTCGGCGCGCTCCCCCACGCTCTCGACCGATTCGCCATCAAAGATCTCGTGGGTCCAGACCGACCAATCGGGGATCTCCTCGCGAGTCTCCGATGTTCGGATTCCTTCGTACGCGCCGTAGTCCCACTCGACGAGGTTGGAATCGATGTTGGTGGCGGGCTTCAAGCCGACTAGCTCGGCGGTTTCGCGGGCCCGCCGAAGTGGACTGGAGTAGACGTGATCAACAGACCAACCGGCCAAAGTGTTCGCGGCCGCCAACGCTTCGCCGCGTCCTTGTTCGGTGAGCGGAATATCGGTTAACCCAGTGTGGCGACCGGTGGCCGACCATTCGGTTTGGCCGTGACGGATTACAAGTAGTTGAGATCCCATCGCCCGACTATGTCACAGGCCAGCAACGCAGGTGGTCTTGCGACGGTGGAGTTGTGATCTAGATTGGAACTGATTCGTCGAGGGGTTTGTGATGTTGAGAACAGCAATGATGTGGTTAATCGCCGTAGCGATCGCCGTAGCTATCGCCACCGCGCTTGTGCTTAGTGGCGGCGATACGGACGAAGGAGCTAGTGCTGTCGACACTGAGGCAACTGCCGACGCCACCCAAACTCCTCTGTCAAATGATGAAGGCTCATCTTCCGCCACCGAACCCGAACCCACCACTACCGCCGAACCCGAACCCACCGCTACCGCCGAACCCACCGCTACAGAAGAGCCCGAACCACTTCCCGTGATCCCTCAGGGTGGCCCGTGGCGAGTTGTCAACCATCCTGCGACGTTCTTGTGTGGCGGCACCTCCATCGAGGTACCTGAAACCGTCGAAGAGGGAGCAATGCTCACCATCCTCGACGATGGCGAGAACCTCCTGGGACTCGATTTCTCTGCCGACGCCACCGACCTCAATATGCATCGCACGGCAGTGTCGCCTGTGTCCGCCAGCTACGCCGGTGACGTCAGCGTCGAAACCTCCGAGGGCACTGTCACGATTTCATTCTCGGTGACCTTCAACTCGCCAACCCACTTTGATGGCGACCTGGTGGGCACCGTCTCAGGCGGTGGCATCGTCTGCGAAATTGACCGCGGCCTAGCCGGCGACTTCAAAGGCTAAGGGTTAAATCAGCACTAGAGGTTCTTGGTCACGCCACTTATCGGGCGGCTACTTCGATGCGCTCTTCGGTTACCTGGCCGTCGAGAATCTTGTAGCTACGCACCGAAGGGTCAGCGTCCTTGAGCGAAACAATTACGAAGTGCCACGAGCCGAACGGGTCAAAATTGGCTGCGTCGGCGATGTCGGTGGGTGACGGATAGTTCGTGGTGTGGGTGTGCGAGTGCATGACCCCCACGATCAGCAGACCAGCTTCGTCGGCCACTTTTTCGGTGGCCATGAATTCGGCGCCATCGATCTGGTAGATCTGACTGGAGTGGGCAATGTTTGTGAGCGGGAAAAACTGCACTACCTCACCGGTAGCCATATCGGCCGCAAACATGCCACACGCCTCATCAGGGACGCCGGCAATGGCGTGAGCGACCATCTGGTCGACAACAGGCTTGACAATTACCAACGGGTTCAACGGCAAATTCGGGTCCTCTGACACAGCAGCGAGGGTACCCTCGCTTGCGTGGCGAAGAAGACCAAACCTCCCAAACCAGTCGATCCAATGGACAAGATCGTCGTGGCCTCGAATCGTCGCGCCAATCACGAGTACGAGATTCTCGACACCTACGAGGCAGGCCTCGTGCTCCAAGGCAGTGAAGTAAAGGCGCTTCGCGAGGCCAAAGTGCAGATTGCCGAAAGCTACGCCCGCATACGCAACAACGAACTCTGGCTACTGTCGTTTCACATATCGCCCTATTCCCATACCGGCGCGCACACCGGTCATGATCCCGACCGCCCGAAAAAGCTGCTGCTGCATCGCACGGAAATAAACCGCATTGATGCCCGACTCGACCGCGATCCACTCACGATGGTGGCGTTGCAGGTGTACTTCATCAAGGGCAACGCCAAGGTCGAACTTGCCCTAGCCCGTCGTAAGAATCAGACCGACAAGCGTCAATCGATTGCCGAGAAAGATGCGAAGCGAGAAACGGCCCGGGCCATGAAAGCAGCCAACCGCGTGGGCTACGACGACTAGTTGACGATCTCGATCTCGGCCAGGTCAAATAGGCCGAGAGTTACTTCGACTTCGACCGTCTGGGCGTCCCGTATTACTTCGAACACCACCGCCGTATCGGGCAACTCTAAGCGGATGCTTGCAGCCAGATCACTCATCGAGGCAATCCGGCGTCCGTCCATACCCACGATCAGATCGCCAACCTCAAGCTCACTGTCGGCGGCACCGGTGCCGGGTTGGATTGAAATTATCAATGCACCAGGGTCACCCAGTACTGGATCAGTACCGTTGATGCCCAAATAGCCCGATTCGATAGTCTCGCCAGCGACAATACGCCCGGCAACAAGCGTCATGGTCTCACTGGGGATAGCGAACCCGACGCCCACGTTGCCCGTTGACCCGGCGGTTCGGATTGAGGTATTCATACCGATAACTCGACCTTCGCGGTCCACCAGTGCGCCGCCTGAGTTGCCCGGATTGATTGGCGCATCAGTCTGAATCATTCCGACCCGATTAGTGGCACCATTCTCTGCGTTCGCGGGAACTCGATTTATGGCCGAAATCACACCGGCAGTCACCGTTTGCTCAAGACCAAATGGACTGCCGATCACGACCGCAAGCTGCCCAACCTCGACCGTCCCCGCCGGAGCCAACACGGCAACACCAAACTCTTCGGAGGCATCGATCTGAATTACTGCAATATCGGTAGAGGTGTCGCGACCTACAACAACGCCCGCAACACGCTTGCCACTAGCCAACTGAACCGTTGCTTCGGTTGCTTCGCCGACCACGTGGGCATTGGTCAAGATAAGACCGGACTCGTCATAGATAATGCCGCTGCCTTGTCCGAAATTGGGGACATCGATCAGCACAACGGCCGGCGCCACAACCGCTGCTGCTACTGCGGCTGGCTCGACACCGTCGGTGAGAATTGGATTCACCGGCCGCAAATTTTCGTCCACCGTTACGCCTGGCGCAACAGTATTGCCCGTGACGGGCATTTCAACTGACCTGCCCGTGGCCTCGGCCGCGTCGGCGGCCGACTGTGCGGCGGACGCTAGATCTTCATTGGCCTGCCGTTCACCAAAAGCCCATCCGCCAGCAAACGTTGCAGCAAGGAGAGCAAGCGTCGTGATAACCCAGGGAACCGTTCGTTGGAAACGCCACTTGGGCTTCTCGACGACGGCAACGATTGTCCGCTCCCCTGCGCTGCTGGTGGCGGCAGCGGAGAGAAGCGGCAACTCGTTGTGGACAGCCAAGGGGGAGGAAGCTGTCCACGAAGGAGACGACAGGGAATCGGGAGACGATGGGGGGTTCGGCTCCTCAGAGGGAAGCCACGACGAGGACCTGACGACACGCCAGTTTGGGTCATCCTCGCTCGCTTGATCTTCCGCTGAGTGCCTACTATCGCTCACCCGGTTCTCCTGTCATCTGGGGTATGTCATTAAGTTAAGCAATCAAACCGAAAATATTCGTAAAGACAACCCAACATCATGAAGAACTCTTCAGCGGAGTGATTTATTTCTCTAGATCGAGGACCAATGGCACCGTCGGTGCATCGGCAGCAACCGCGGGTATCCGAATACGGAACGTGGCGCCGTGGTTTAGCTTGCTGTCGAGCGAAACCGTCCCACCGTGCGCCTCCGCAATTTGGCGCACAATGGTAAGACCAAGACCAGAGCGGGACTCCTCGCGTGACTGGCTCTTATTTCCTCGCCAGAAACGTTGGAAGATCTTCTCTTGATGTTCGAGCGCAATACCTGGTCCTTGGTCCTCGACCTCGATGAAGATCAGGTTTCCTTGCCGTCCAGAACGTACATGAATCACTGTCCCAGCAATAGACACGCGCAGTGCATTGGCCAACAGGTTGGCCACCGCCCGCCCAAGGGCGGGCCCATCACCAATGGCCCAAAGGTCATTCTCAACACCGCAGCGGACCGTAACGCCCTGCGCGGCTGCTGGCGTCTCAAACTCTCGCGCCACGCTGCGAACCGCAACACCAACATTGACCGGGTCGGTTCGTAACGACAAATTCTCTTGTCGGGCCCAAGTAAGAAGATCATCCACCAAGCGAGTCATACGGAGAGCCGATCGATTGACGATCTCCGCGGTCTCGCGCAGATCGGTCACATCGGCTTGATCATCGGCCAGAGCGACGTCGAGATTGGCGCGCATGATCGCCAGCGGGTTCCGTAACTCGTGAGAAGCCTCATGGATAAAACGGCGCTGTGATTCAAAGGCCACGTCCAGGCGATCGAGCATGTCGTCGAAAGTGTCGGCCAAATCGCGCAACTCGTCATCGGGTCCCTGCAAGCGAATGCGACGAGAAAGGTCCGTCGCCTGAATTTCGCGGGCCACATTGGTTATGCGATCAATAGGTCGCAGCACCCGGCCAGCCACAAACCACCCAACAATCAAACTCACCACAAACAACGTCACCAACGCAAACAACGAATAACGCTCCAGTTGATGCAACACACGCTGGTTGACCGCAAACTCAAAATCACTAAACGAGGACAACATCTCCGTCCGAGTTAACTGAATTTGGCCAGTCGCTGTCCGAGAGAGCTGTCCGAGCGTCCACGTCTGGGTTACCGGTTGGTCTTCCAATGACCGGGACAGACCCAAATAGATGCCTCCGACGACAGCGCTCGCCAAACCAAACAATACCGTCGAGTACAAAACGGTAAGACGGACGCGAATCGAGCCCATCCATGCCGGCAACCACGACGCAATCCGTTTCATGCTGCTGACCAAATCATGATTCGATCAACCGGTATCCCGACCCTATTACGGTCTCGATCGGCGAATGACCATCGTCGCTGGTGAGCTTGCGACGCAGCGTGCCCACGGTGACTCGAACGGTGTTGGTGAAAGGGTCCGCGTTCTCATCCCAGACATGATCAAGCAACTCTTCTTGGCTGACCACGACACCCGGTTTGGTCATGAAGTAACGAAGCAGATTGAGTTCCTTGGCAGTGAGATCGACCGTTGCGCCAGCCCGCTTTACCACCAGACGAGAGGTGTCGAGGTCTATATCGCCCACGGTCAATGTGGCCCCAGTTGATCCGGCATCACGACGCAACAAACTGCGCACCCTCGCCTCCAATTCGACAAAGGCAAACGGCTTGACGAGATAGTCATCGGCACCGGCGTCGAGGCCAGCCACACGATCGTCCAGCGAATCGCGCGCCGTTAACATGAGCACACGGGGTGACTCGTCAACGTTGGGGTTCTCGCGCAGTCGAGCACACACCTCGAGGCCATCGACGTCGGGCATCGTGAGGTCCAGCACTATGAGGTCATAGGGAACGATCCACGCCTTCTCGAGGGCATCCTCGCCGCCGTAGGAAACATCGACGGCATAGCCGCCGTTGCGAAGACCTCTAGCCACAGCATCAGCCAGATCGATTTCATCATCAACTACAAGGACACGCACACACCAAAGTTAGTCGTTTCTGGCGACCTTTGGCAGCGCGGGCACATCAAGGGCCGATGGCGTAATACGCTGACCGTCAATGAGTGACCTACCTACTCCACCCATGCCACCTCCACCATCGCCCCCACCGGCGAGTCAAGCCACGCCTCCACCCCCTCCGGCGGCACCGCTCCCCGACCCAAACCCGCCCGCCGACCCGGCACCATTGGCCCACGAATTGTCGCCCGATGGTCAGACCGCCCCGTCCTTAGCCGCACCTGCGGCGGCCAAACCCGCGGCAGCGCCATCTCAGGTTTCGCCCATCGAAGAAGCCATGTTCGAAGTGAAGAAGGTCATAGTCGGGCAGGGCCGCATGCTCGAACGCCTCATGGTCGGGGTCTTGGCCCGCGGGCATTGTTTACTCGAAGGCGCTCCTGGTCTCGCAAAAACACTGGCCATCGAAACTCTCGCTACGGCGACCGGCGGCACCTTTGCCCGCATCCAATTCACGCCCGATCTTTTGCCATCCGACATCGTTGGTACCCGCATTTACCGCAGCTCCAGCGAGCAATTCGATACTGAGCTTGGTCCAATCATGGCCAATTTCGTGCTGGCCGACGAGATCAACCGAGCTCCAGCCAAAGTGCAATCCGCGCTACTTGAGGCCATGGCCGAACACCAGGTATCTATCGGTGGCATTAGCTATCCCACCCCCGAGCCATTCTTGGTCTTGGCCACACAAAACCCGATCGAATCCGAGGGCGTCTATCCGCTGCCCGAAGCGCAACGAGACCGCTTTTTAATGAAGATCAACGTCGGCTACCCGAGCGCGACCGAAGAAGCCGAAATCGTCCGGCGCATGGGAGTCAATCCTCCCGAGGCCGCAACCATTCTCGCTCCTGGACAACTCCTTGCCTTGCAAGAACAAGTCGATGGCGTCTTCGTCGACCAAGCCGTTGTCGACTACGCGGTGAACTTGGCCATAGCGACTCGCGAACCCGCAAGCTACGGTCTCGGCGACCTCGACGAACTCATTGCGCACGGCGCCAGCCCGCGTGCCAGCCTCGGCTTGGTGGCGGCCGGTCGGGCTATGGCATTCATGCGTGGGCGCAGCTACGTTCTCCCCCAAGACGTGTTCGATATCGCGCCTGAGGTTCTCCGGCACCGCGTCATTCTTACCTACGAGGCACTTGCTCGCGAACTCGTACCCGACCAAATTGTTGCCAAGGTACTTTCGACCGTTCCTGCCCCTCGGGTTACGCCATCACAGGACGTCGTCCGCCTCACATGAGCCAACCGGCCACCCCGCAACCGGCCCGTCTAGGTCTTGCTGGTGCCTCAGGAACGCGCGAACTGCTTCGCCGGCTAGAGCTTGATGTTGTAGTGAAGCTCGATGGCATGTTGCACGGAGACCACCTCGGGCTTGTCCCCGGACACGGTTCTGAGCCAGGCGAAACCCGACGGTACGTTCCCGGCGATGACGTCCGCCGAATCGACTGGAACGTCACCGCTCGCACCCAAGAGGTTTACGTACGGCAATCTGTCGCCGATCGCGAACTCGAGACTCACCTGCTCGTCGACCTCTCTCCGAGTCTGGATTTTGGGACGGCCCGATACGAAAAGCGCGACCTTTCCCTCGCAGCAGCAGCTGCCGTAGGGTTGCTCACCTCCAAGTTAGGAAACCGTGTCGGGGCAGTCCTCGCTCTACCGGGCGAAGTCGTCGCTATCCCGCCGCGTAGTGGCCGTGCTCATTTGCTCGCAATTCTCGATCGAATTGCCACCGCTCCCCGGGTCGAAGGAAGTGTCCCTGATCTGGCACTGAGCTTCGCCAGAGCCCAAGCAATTAGCCGCAGATTTCGGGGTTTAGTTGTCTACATTTCAGACTTTCTCGGTGACGATGCCTGGAAGGAAGGCCTCCGACGATTGTCCCTTCGTCACGAGGTCCTCGCTATCGAGGTATTGGACCCGCGCGAGCTCGAACTTCCCGACGTTGGGGTTCTTTCCCTCATCGATCCGTCGACCGGACGGTCGATTGACGTCGCAACCGGCAACGCCAAAGTCCGCGACCGCTACGCCGCCGCGGCCCGAGAACAACGAGCACAAATTGCCGCCGACATCCGCTCTTCGGGTGCCGAACACCTCATTCTACGAACCGACGAAGACTGGATTCTCGAACTAGCCCGGTTCGTGGCGCTACGTCGTTCCCGCGGCGCCGCACGAAGCAAGGTAGGGCGATGACATTTCTCGACCCTTGGCGGCTACTGCTACTCCTCTTCGTGCTTGCGGTGGCCGTTATCTATATCGTCATGCAACGACGGCGTCAAACCTATTCTCTGCGCTTCACCAACATCGAGTTGCTCGAATCTGTCGCACCCAATAGTCCTGGGCTTCGCCGCCATGTGCCTGCCGTGTTGTTCTTGTTGGCTGCCGCCCTTAGCGTCGTCGGCTTTGCGCGACCGGCCCGAGCCACCGACGTCGCCCGAGAACGCGCCACCGTCATTTTGGCCATCGATACGTCGTTGTCAATGGATGCCGCCGACGTCATTCCCAGCCGAATAGCAGGCGCCAAGATTGCCGCTCAGGCATTCCTCGAGACGGTTCCGGAGCGCATCAACATCGGACTGGTCAGCTTTCATGGCATTGCCAACGTTCGTGTTGCTCCGACGCTCAACCGCGCTGCCATCAATTCCGCTATCGATTCACTAGAACTCGGTGAAGCAACTGCCATCGGCGAGGCCATCTTTGCCAGCCTGCAAACTATTAGCGCCCAGCTTCCCGACGCATATGGGACGCCCCCACCCGCTCGCATTGTGTTGATGTCCGATGGCATGACCACGATTGGACGCCCCGATGCTCTAGCCGTTGAGGCTGCTCGCAATGCCGGCGTTTCCGTCTCGACTATTGCCTTCGGCACTCGCAACGGCGTCATTGATGTGCCCGGCGAAGGCCTCATCGAGGTTCCTGTTGACCACGATGCACTCGCCGAAATAGCTGAAGGAACCGGCGGGCAGTTCTTCGCAGCCGCCTCAACGTCTGAACTCGAAGCGATCTACGCCGATCTCGGTAGCAGCATCGGCTTCGAAGAGGAACAGCAAGAGATCATCTTGTGGTTCATCGGGCCGGCGTTATTGCTGTTACTGGCCACTTCGGCTACCAGTCTGCTCTGGTTCTCACGCTTGCCATAACGAGCCACGACGGTGCTCAACCGGGCCTAGAATTGCCCGAATGTCACGCCGCTCCGGGAACTTCCTCCTGCTTTTTGCTGGAATCATTTGGGGCATGGGATTTGTGGCTCAACAAAGCGCCATGGACCACATTGGGCCAATGACCTTTATGACCTTGCGCTTTGCCCTTGCTGCTGGCGCGGTCGCACCGTTTGCGGTGCTCGAACGACGACGCGACACAACACCCCCTCCATTTACACGGCCTGATCTGTTACGAATTGTGCGCCTTGGATTCTTCTTTTTCATTCCCATGGCCTTGCAACAAGTCGGCCTCACCGCAACAACTGTGACCAGCTCCGGGTTCCTTACCGGCCTCTACGTCGTGATTGTCCCAATCATTATCTTGGTGTGGTTCCGCGAATACCAGCACTGGATCATCTGGCCCGCGGCATTACTCTCCACCATCGGTATCTACCTCCTAGGCGATGGCGGCTTCGAAAGTCTTACGTGGGGCGATTGGATAACCCTCGTTGGCGCGTTCTTCGCCGCTGTGCACCTCATCATGTTGGGCCGAACCGTCCAGAAACTCCAGCGTCCAGTGGCTATTGCTGCCATTCAATTCGCGGTCACGGCCATTCTCTCTATTGGTGGCTATCTCATCTTCACTTCCGTGTCGAAGACGCAAGAAATTGAACCCAAATTTGATCTGGGGCGCGTTGCCGACGCAGCCATGCCCATCCTCTACGCCGGATTAGTCGCTGGAGGGCTGGCCTTCACGTTGATGGCGGTAGGTC
>Ga0307986_10001044_pt1 | contig 20451 bp, 17 predicted proteins | sample EllFjometageno82_FD_203170 | JGI IMG/M metagenome (GOLD analysis project Ga0307986, IMG submission 203170) | Marine microbial communities from Ellis Fjord, Antarctic Ocean - #82 | ecosystem: Environmental > Aquatic > Marine > Unclassified | place: Southern Ocean | collected 2014-10-09
ATAGAATTTCTAGATTGAAAGATCTTAAAAAAGAATTTGCTCTATCATTTAAGAAAGCAGATACTGTGATTTTATGCCCCATTTATACTGCTGGAGAAAAAATAAAATTAGGATTTAGTTACAACAATTTTGCTAAAGAAATAATTAAAAACTCAAAAGTTAAATTATTTTTAGTCAAAGATAAATATCAGTTAGCTAAATTTATAAAACAAACTATTTATGGAAAAAAAATAGTTGTTGGAATGGGTGCGGGCACTATTTCTAGCTGGATGAAAGAATTGCCAAAACTAATATAATGATAATTGATGAAATAAAGAAATTTTCAAGTAAAATTAACAGTAAATTTTTTTTTGATTATGACTTAAAAAAAAGCAATTGGTTTAATATTGGAGGAAAAACAAAAGTTTATTTTAGACCAGAGTCCTTATCAGATTTGGTTATATTTTTAAAAAATTTTGGAAATAATGAGAAAATTTTTATTCTTGGAGCTGGTTCAAACACATTAATAAGTGACAGTACCTTTGATGGAATTGTTATTAAATTAGGAAAAAATTTTTCAAATGTCTCATTGTTACCTAATGGTATTATTGTAGCTGGAAGCGCATGTGCAGATAAAAAATTATCTGATTTTGCTATGGAAAATGAAATAGGTGGACTAGAATTTTTGGCATGTATACCAGGAACCATTGGTGGTGGATTAAAGATGAATGCGGGTTGTTTTAATAGAGAGTTTAAAGACATACTTATTTCAGTTCAGGCAATTGATCGATCAGGTAGGGTGATAACAATTCCAGCAGAAAAAATTGTATTTGAGTATAGAAATAACGACTTAGACAAAGATTTAATTTTTTTGAGTGCTTCATTTAAAGGTGAAAAAAATAATAAATTCCAAATTGAAAAAGAAATTTTAGAATTAAAAAAAAAGAAAGATAAAAACCAACCAACCAAGATTAAAACAAGTGGTAGTACGTTTAAAAATCCAATTAACCAAACTAATAAAAAAGTATGGGAATTAATTAAAGAGTCTGTGCCTTTAGAATTAGCCTTTGGAGATGCGGGTATTTCTGACAAACATTGCAATTTCTTTGTAAATAAAAATAACGCTACTTTTAATGATATGAGTAAGTTGATAGAATTTGTTAAGGAAAAAGTGGAAGAAAAAACAGGAATTAAATTAGAAAAAGAAATTAAAATATTAAAATAACTATGAAAAAAAAAATTTTAATTCTTTCTGGAGGCATTTCTAAAGAACGTTTAATAAGTTTAGAAACGGGAAAACAAGTTGCTAAAGAATTAAAAAAAAATAAATATCAAGTTATAAATTGTGAACCAGACAGTAACCTATTACAAAAAATTAAAAACTTTTCTCCAAATATAATATTTAATGCATTACATGGTCAATTTGGAGAGGATGGATATATTCAAACTATTTTAGAGACACAAAAAATCCCTTATACACACTCTGGTGTAATTGCCTCCTCTATTGCAATGGATAAAGTAATTTCTAAAAAAATCTTTATAAAAAATAATATTTTAACACCTAAATATATTAACTTTAATCATAAAAAAAATAAAACTAACATTATTAAAATAATTGAAAAAAAGTTAAATTTTCCAGTTGTTATTAAACCTATAAATGAAGGCTCAAGTGTACATGTCCATATATGTAACAAAAAAAATATCGTAAAAAAATTAAATGAATTAAGTGCTTACAATGAAATTTTAATAGAAGAATTTATACCAGGTAGAGAAATTCAGGTTGCGGTAATGGAAAATAAAAATCTTGGTTTAATAGAACTTAAACCTAAAAGAGAATTCTATGATTATCAGGCAAAATATAATGCAAATGCAAAAACAAAACATATAATTCCAGTTAATCTAAATAAAAAAGATTTAAAAAAAGTTACTGATATCACTTGTAAGGCTCATAGAGTCATTGGATGTAGAGGTGTTACAAGGTCTGACTTTAAATTCTATAAAGGAAAATTTTATTTATTAGAAATTAATACGCAACCAGGCATGACTAAACTTTCACTAGTACCAGAGATTGCTAGTTACGCTGGTATAAATTTTATAAAGTTAATTGAATGGATTATAAAAGATGCATCAATCAATAGATAAAAAGAATAAAGTAATAATATATCTAGTATTTTTATTTATATTAAGTACCACCAGTGGAAAATATTTAGAAAAACAAACAGTACACTTATTTAAAATTGATAATATTAAAGTTCTTGGTTTAACTAATAGTAAAAATTTAGAAATTCAAAGTGAAATGAAAAGTTTTTTTTATAAAAATATACTTTTTATTGAAAAAGAAAAAATTCATAAAATTATCAATAAACATAATATTGTAGAGGAGTACAATATTATGAAAATTTATCCTTCCACACTTAATATAGAGGTTAAACCTGCTAAATTTTTAGCTAAAATAAGTAACTATAATAATTTAATAGTGGGCTCTAATGGCAAACTTATATCAGATGAACATAGTGATAAAAATTTACCTTACTTATTTGGAGAGTTTAATTCAAAAAAATTTTTAGAATTTAAGAAAAATATTGAAAAATCAAAATTTAAATTTTTTGAATTTAAAAATATATATTTTTTTCCATCTAATAGATGGGACATATTAACAAATGATGATGTTTTAATTAAATTACCAAAAGTTAAAGTGTCTGAATATCTTAACAAGGCATATAATGTAAAAGCTAGCAATAAATTCAAAGATATTAAAATTATTGACCTAAGAATAAAAGATCATCTAATTATAAAATAATGAATAGCAATAATTATCATATATATATTGATTGTGGTTTTTCAAAATTGAGAGCTAGCGCATTTCATAAGACTAATTTAAAAAAAACTTTGCATGTTGAAAGTAAGTTTCTTTTTGACCACACAGAAATTGTGACAGAGGCCCAAAAAATTATTACTTTTTTAGAAAAAAATACTAACGAATATATAGATAATATAAATTTAATGGTAGATAGCCCCAAGATGCTATCTGTTGGCATCTCTATATCTAAAAAAATTGATGGATTAAAGTTAAAAAAGGATGATATTAAATTCTTAGTTCAAGAAGCTAAACAGCAAATATCAAAATATTACAAAAATCAAAATATTACCCACATTGTGATTAATAATTATAAAATTAATAATATTGATTATGATTATTTGCCATCAAATATAAAATGTAATTTTATAGCCTTAGATATTATCTTTATTTGTGTACTAACAGAAACTGTAGAATATTTTAAGAATATTTTTTATAAATTTGATATTTCGATTAATCAAATAATCTGTTCTAGTTATGCAAAAACTAAAAGCTATGAAGAAAAACCTTCTTCGAATGGAAGTATATCTTTTATTAATTTTGGATTTATTAAAACCTCAATAATAACTTATACCAATAATAAGGTCACTTCCCTCAATGTCTTGCCTATTGGTGGAAATCATATTACAAAAGATATTTCCAAAGTGTTAAAAATAGATTTAAAACAAGCAGAAAATATTAAAATTAATTTTGATAAAAAAGAAAATTTTTTAAATAATAATGATTTTTCTCTAGATTTTTTACAAAAAATAATCTTTGCTAGAACTGACGAAATTATAAAGATATGCGCTCAATCTATTAAATTAAGCTCAATAACAGCAAATAGTTTTAAAGTAGTTTTAATGGGTGAAGGCTCAAAAATACTAAATAATCAGTGTAAAGAGAAAATTTCTATTTTCTATGATTTGGAATTTTTAGAAGAAAAAATAGAAGATGTATGCACGGCTGGTTTTGCATTGGGGATGAGTTTAAATAGGCATGAAGTGACCATTGTGCCAAAAAAACTAATAAAACAAGGATTCTTTGAGAAATTTTTTCATTTTTTTTAACTAGTACGGTATTTTTTTGTAACATTTCTTGTTTTTCTTAATTGAATCCATGAATTTATAACAACTGAGTGTCAGTATTAAATCAAAAAACTTTAAAAAAAAATATCACTCTAAAAGGTGTTGGTTTACACACTGGTCTAGAAGCAAATTTAGTAATTAAACCAGCAGAACCAAATACTGGAATAGTTTTTAAAAGAATAGATATTAAGGACAACAATATTATTATTCCTAATCTTTTTAATGTCAGTAGTGCAATTTTTTGCACAACTATATCAAATGAAAATGATGTAAGTGTTTCAACAATAGAACATTTAATGGGAGCTTTGTATGGTATGGGTATTGACAATGCTTTAATTGAAATTGACAATCAAGAAGTTCCAATTTTAGATGGTTCAGCAAAAGTATATATTAAGGCGATAAATGAAGTGGGAATTAAAAATAGTACTGTACCTATAAAGATAATTAAGATTGAAAAAAAAATAGAATTCAATGATGGAAGAAAAACAATTTCAATTGAACCGAGTAAGGTTAGTCTAGATATAGATTTTGAACTTAAGTATGAAAATAAACTTATTGGTACACAAAGAAATATTATCAATGTGTATGAATCAGATTTAAGTGATATTTATAACTCAAGAACTTTTTGTCTTTATGAAGATGTGGAGAAGTTAAAAGAAATGGGCTTAGCAAAAGGTGGAAGTCTTGAAAATGCTGTGGTAGTAAATGACAATAGTGTTATGAACAAAGAAGGTCTTAGAAATGAAAAAGAATTCGTAAATCATAAAATCTTAGACTGTATGGGTGACTTATATTTAGCTGGTTATAAAATTATTGGAAAAATAATATGTTCTCAAGGTGGGCACAAACTTACAAACCAACTGTTAAGGAAAGCTTTTAATGATAAAGATAATTTTTCAATAATTGAGATAAAAGAAAAAAGCTTACCACACGCCTTTATTAATAAAGGCAATCTAAGAGCCATCGCATAAAAGTTTAGAATTTTTCAAATAATCTGTTAATAGATATTAATGGTATATCTTTTTAAAATTTTATTAATTTGCATTTTTCTATTTCAGGTCTCTTGTGGAAAAGAAGAAAAAATTTCAACCATTGATAATACTGATATTATGCAACAGATGATTGGGCTTTATGAAGAAGGTTATAAAGAGTTACTAGATGGAGATGCATTATATGCTGGTAAAAAATTTCAAGAAGCAGAATTAATCTTTCCTCAATCAGACTGGGCGCCAATGGCCTCTTTAATGGCGGCCTATGCTTTTTATTCTCAAGATTATTATTTTGATACCATAGATCAATTAGAAGATTTTTTAATAAAATATCCCAATCATGAAAGAAGAGATTATGCACAATTTCTTCTCGCAATGTGTTATTATGAAAATATTGTAGATGAAAAAAGAGATCTAGAACCTTTATTAAAAGCAAAAAATAAATTTCAATTAATACTTAGAAAATATCCAAACACTGATTTTGCATTAGATGCTCAATTCAAATTAGAATTAATAGAAGATAGACTTGCTGGAAAAGAAATGTTTATAGCGAGACATTATCTTAAAAGCAAAAAGTGGATACCAGCAATAAATAGATTTAAAAAAATTACAGAAAAGTATGATCAAACGATTTATGTTGAAGAAGCATTACACAGACTGGTTGAAATTAATTATAGGATTGGTTTAGTAAATGAGGCTAAGAAATATGCAAATGTATTGGGATATAATTACGATTCAAGTGATTGGTATAAGGCTTCATATAAAATTTTCAATGAAAACTATAAGTATAGTGAAAAAGTAAATAAAAAAATTCAGAAAAAGAAAGATAAAAAAAAAATAATTACAAAGTTTAAGACAAAGTTCTTAACACTCTTTGAATAGGAATGAATAAGATTTTAATAGAAAAAAATTATGCAAAAATAATAGATCAACTAAAAAAACATAATCAGGCTTATTACGAAAAGGATAGTCCAATTATATCAGATCAACAATATGATATTTTAAAAAAAAAAATTATTGATTTAGAGCATGAGCATAAATTTCTAAAAAATAAAGAATCTCCAACACAGTTGGTAGGATTTAAACCATCAAAAAGTTTTCAGAAAGTGAAACATAAAGTCCCCATGTTGTCATTGAGTAATGCCTTCAATAAAGAAGATTTGAAAAATTTTGAGAAAAAAATTGTAAATTTTTTAAACTTAGAAGAAAAAAGTATTATTGAATATAGTGCAGAACCTAAGATTGATGGAATTTCAGCTTCACTGATTTATGTTAAGGGAAAATTTGTAAAAGGTCTTTCAAGAGGAGATGGAACAGAAGGTGAGGATATCACTCAAAATTTAAGAACAATTCAAGATATACCCACAATAATAACTGAAAAAAACTTTCCAGAAGAAATTGATATAAGAGGAGAAGTTTTTATTGAAAACCATGACTTTAAAAAGATACAAGATAAGTTTGCAAATCCTAGAAATGCAGCATCAGGATCTCTGAGACAAAAAGATTCAACAGTCACAAGTAAAATTCCACTTAAATTTATTGCATACACTCATGGTTATGCAAAAAGTATGAAGATAGATAATCAAATTGATTTTTTAAAGAATCTTAAATTATGGGGATTTAAAATAAACCCTTTTAATAAAAAGATAGTAAAAATAAAAAACTTAATTTCGAATCATAAGAATCTAGAAGCAAAAAGAAAAGAAATACCATTTGATATAGATGGTGTTGTTTACAAAATTAATAGTTTTGATTTACAAAAAAGATTAGGTTTTGCTGCGAATGCACCACGGTGGGCTATAGCTCACAAGTTTTCTGCAAATAGTTCAATTTCAGAAATATTAAACATTGAAATACAATTAGGTAGAACTGGAGCACTCACACCTGTAGCAAAAATAAAACCAGTAAACATTGGAGGAGTAATGGTATCCAATGCAACATTGCATAATGAAGATGAAATAATTAGAAAGGACATAAGGATTGGAGATACCGTAACAGTTGAAAGAGCAGGGGATGTAATTCCACATGTAATTTCGGTGGACTTTAAGACAAGAGACAAAGATTCAAAAAAATTTATTTTCCCTTTAAATTGTCCCTCTTGTGGAAGTAAAACAGTAAAAGAATACAATGAAATAAGTAAAAAAGAAGACGCTGTAAGAAGATGTATTAGTGAAGGATATGATTGTGAAAAAATTGCTGTAGAAAAAATAAAACATTTTGTCTCAAAAGAAGCTTTTAATATAGATGGATTGGGAAAAAAAATTGTAGAAAATTTTTGGCATTTAAACATAATTAAATTTCCATATGATATTTTTAATTTAAATTATTTTGATATAGAAAAATTAGAAGGGTGGGGTAAACAATCTGTGGCTAATTTAAAATTTTCTATAGAACAAAAAAAAAAAATTTCTTTAGAAAGATTTATTTATTCACTAGGCATAAGACATATAGGACAAGAAAATGCAAAATTGATCGCACGACATTTAAAATCAACACTAAATTTTTCAAAACTCTCTGCAAATAAAAATATTGATAATTTATTAAATATTGATGGTATTGGGCCAACGCAAATTCAATCGATAAAAAATTTTTTTTTAAATAATACAAATTTAAATGTTTTAAATAAATTAAATAAATATCTTTCGATATTAAATATAATTCCAATTAATGATAATGGATTATTAAAAGATAAAACATTCATGCTTACTGGAAAACTTAATGATATTAGCAGAGCTGAAGCTAAATCATTAATTGAAAAAAATTCAGGAAAAATAATTAGCAATGTAAATAAAAATCTTGATTATTTAATCATAGGTGAGAAACCAACTGTCAAAAAAGTTTCCACCGCTAAAGAGATGGGTATTAAGATAATAAGTCAAATAGAGTTGTTTAAAATGTTAAATAAAACTAGCTAGCCATTTTTTTTCTTTTTTGTTTAAGTATTTTGAAAATTCTACATAGATATTTAAATGATATTTGAACAAATAATCTTTTTCTATTTTATTCAATAAAGCATAATTTATTAGATCTTTCTCAATTGGTACAAGTGTAAGATTTTTAAAATATAAATTTTTCTTTTTTTGATTAACATAAAGTAGGTTTTCAATTCTAATTCCAAAATTATTTTTTTTGTAAAATCCTGGCTCATTACTTAGAATCATTCCTTTTTCAATTTTTATAGTGTTATATTTTGATATAGATTGAGGCCCTTCATGTACATTTAGAAAAAAACCGACACCATGACCAGTACCATGTGCATAATCTAAGCCGTCTTTTTTTAAAAATTTTCTGGCACGTAAATCAATTTTTTTACCAGTATTATCTTTGTTTAAGTTTGTAAGTACTACCGCGATATGTCCTTTTAATACCTTAGTAAATGTATCTTTTATGTATTGTTTAGGTTCAGAAAAACACAACGTTCTTGTGACATCTGTTGTACCATATTTGTATTGACCGCCAGAATCACATAAAAATATATCATTTTTATTGATTATTTTTCCATTAAGTTTTGTTGCTCTGTAGTGAACAATCGCACCATTTGAGCCAGCACCTGCTATTGTATTAAAGCTAGGATACAAATAATCGTTATTCATCTTTCTAAATTTTTCTAATTTATTTTGAGCATCCACTTCTGTTATATTTTTATTATTAATATTTTTAATCCAGTAAATAAATTTTGTTAAAGCCAAGCCATCTTTTTTATGAGCCTCAACCATGTGCTTAATCTCAAAAGAATTTTTGATTGATTTAAACTTATAGATTGGATCATTTTTATTTATAATCTTAAATCTAGATTTTATAACTTTTTCATAAAAAACTGAACATGATTGATTATCTATTATAAAATTAGTCCCTTTTAAATTTTTTATTATTTCTCTAAATTCTAGAAAACTAATAACTTGATTTTTTGATATTTTTTTTTCAGCAATAATTTTTTTAGTGTTATTTTTTTCTGTAATTAATAGTAAAGTTTTATCCTTACCAATTATTAAATGTGAATTTGGAATAGGGCTAGTAGGATTGTCGTATCCTCTAATATTTAATAGCCAAGCAACATTTTCTGAAGCACTAACAAATAAATAATCAGCTTTATTTAATTTCAAAAAATTTATAATCTTTTTTATTTTTGATTTATGACTTTCACCAACTATTTTTTTTTGTAATGAAAAAAAGGGTTTAGTTTTTTTTAGTTTATTTTTATAGATTTGGTCAACTAGATTTTCATTTATTGAAACCAAGGTAATGTTATTTGAAAAGTAATTTTTAAGTTTTTTTGATGTGAACAAATGTGGGTCAAAGCCAAGTTTGCAGCTCTTTAAGACTGAACTAGGAAGATTTTTATGAATTTCGATAACTTTAAAATTTTTCCCTGACTCTTTATCAGCTTGAATAACGTATCTTCCATCAACAAACAAATAATTGTTCTTTTTTAAAATAATTGCTAAACCAGCTGATCCTGTGAAGTTAGAAATATTCTTTAATCTATCATTTTCAGCATATTCAGAAAAGAATTCATCATTTTTTGGAATGATATATCCATCAATTTGAAAATCTTTAAATTTTTGTCTTAATACTTTTATTCGATTTATAATCATTTGATTCTCTTCTGGTATCTTATCCATCCTGGACTTCTAGTTCCTTCATCGATTTCAAAATCTTGATTGAATTCAAAACCATCATCATCTTTAGCATCATCAAAAAATGAATTCTTTTCTAAAAACTTCTCAGGCAATTCTTCAATAAACCTTGAAGCCATACTATCAATCCAATTTCCTTGGTAAAATCTATTCATAGCAAATGATATAAGTGCCTTTTTTTTTGCTCTTGTTATGCCGACATATGCCAATCTTCTTTCTTCCTCTAGTCCATTCTGACCTTTTTCTTCAATAGATTTTTGATGAGGAAATAGACCTTCTTCCCAGCCAGGTAAAAAAACAACATCAAATTCAAGACCTTTTGAACCGTGCATGGTCATCATATTAATTTTTTCTCCTTCCCAATCTTGATCAATTGAGGTTGCTAATGCCACATGTTCTAAAAAGCTTTCCAAGCTATCAAATTCTTTCATGGCGCTTAAAAGCTCTTTTATATTTTCTAACCTACTTTCGTTGTCAATATCCTTTTTATTTTTAAGCATTGCTGAGTATCCTGATTCATCCAGCACTAATTGTAGTAACTTAATATGACTAATTTTTTTAATATTTATATTACTCCTCCATTTTTCCATCAAAAATAAAAAAGAACTTAGACCTGTCTTTGTTTTGGGTTTTATTAAATTTTGTTCAATCAAAGCTTTTGAGGAGATTTCTAAGCTCACTGAATTTTTATTTGAGAATTCATGTATTAATTTTAAGGTACTTTCTCCAATTGACCTCTTAGGGTTATTTACAATTCGACCAAAAGCTAAATCATCTTTTGGTTGATGAATTAATCTTAAATATGCAACACAGTCTTTAATTTCTGCTCTTTCATAAAATTTAGTTCCACCCAATATTCTATATGGCATTCCAATTTTTAAAAAACGCTCTTCAAATTCTCTTGTTTGGAATATTGCTCTGACTAAGATAGCAATATTATTAAAAGAATATTTTTTTTTAAGTTTTTTTTCAATCTCATCAGAAATTCCGATGGCCTCATCTTTTCCATTTTTAAAACAATTGAGTTTAACTAAATCACCTTCTTCCATTGTTGTTTTTAAAGTTTTTCCAACTCGGTTTTGATTGTTAGCAATAAGATTTGATGCGACTGATAAAATATTTTGAGAAGAACGATAGTTTTCTTCTAATCGTATTACTTTTGAGTTTTCATAAACTTGGTCAAATTCAAGAAAATTTTTTATTTCTGCTCCACGCCAACTATAAATTGACTGATCATCATCACCAACACAGCACAAATTTTTATGTTTTTCTGACAATAGATGTAGCCATCTACTTTGAATATAATTTGTATCTTGATACTCATCTACCAATATATATTTAAAATTATTTGAATATATTTCTCTTATATCTAAATTCCTTTCTAAAATTTTTACAACATGTAAAATTAAATCACCAAAATCACATGCGTTAAGATCTATTAATTTTTGTTGATAAACTTTATACAAAGGTAGTACTGTTTTTTCATAGATATCATTTTTATTAACAATTACTTCACTTGGATAAAAACCTTTATTTTTCCATCTATCAATAATTGATAAAATATATTTAGGAGCTAATTGTTTAATATCTATATTCTCTGCTTTGCATATATTTTTTATCAATCTTACTTGGTCATCCGTATCAATAATTGTAAAGTTTGAGGTTAATCCTACCGCAGGAGCATGCTTTCTTAATAATTTCGCACATATAGAATGAAATGTACCAAGCCATGATAATCCAGTTGCATCAGAGTTTAGTAAAGTGCTAACTCTATTTTGCATTTCTTTTGCAGCTTTGTTTGTAAAAGTTACAGAAAGTATCTGATTTGGGAATGCTTTTTGTTCTTTAATAATATGAGCAATTCTTGAGGTTAGGACCTTAGTTTTACCAGATCCTGCACCAGCAACTATAAGCAAAGGGCCATCTAAGTATAAAACAGCTTCTTTTTGGGCGTCATTAAGGTTATTTAAATAATCAGAGTTTATCATTTTTTAAAATTTCATTATAAGCTAATTAAGTCCAACAATATTTATGAAAAAACTTGTTAAAAACTTTAATAACTTAATTAAAAATACAATATTCAAAGTTCAGAATAAAACAAATAATAAGTTACTTTTATTCAAGGATAAGAATAAAATAAATAATAAGTTATTAATCAGCAATTTTAATAAGTATTTAATAACCTTTATCTCTTTACTGTTTTTTTATCTATTCTATTTATTAATACCCATTTTATATAACAAAAACTGGGTACAAAAAAATATAGAAAATCAGCTATTAAAAGATTTTAAAATAAACTTTAGTTTGTCATCAAATATATCGTATCGAATCTTACCATCACCACATTATTTAGTTAAAGATTCAAAAATAGTTAAGGAAGATAACAAAACAGAGTCATTAGCTAAAATCAAAAATTTAAGAGTGTTTATTAGTCAAAAAAATTTTTTTAATAAAGAAAAAATGTCGCTTAGACATATAAAAATTAATAATGCAGATTTTACATTATTAGCATCTGATTTTAAGTTATTGAAAAATAATATTAATAATAAATTTTCAAATAAAAAAATTAAGGTTCATAAAAGCAATATATTTTTTAAAAATAATTCAGATGAAACAGTATTTATTATTAAAATATCAGAAGCATTACTATATCAAGATAGCGAAAGTTTATTAAATTTATTTAAGTCAACAGGGGAAGTTTTTAGTATACCTTTCAATTTTGATTATAATAGAAAGTTAGATTTCTCAAATAGAGAAGTATTTAATGTTACAGCAAAAACATTAAAACTGAGTATTTTTAATAAATCTAATTCAGGGAAAGATAATGACAATGAGGGAAACAGTATCATTTCATTTTTAAATTCTAAGATAACTACTAACTATAACATTAAAGATAGTATAGTGAAATTTAATTCTGCAAACTCGAGAATAAAAAATTCAGAAGTAAATTATAATGGTAAACTATCAATTGATCCATTAGATCTAAATCTTAATATTAATTTAGATAATTTAGACTTACGTAAATTATTTAATAATAATTCTATTTTAAATGAACTCATCAGAACTGAATTATTATTTAATGAAAATTTAAGTATTAGTACTTCAATTATAACAAGCCCCAACCCAAAAAATAAAATTTTTCAAGATAAAAAAATTTATTTTAATATTACTGATGGGAAGTTAAATTTTAATAAAACAAAATTAATTAATAAAAAAATAGGTAAGCTTGAATTAGAGAATAGTAATTTAAGTTTTGAAAGTGGGAAATTAATTTTAAATAGTGATTTTATAGTTAATATAGATGATTCTAGTGAATTATTTTCTCTACTAAAAACAAATAAAAAATTTAGAAGACCAATCAAAAATATTTTTATTAATTTAGATTACAATTTTTTGTCTAAAAAAATTAATTTTAATAATATCAAAATTGACAACAAAAAAATAGATGATGAATTATTAAGAATTATTGAGAATTTTAATGATAAAGGGTTGAATAATTGGAATAAAAGTAAACGTATATTGAATAGTTTTTTTAAAAATTATGAAGGATGAATCATTTTTCTAGGATCGACTATTCGCTCATAGTCTTTTTCACTAACAAGCCCTGTTTTAAGAGTTTCATGCCTCAGTGTGGTACCATTTTTTAAAGCAATTTTTGCAATTTTTGCAGCATTATCATATCCAATATGTGGTGCTAGAGCTGTAACTAGCATTAAAGAGTTATCCAAGTGCTCCTTAATTCTTTTTTTGTTAGCCTTTATTCCCTTAATACAAAATTTTGCAAAATTTTTTGTACTATCGGCAATCAGATCTATAGATTGAAGTATATTATGAGCAAGCATTGGTTTAAATACATTAAGCTCAAAATGACCATGTGATCCAGCCAAAGTAATTCCTGAATGATTACCTATAACCTTAGCACAAACCATAGTAACTGCTTCACATTGGGTAGGATTAACTTTTCCAGGCATAATTGAAGACCCTGGTTCGTTTTCTGGTAATATTAATTCACCATAACCTGCTCTTGGTCCAGAACCTAAAAACCTTATATCATTTGAGATTTTCATTAATGTAACAGCACAAGTATTCAATGTTCCTGAAAAATTAACAATAGAATCATGGGCTGCTAATTCTGCAAATTTATTTTCTGCAGGCTTAAAGGGAAGGTGAGTATATTTTGCTATCTCTTTAACAATTTTTTTATCAAAACCTTTTTTGGAATTAATGCCAGTTCCAACAGCTGTCCCACCCTGCGCTAAAAAATATATTTCTTTAAGAGCATATTCTATTCTATTGATACATTTCTTTAATTGAACTTGATATCCTGAAAACTCCTGTCCAAGAGATAGAGGCGTTGCATCCTGTAAGTGAGTCCTTCCAATTTTGATAATCTTTTTAAATTCATTAGATTTTTTATTTAATTCTTTTTCTAAAATTTTTAGATTAGGTAATAGTTTAGTTATAGTTTCTTGAGCTACAGATATGTGCATGGCTGTTGGAAAAACATCATTTGTAGATTGAGATTTATTTACATGATCATTAGGATGCACAGGTTTTTTTGAACCTTTTTTCCCACCCATAATTTCTATTGCTCTATTTGCAATTACCTCATTAACATTCATGTTTGATTGGGTACCAGAGCCAGTTTGCCAAACTTTCAGAGGAAAGTTTTCGTTTAGTTTTCCTTTAATAACTTCCTCTGAAGCTTTTATTATTGAATTAGTTATTTTTTTATTAATTTGTTTTTCTTTATAATGAACTAGAGCAGCTGATCTTTTAATTATTGCAATTGATTTAATAATCGAAATATCAACTAAAATCTTTCCAATATTAAAAAATTTATTAGATCTTTGAGTTGATGCTCCCCAGTATTTATTATCTGGTACATTAATACTTCCAATACTGTCGAATTCTTTTCTTAATTTCATTAATTAATATATAAATAATATTTTATAATACTTATACATTAATTTTAAAAAACTTATAGGAGCTTAATGTCAAATTTTAACAAAGTAAAAATTTTCATGGAAACCTTTGGTCAAGAAGTTAAGATCAAACCATCATTTAGTTCAGAAAAAATTAATGACCTTAGATATGAATTGATTAGAGAAGAGCTTAATGAGTTAAAAGAAGCATTAAAAAATAAAGATATTTTGGAGGTTGCCGACGCTTTAACAGATATTCTTTATGTGACTTACGGTGCTGGACATGCATTTGGAATAGACCTCAATAAATGTTTTGAGGAAGTCCAACAATCTAATATGAGTAAATTAGATGAAAAAGGAAAACCAATTTATAATGAAAGTGGAAAAGTTATGAAAGGACCTAGTTATTTTAAGCCAGACCTAACTAAATTTGTTAAATAGCTAAACCTTAATCCAAGTGGGTATTTTTATTTTTAAATTTCCATTTTTACTTTTAAATTCATCTTTACCAACGAAATTATCATCAAGATATTTTACTAATGCAAAAGGGTGTTCACCATTTATTAAAACTTTTCCTATTTCAAACTCACCACTGTAGATTAAGTCATCTTGATTTAACTTACCTTCAATCAGCTGGACAGGAAGTAATCTTTTAGAAAGCTTATTTTTTAATTTTATCCTAGCTGTATTTTCCTGACCAACATAACAGCCTTTTTTAAAATCTAATCCATTAAGTTCCTCAAAATTACATTCAATTCCAAATAATTTATTTTGCAATTTATTCATTTCTTGTTGAGCAATTCCTAATTCATGACTTAATTTATAATATTCATCTATTGGAGAATCTTTTAATTCTAGTTTCTTTAAAGATAGATAAAGTTTTTCTAAATTAATAATAAGTCTTGCACCTAAATCTTTATTTCTTGGGTCTAGTAAAACAGGGTCTTCTCTATATTTAATTGTATAGCCAGGTTTATCCTTGGCACCTTCAAATTTTAAAAATTTTTCCCTATTAAATGCCGCAACAACAAATTCGTTGCTTAAATTCATAATTTCAACTTTAGATCTAAGTTTATAGACGTTAAGTTGTTTTAAAAATGCTTCCGTTTGAGATTTTTCACAATCTATGAAGTAGCCAGACTTATGTTTTGCAATAATAAAAGAAAATAGAAACTTTCCTTGAGGACTTAATAGTGATGCAAAACAACTATTATCTTCATTAACCTTATTAATGTCATTACTAATCATGTTCTGTAAAAAATCTCTGGCTTCTACTCCATTTACATAGAGAATTCCCCTATCTTCTAAGATATAAACATTTTGAATATTCATAATTGATTGATGCATAAATATAATATAATTACTTTTTTCATAAATGTTAGATCTAATAATTAAAAATGGTTCATGCTACATTAATAAGAGTCTTAAAGATCAGGATATTGCAATTAAAGGTGGTAAGATTGTTGAAATAGGTCAAATCAAAAGTAAAGCAAAGAATGTATTTGATGCCAATGGTTTAACTGTCTTGCCAGGATGTATTGATACTCAAACTCATTTCAGAGAGCCTGGATCAACTGATACTGAAGATCTTCATTCAGGAAGTAGAGCGGCAATAGTAGGGGGTATAACAAGTGTTTTTGAGATGCCCAACACCAACCCTCCAACATCTAATAAAATAGAATTTAAAAAAAAATTAGATCTTGCGAAGAATAGAATGTATTGCAATTACGCTTTTTATTTTGGAGCAACACCAGATAATGCTGCAGAATTAGGTGATTTAAAAAACCTAGAGGGATGCTGTGGAATTAAACTTTTTGCAGGCTCCTCAACTGGAAATTTATTAGTTCAACATGAGAAGGATATTGAAAAAGTTTTTAAAAGTAGCTCAAAAGTAGTTTCGGTTCATTCTGAGGACGAAGAAATTTTAAATATGAATAAAAAATTGATTATAAAAGGGGATGTTCACTCACATCCTGTTTGGCGAAGTGAAGAATGTGCAATTTCGTCAACTAGAAGAATTGTAAGAATAGCTGAAAGATATAAAAAAAAAGCACACATTTTGCATGTTACGACAAAACAAGAGATTGATTTTTTATCACAACACAAAGGAAATATTACATTTGAGATTACACCACAGCACCTAACTATCTATGCACCAGATTGTTATGATAAACTTGGAACTTATGCTCAAATGAATCCTCCAATAAGAGATAAATCTCATTACGATAGATTATGGTATGGGGTTAAAAATAATCTTAACGATACAATTGGTTCTGATCACGCACCTCATTTAAAAGAAAATAAAGAAAAAAATTATCCAAATTCACCCTCTGGAATGCCAGGTGTCCAAACACTTATGCCTGTTATGCTAAATCATGTTAATGATGGAAAATTAAGCTTAGAGCAATTAATGAATTCTGTGTGTGAAAATCCAGTAAAAATTTTTGGTATTCAAGATAAAGGTTTTATTAAAAAAGGTTTTGATGCTGACTTTACAATTGTTGATATGAATAAAAAAATTTTAATTAAAAATGAAAATATTGAGAGTAAATGTGGTTGGACACCCTTTGAAGGGTGTGAATTTAAGGGAACACCAGTATCAACAATTATTAATGGTAAAATTAAAATGAAAAATGGTAAAATTTTAGGTGATCCTGAAGGTGAGCCTTTAAAATTTTAAATAGTTTTTACTGTAAAACTATTTACAAGAATGACACCAATAATAATCAGGAACAATCCCAACACAGCTTGCCAAGATAAAGATTGTTTGAAGAAAACATACCCCAATATTGCAATCGTAAATATCCCAAGACCACTCCAAGTTGCGTAAACAATAGCAATTGGCAGTTTATCAATCACAAAAGTTATAAGATAAAATGATGATAGGTATAAAAATCCAAGAGTAACAGTTGGAATTATTTTTGTAAAATTTTGTGAAATTGGTAAAAGCATTGTTCCAGCTACTTCACAAAAAATTGCAGATATTAAAAATAGATATGTTTTAATCATGCTTTAAAAAATTCTTTGCTTAATTGAATACAATATTTTTTTAAATCTTTGACTGAGTTTTTTACTCTAATTTTTTTCATTAACTTATTATTGTTTAAAGTAAAATTATCAGGGTTTTTTTCTTTTTTAAAATTAGTAAATTCAACTTTTTTATCATTATGAAAGTTTAACCACTGCGTTATTTTTTTTAAAAATACTTTTTTTCCTAAAGAGATATTAAATATTCCACAGGCATCAGACTTTATTAATTTCTCAACAATTTCACAAAATTTATTAATTGAAATAAAATCTTTATATGAATCTTTATTGTTAAAAAGCAATCCTTTTTTTATATTTTCATAGAATATATCAATAAATATTTTATGTAATTTATTATGTTTTCTTTTATTAAATCCAATTATATTAGCAATTCTTAGGATCAAAATTTTCTTTTCTAAAATATTTGTTAAGGCTATTTCAGTCTTCAATTTATTTTTAGAATAATTATTTTTAGGGCTTAAGAATGAGGCTTCTTTTAAATTGTTACCACTTTTATAAACTTTTCTAGTACTAAGCATGATCATTTTTATGTCCAGCTTCTTAATCTTATTAGCAATAATTAAATCAAAATCGTTTTTTTTTTTATATTTATTATTAATATAATCTTTATTTGAGGTGCAGTTTATCAAATAATCAAAACGACAAATAAAATCTATTTTTTTTTTGAGAAATTTTTTATAATCTAAATTTACTGTATTATTTTTAATTTTTAAGAAAGAGTTTAAATTAAATCCAATTAAACCTTTTTTTCCAATTATCAAAATTTTTTTTTTCATTTGATAAAAAGATTATAAATTTTAGTTATAAGGTAGTCTAAATTATTTTTATATTTTATGTTGTGACTATTCAAAAAATTTTTTAGATATTCGTGTGCTTGTAACCGTCTTTTCCACCATCTGTTACTTAAATGTTTAAATTTTGATGATATATTACCATCAATCTGCCTATAGTAAGTTAAGTTTTTGTCTAAAACATACAGCTCCTTAAGAATATATTTTGAATATATATTTATTCTGAAATCAAACCATATATCAGGATAAGACTTTGTATTAGTTGCTTCTAATAGATCTTTGAAATTTTCTCTCTTAATGCTAATACAGCTTTGAGAATAAATAAATGGCCATAGCTTATTAAATATTTTCTTTTTTCTTTTTATTGTTGTAATTTTTCCATTATTCTTAATTAATGGATAATCAAAAACAATTTTCGCGTCTTCATTGTGTTTAAAATAATTTACAATCTTTTCAATTTTATCTTTATGAAAATAATCATCACTATCTAGAAAAAAAATTATTTCTCCTCTACTAAATTTAAAAGCCTCTTCATAAGCATTTATTTGATTAAATGAACCTATTTCTGTTCTTCTGTTGTTTTGAATAACTTTAACTTCTGTAAATTTTTTAATTGTATTAATTGAGTCATCTTTAGAAAAATCATCAAAAAAAATTATTTCTATGTTTCTATATGTTTGCTTTCTTAAAGAATTAATACATTCTTCAATAAATCTAGAATTATTATAATTTGCAATTAATATAGATACTTTTGGATTGTTCAAAATTTTATTTTTGCTTTAAATTGATATTAGTTTGTAATATTATTTTATAATATTATTTTATAATATTATTTTTTATTAAATCTTCTTTTATTTCAATTAAAATTGCAGGATCATCAATTGTTGCTGGTATTTTAAACTCTTCATTATCTGCAATTTTTCTTATAGTTCCCCTTAATATTTTCCCAGATCTTGTCTTTGGTAATCTTTTAATGACAATGACAACTTTAAATGCAGCAACAGGCCCAATTTTATCTCTAACCATTTGAATACATTCTTTTGAAATTGTTTCATGTGTTTTTTCAACCCCTGATTTAAGAACAATCAATCCAATTGGCAGTTGTCCTTTTAATTTATCAGCAACCCCTAATACTGCACATTCAGCAACTGATTGATGGTCAGATAAAACCTCTTCTATTGCACCTGTTGATAATCTGTGTCCAGCAACATTAATTATATCATCTGTTCTAGACATAATCCAAATATAACCATCTTCATCAATATGGCCTGCATCATATGTTTCGTAGAAACCTTCATAATTAGTCATATAGTTATTTTTGTACCTTTCATCTGCATTCCACAATGTTGGAAAAGTTCCAGGGGGCAAGGGAAGTTTTACCACAATATCTCCCATTTCATCAGGTTTAGCAAATGTTTGATCTGGTTTCATAATTTTTACATCATAACCAGGAACTGCTTTGCAAGCTGAACCATATTTTGTTTTCATCATTTCTATTCCAGTACAATTAGAACTAATCGCCCAACTTGTTTCAGTTTGCCACCAGTGATCTATTACAGGAACTTTTAATAAATTTTCTGCCCACTTGATTGTATCTGGGTCTGCCCTTTCACCTGCTAAAAATAATGATTCAAATTTACTTAAATCATATTTGGAAAAAAATTTACCATCAGGGTCTTCTTTTTTTATGGCCCTAAAAGCAGTCGGTGCTGTAAAAAGAGATTTAACTTTATAGTTAGAAATTATTTTCCAAAATGCACCAGCATCAGGGGTTCCAACTGGTTTTCCTTCAAATAATACTGTGGTGCAACCTTTAAATAAAGGAGCATAAACAATATATGAGTGACCAACAATCCAACCAATATCACTTGCTGACCACCAAACATCACCTGCATTTATATTATAAATATTTTTCATCGTCCATTTAAGGGCAACTATGTGGCCACCAATATCTCTAACAATTCCTTTTGGTATACCGGTAGTTCCTGAGGTATATAAAATATAAGCTAAATCATTTGAATTCATTTCGACACAATCTACATTTTTTGCATTTGAAAGTGCTTCACCCCAACTAATTTCTTTTGGAGCATTAAGCTCAACTGTATGACCTATTCTTTGAAACAAAATCATCTTATCTACTTTATGAGAAGCCATTTTA